>WNGE01004124.1_pt1 | contig 22209 bp, 20 predicted proteins | sample 5400651 | NCBI WGS metagenome assembly WNGE01 (sample SAMN13153370, study PRJNA577476) | soil metagenome | isolation source: 60 cm soil or saprolite under grassland replicate 2 | place: USA:California | collected 2016-06-15 | reverse complement strand
GTCGTGCTCGTCGGACAAGGCAACAAGTTCGAGCTGTGGGACGAAGCGAAATGGCTCGAACGAACCGAGCACGCAGTCGCGTTTCCTGCCGATGGATTGCCGCCCGAGCTGGACGGTTTCTCCCTCTGATGGGGGATGGCGGTCATGTCCCGGTCCTGCTCGAAGAAGCCGTGGCCGCGCTGGCCGTCAAGCCTAGCGGCACCTATGTCGACGCTACATTCGGCCGCGGCGGGCATAGCCGGCGAATTCTCGCGCAGCTTGACGCGCGCGGACGCCTCATCGCTCTCGACCGCGACCCTACTGCGGAAGCCGTCGCCCGCGCCTGGAGCGACGCGCGTTTCAGGTTCCATCGCGCGCAATTTTCGGAATTGCCGCAGATCCTCGATGCCGAGCGCATTGGCAAAGTCGACGGCGTTCTCCTCGACCTCGGCGTCTCGTCGCCTCAGATCGATGACCCGCACCGCGGCTTCTCGCTTCGCGCGGACGGACCGCTCGACATGCGCATGGACCCGACTCGCGGCACCAGCGCGGCGGATTGGCTCGCCGCAGTCACCGAACATGAACTGAGGAGAGTGATCGCGGACTATGGTGAAGAACGGTTTGCTCAACAGATTGCAAGAGCGATTGTTGCGGCTCGCGCGCACGAGCCCCTCGTACGCACGAGGCAATTGGCCGCGATCGTGGCAAAAGCCGTCCGCGCGCGCGGGCGGAGTGATCGGAGTCAGGATCCGGCCACGCGGACTTTCCAGGCTCTACGGATTCACATCAATCAGGAGCTCACGGAATTGTCGCTAGCGCTGGAACGTGTACTGCCGCGGCTCGCCATCGGTGGGCGGCTCGCAGTCATTAGCTTTCATTCCCTCGAGGACCGGCTGGTGAAGCAGTTCTTGCGCAAGCATGCCGAGCCATATGGCGGCGATGCGCGCGTAGCCCGCCTGCCCATCGCGACACGCGCGCTACCGGTGCCGCCGCTCCGGCTCGTCGGGCGCGCGATTCGCCCGGGCGCTGACGAGATCGCTGCCAATCCGCGTTCGCGCAGCGCGCGACTGCGTATTGCCGAACGGACCGCCGCAGGACCCTCGCCGTGGTGAAGCTCAACCTGCTGCTGTTGGCCGCGCTCGTGTTCTGTGCGCTGTCGCTGGTCACATCAAGGCACCAGGCACGAAAGCTCTTTGTCGAGCTCGAACGCGAGCAGAAGCTCGCCCGCACGTACGACGTCGAATTCGGCCAGCTGCAGCTCGAGCAGAGCACGTGGGCGATGCCGGCTCGTATCGAGAACATCGCGCGCGAGCAATTGAAGATGCAGCTACCGCGTCCGGGTCGCATCCAGGTCGTGGACGGAGGCTCGCGATGATTGCGATGAGCGCAACCCGCGCGGCAACGACGCCGAAGCTGCCGCGGCTGCGTGCTTCGCTCTTGTTTGGCATGCTCCTCGCGCTTTTCGCGCTGCTTGCCGCGCGATCGCTCTATCTGCAATGGATCGACAACGCGTTCCTGCAAGAGCAGGGTTCTTCGCGCTATAGCCGCGATCTCGAGGTGCCGGCGCACCGCGGACGCATCCTCGACCGATTCGGCGAGCCGGTGGCGATCAGCACACCGGTCAAGGCGATTTGGGCGTGGCCGGAGAAGGTCGAAGCGACACCCGGGCAGCTGCAGGCGCTGGCCGTCGCGCTCGAGCTCCCGCCCAGCGCGCTGGCGGCGAAGCTCGACGCGAGCGACGATTTCGTCTACCTCAAACGCGCCGTGGCGCCCGAGGTCGCCGCGGGCATAGCTGCGCTCGGCATCAAGGGCGTGCACGACGACGACGAATACCGCCGCTATTACCCGGGCGGCGAGGTGATGAGCCACATCCTGGGATTTACCGGCGACCGCGACGTCGGGCAGGAGGGCATCGAGCTGGCGCAGCAGGCTTGGCTCGGCGGAACGCCCGGGGGCCGCCGCGTCATCATCAATCGCCGCGGCGAAGTCGTAGAGGACGTCGCCAACATCCGTTCGCCGAGGGAAGGACGCGACCTTGCGCTGTCGATCGATAGCCGGCTGCAATATCTCGCGTATCGCGAGCTGAAGGCTGCGGTCGAGTTGAACAAGGCGAAAGCGGGCGGCCTGGTCATTCTCGATGCCAGGACCGGCGAGATCCTAGCGCTTGCCAACTTGCCGTCATATAACCCCAACAACCGCACCCGGGTCGCCCGCGAACGAATGCGCAACCGCGCGCTGACCGACATTTTCGAACCGGGGTCCACGCTCAAACCGTTCACGATCGCGGCCGCGCTCGAAGCCGGGAAAGTCCAGCCCTCGTCGGTCATCGACACGGCTCCAGGCACGCTCACCATCGGCAAAGCGACGATCCACGATGCGCATCGCGAGGGGGTGCTTACCGTGGAACAGGTGGTTCAGAAATCTTCGAACGTCGGTGCGGCGCAAATCGCGCTGTCACTGCCGCCCGAACGAATGTGGTCGACTCTTTCGGGCGCGGGGTTCGGCGCACCGTTGAAATCCGGTTTTCCCGGTGAAGTGTCGGGCCGGCTTCGACCGGCGAAAAGCTGGCGACCGATCGAGCAGGCGACGATGGCGTACGGTCACGGCATTTCCGTGAACCTGGTGCAACTCGCGCGCGCATATACCATCTTCGCGACCGATGGCGAGCTGAAACCGGTGACGCTGTTCAAGGAGGCCGGCCCGGTTGCGGGGCCGCCGGTGCTGAGGGCGGAAACGGCGCGCGCGGTGAGGCACATGCTGGAGATGGTGGTGATGCCCGGCGGTACGGCGCCCAAGGCGCAGGTTCCGGGCTACCGCGTTGCCGGCAAGACGGGCACGGCGCACAAGCTCGAAGGCGGCACCTATATCAACAAGTTCGTAGCGTCGTTCGTCGGCTTCGCGCCGGCGTCGAATCCGCGCCTGATCATCGCGGTAATGATCGACGAGCCGTCAGGGGGACAGTACTACGGCGGCAGCGTCGCCGCGCCGGTCTTCAGCAGCGTCATGGGCGCCGCGTTACGGCTGCTCGGCGTGCCTACCGACGCGCCGATCAGCTCCATCCTCCCGCCGGCGGAAGCCGCCGAAGTGCAGGAGGAAACGTGATCGCTGCGGTAACGACGGCGCCCGATGCCGAGACCGCTGCGCTGCTCTCGAAGCTCGCCGTGCCGATTACGCGCATCACTTCCGACAGCCGGCACGTGCGCCCGGGCGATACCTTCGCGGCGTATCGCGGATCGCATCAGGACGGGCGCCGGTTCATCGCCGACGCGATCGGCCGCGGCGCCGGCGCGATCTTGTGGGATGCCGAGGGATTCAGCTGGAACCGCGAATGGAAACTGCCGCATCTCCCGGTCGACAATCTAAAGTCCCGGCTCGGCAGCATCGCGGACGTGGTGTACGGCCATCCCTCGCGCGAGCTGTGGGTGGTTGGCGTCACCGGCACCAACGGCAAGACCTCGTGTGCGCACTGGATTGCGGCCGGGCTCGATGTCGCCGGACGGCGCGCGGCGGTGATCGGCACGCTCGGCAACGGCCTGTGGGGTTCGCTGGCGCCCGTAACGCACACGACGCCGGATGCCGCGGAGCTGCAGGAATTCCTGCGCGAGGTCCGGACCCAAGGCGCGGAAGTCGTGACCATGGAGGTTTCTTCGCACGGCGTCGATCAGGGACGCGTCAACGGCGTGGCATTCGACGTCGCACTGTTCACCAACCTGTCGCGCGATCATCTCGACTACCACGGAACCATGGCCGCGTACGGCGCGGCGAAAGCCAGGCTTTTCGCCTGGCCGGGTCTGCGCGTGGGCGTCGTCAACGCCGACGATCCGTTCGGACAGAGCCTCATCGATGCCGCGCGTACCAAGGGCCGCAAGGTTCTCACCTACGGGTTCGGCGCCGCGGATATCGTCGGTGGACGGCTGACCGCGACCAACACAGGGCTCGCTTTCGCCGTCGAAACGCCTTGGGGAAGGGGCGAAATCTATTCGCGGCTGGTCGGCGCGTTCAATGCCGCCAACCTGCTCGGCGTGCTCGGCGTGCTGCTGGTGAGCGGCGTTGCGCTGGAGTCCGCGCTGGGATTTCTCGCCACTGCCGACGCGCCGCCCGGACGCATGCAGCGCCTTGGCGGCGAAGCCGCGCCGCTGGTCATCGTCGACTACGCCCACACGCCGGACGCGCTGGATAAGGTGCTGACCTCGCTACGTTCGGCCGTCGTGAGTCCCGGCGAGCTCGTATGCGTGTTCGGCTGCGGCGGCGACCGTGATCGCGGCAAGCGGCCGGAAATGGGCCGTGTGGCCGCGCGGCTGGCCGATCGCGTGATCGTCACCAGTGATAATCCGCGCAGCGAGGATCCCGGCGCGATCATCAGCGACATCGTCCACGGCATCCGCGACACCGGCAATCGTCGCTATGCGGTCGAGCTCGATCGCGCGCGCGCGATTGCGACGGCGATCGACGAGGCGAAGGTCGGCGACGTCGTTCTGCTCGCGGGCAAGGGGCACGAGCCCTACCAGGAACGCGCCGGAGTTCGACACCCCTTTCTCGATGCCGATCATGCGGCGCGGGCCCTTGCCGTGTGGAGCGTGCAATGATGGACACCGCGACGGCAGCCCGCGCGATCGCCGGCACGCTTTTCGGCGCGAACGTAGGCTTCGATCGAGTCACGACCGATTCGCGCTCTCTCGAGGCTGGCGATCTGTTCGTCGCGATCAGGGGCGAGCGCTTCGACGGCCACGATTTCGTCGCCCAGGCATTCGAACGCGGCGCCGCTGCGGCGGTCGTCGCCGCCGATCGCGCGGCCGCGCTTGCGGGCCATGTCGCAGGGAGCTTGCTAGCGGTCGCCGATCCGCTCGCGGCGCTGGGAGCGCTCGCCGCGTTCTGGCGTCGGCGCTTCACTCTGCCGGTCATCGCCATCGTCGGCAGTAACGGCAAGACGACGGTCAAGGAGATGACCGCGGCGATCCTGCGCGTCGAACGGGGTCCGGCACAAGTGCTTGCGACTGTGGGCAATCTCAACAATCAGATCGGCTTGCCGCTGACGGTACTCAGTCTGCGGGCGGCGCATCGCGTCGCAGTGCTCGAGATCGGCATGAACCATCCCGGAGAGACTGCCGAACTAGCGAGCATCGCCCAACCGACGATTGCGCTCATCAACAACGCACAACGCGAACATCAGGAGTTCATGAAAAGCGTCGCCGACGTCGCCGCTGAGCACGCCGCCGCATTGAACGCGCTTCCGGTCGACGGCGTCGCCGTGATCAATGCCGACGACGATTACGCGCCGTTCTGGGGCGAAGTCATCGATCGGCGCAACACCGAGGGTGCGAGCATCAGGTTACGGGACTTCGGCCTGCGCGCGCCGGCTGCGATCTCGGCGCGCTGTCGGACCGAACCATGGGGGAGCGCGCTCGACGTCGAGACGCCCGGCGGCACGACGAACTTCGAGCTGCACGCGCCCGGACGCCACAACGTCGCGAACGCGCTGGCGGCGATCGCTGCTGCTATGGCCGCTGGCGCCGGCCTCGCTGCGGTGCGAAGCGGCCTTGCAACGTTCCGGCCGCTCTCCGGCCGGCTCGACATCAAGACCGGTGCCGCGGGCATCGCCATCATCGATGACACCTACAACGCAAACCCGGACTCCGTGCGCGCCGCGATCGCGGTGCTTGCGCGTGCCGGCGGAGCGCGCTGGCTGGTGCTGGGCGACATGGGCGAAGTCGGTGACCAGGGCATCGCTTTCCATAGGGAGATCGGCGAGTACGCGCGTGCCGCCGGGATCGATCGTCTGCTGACGACCGGAGAGCTCGCCGCGCACGCCGTTGCGTCATTCGGACCCGGTGGGGAGCATTTCGACGATATCGACGCATTGATCGCTGCGGCGGGAACGAAGCTGCGCGGCGATGACGCGGCGCGCGTGACGCTGCTCGTCAAAGGCTCGCGTTTCATGCGCATGGAGCGCGTCGTTGCAGCACTGACCGGCGCCACCACGGGCGGAAGGCACTGATGCTGCTTGCGCTTGCGAACTGGATTGCGGCCGACGTGCGTGCGTTCAACGTCTTCGGCTATATCACGCTGCGCGCGGTGCTGGCGACCATGACGGCGCTCGTCATCTCGTTCGTGGTCGGCCCGAGCATGATCCGCAAGCTCACGCAGTACAAGATCGGGCAGGCGGTGCGCGATGACGGACCGCAGTCGCATCTGATCAAGGCCGGAACGCCGACGATGGGCGGAGCGCTGATCCTGGTTTCGATCGCCATCACGACGCTGCTCTGGGCCGACTTGAGGAACCGCTTCGTCTGGGTCGTGTTGCTGGTGACCCTGGGTTTCGGCGCGATCGGCTGGATCGACGACTACCGCAAGGTCGTGTACCGCAACCCGAAGGGGCTTTCCGTGCGCACCAAATTCGTGTGGCAATCGGTGATCGCACTGCTCGCCGCGGTCTACCTCGCGTTCTCCGTCTCTGCCCCGTCGACGAGCCAGTTCCTGCAGCTGTTCTTCGCGTGGCTCTACAGCGGCTTCAATCTCGACCTGCCGCCGAAAGCCGATCTGATCGTGCCGTTCTTCAAAACGGTGAGCTATCCCTTGGGTGTTTGGGGATTCATCGCGCTGTCGTATTGCGTGATCGTCGGCGCGAGCAATGCGGTCAACCTGACCGACGGGCTGGACGGTCTCGCCATCATGCCCACCGCGATGATCGCAGGCGCACTCGGCATTTTCGCCTACGCGATGGGTCGCGCCGACTTCTCCAGCTATCTGCTCATGCCGCATATTCCGGGCGCGGGCGAGCTGACCGTAATTTGCGCCGCGGTCGTCGGCGCAGGCCTGGGTTTTCTGTGGTTCAACGCCTATCCTGCCGAGGTCTTCATGGGCGACGTCGGCGCGCTGGCGCTTGGTGCCGCGCTCGGCGCGATCGCGGTCATCGTCCGCCAGGAGATCGTGCTGGCAATCATGGGTGGCGTGTTCGTCGTCGAAACGCTCTCCGTGATGATCCAGGTCGCATCGTTCAAGCTCACCGGCAGGCGCGTTTTCCGCATGGCGCCGATTCACCACCACTATGAGCTCAAGGGCTGGAAAGAAAACCAGGTCGTGGTTCGCTTCTGGATCATCACGATGCTGCTGGTTCTGTTTGGGCTTTCGACGTTGAAACTGCGCTAGCGATGACGCTCAAGAATCGCCACGTTGTCGTGCTCGGCCTGGGTGTCACCGGATTGTCGGCCGCGCGCTGGGTGGCGCGGCGCGGCGCCCGCGTCACTGTGGCCGACACCCGCGCCGATCCGCCGCGCGCGCCGCAATTGCGCGCCGAGCTGCCGCAGATCGGGTTGACGACCGGACCGATTACCGACGCGACGCTTGCAGACGCGCAGATGATCGTCATCAGCCCCGGGCTCGCCAAGGAAGCGCCGGCTGTTCGCGCCGCGGTGGCACGGGGAGTCGAGCTGGTCGGCGACGTGGAGCTCTTCGCCCGCGCGCTGCCGGCGGGACAGAAAGTCCTGGCGATCACCGGCTCGAACGGCAAGACGACGGTCACCGCATTGACCGCCGAACTGCTGCGCGCAGCGGGACTCGTCGCCATGACCATCGGCAACATCGGCGAGCCGGTGCTCGACGTCCTTGCCGCGCACGAGCAGGGAGCGCGCTGGCCCGACGTATTCGTGACCGAATTGTCGAGCTTCCAGCTCGAGACGACGTCGAGCCTCAAGCCCGTTGCGGCGACGGTGCTTAATGTCACGGAAAATCATCTCGATCGCTACGCCGGCATCGGCGAATACGCAGCGGCGAAGGCGCGCATCTTCGCTGGCGGCGGCGAGCAGATACTCAATCGCGACGATGCGCGCTCACTGGCAATGGCGGTTCCGGGGCGGATCGTGCAGACGTTCGGCGCCGGCATTCCGCAGGGCGAGCACGAATGGGGACTGGTCGAGCGCAAGGGCGTGCCATGGCTCGCGCGCGGTGGTGCGCTGCTCACCGCCGCCAGCGAGCTCGCGTTGGTCGGACGACACAACGCGTTGAATGCGCTCGCGGCGCTCGCGCTCGCCTCGACCGTGGTCAAGATAGACGGCAAGCTGCTCTCCGCGCTGGTCGCCTTCCATGGCTTGCCGCATCGCATGGAGCGCGTTGCGGACATCGCCGGCGTCCTGTTCGTCAACGACTCGAAGGGCACGACGGTTGCCGCGACACTCGCCGCCCTCGCCGGCATCGGGCGTCCGGTGGTGCTGATCGCCGGCGGCGACGGAAAGGGGCAGGAGTTCGCGCCGCTCAAGCCCGCCGTCGAAGCGCATTGCCGCGCGGTTGTCCTCGTGGGCCGTGACGCGCCCTCGATTGCCGCTGCGCTGTCGGGTGCGACACCTCCCATCGAATTCGCGCCGGCGCTCGAGGTCGCCGTGGCGCGCGCGACCGCGCGGGCGCGGGCCGGCGATGCGGTCATGTTGTCGCCCGCGTGCGCGAGCCTCGACATGTTCCGCGATTACGTCGAGCGGGGCGAGCGCTTCAAGGCCGCGGTTGCAGCTCATGCGCGGGAGGCCACGCATGCCTAGGGACGGCGGCCTGCTCTCGACGTTGCCGCGGTTTTATCCGCTGGCCGCTGCGCCGCGCGAGAGCCGGGCGATGCTCGCCTACGACCCGACGCTTGCCTGGGCGGCGCTGCTGCTGCTCGCCACCGGGCTCGTCATGGTTTATTCGGCGTCGATCGCAACCGCCGAGGCATCCGCTTATACCGGCTACAGACCGTGGTACTTCCTCGCGCGCCACGCGCTTTTCATTGCGGCCGGACTGGCGGCGGGACTGATCGCGTTCCAGGTTCCGGTCAGGGCATGGCGCGCCCTGGCTCCGTACCTGTTTGTCGCCGGCGCGGCGCTGCTGATCGTGGTGCTCGTTCCGGGAGTGGGTCGCGCCATCAACGGCAGCAAGCGGTGGCTCACGCTCGGCGTGGTCAACGTGCAACCCTCGGAGTTCATGAAGCTCTTCGTCGTGTTCTATGCGTCGAGCTACGCGGTGCGGAGAGCGGCGTTCCTGCACGCGGAACAACCACTCAAGCAGACGCTGCTGCGCGGCTTCCTGCCGCTGCTTGCGGTCATGATCGCGATCGGCGCGCTGCTGCTGCACGAGCCGGATTTCGGCGCCTGCGTCGTGATCGTCGCCATCGCCTTCGGCATCCTGTTCCTGGGCGGGCTCGACTGGCGACTCCTGATGGGTTTGGGCGTGCTGCTGCCGATCGCGTTGTGGGTGCTGATCCGGATGGCGCCCTACCGTCTGCAGCGCTTCACCGGCTTCCTCGATCCCTGGGCAGACGCGTACGGCAAGGGCTATCAGCTGTCGCATTCGCTGATCGCCTTCGGTCGTGGCGAATGGTTCGGGGTGGGCCTGGGTGCGAGCGTCGAAAAGCTTCTCTATCTGCCCGAGGCGCACACCGACTTCCTGCTTGCGGTGATCGCCGAAGAGCTCGGCTTCGCCGGCGTCATCGCCGTGATCGCGCTCTTTGCGTGGCTGTTGGTCCGCGCCTATGCGATCGGCCGGCAGGCCGCGCGTCTCGAGCGTCCGTTCGCGGCGCTGCTCGCCCACGGCATCGGCATCTGGCTGGGTATCCAGGCGTTCATCAACATCGGCGTCAACATGGGCGTGCTGCCGACCAAGGGGCTCACCTTGCCTTTGCTCTCCTTCGGCGGCAGCGGCATCGTCGCCAACTGCGTAGCGATCGCGATTCTGTTGCGCGTCGATTATGAAAATCGGCGCTTGCTACGCGGATTCACCGTATGAACGGGACCGTCATGATCACGACCGGCGGCACCGGGGGACACGTCTTCCCGGGACTCGCGGTCGCCGCGCGTCTGCTGGCGCGCGGCTGGCGTGTGTTCTGGCTGGGGACGCGCGAAGGGCTGGAGGCGAAGCTCGTGCCCGAGCACGGCGTCGAGTTCGAAGGCATCCGCTTTGTCGGCGTGCGGGGCAAAGGTCTGCAGCAGCTACTGCTCGGCCCGTTTGCGCTTTTGAATGCGTGCCGCCAGAGCCTCTTCATCATCCGGCGGCGCGCGCCGGACGTCGTTCTCGGATTCGGTGGCTTCGCATCGTTTCCCGGCGCGTTGATGGGCGTTGCTTGCGGCAAGCCGCTGGTGATCCACGACGCCAATGCGGTCGCGGGACTCGCCAATCGCGTCCTCGCGTACGGCGCCGATCGCATCCTGCAGGGCTTTCCCGGCGCATTCTCCGGCCGACATGCGGCCAAGGCGGAATGGGTGGGCAATCCGGTGCGCGAGGACATCGCGGCGTTGCCGCCGCCGGAGGAACGATATCGCGGGCGCGGCGGGCCGCTCAAGCTGCTCGTCCTCGGCGGCAGTCTGGGTGCGGTCGCGTTAAACGAGCGCGTGCCCGCCGCGCTCGCACTTCTTCCCGCGTCGTCGCGCCCGATCGTCACGCACCAGGCCGGCGAAAGGCACTTGCACGCGTTGCGTGCGGCATACGCCACCGGCGGCGTCGAAGCCGAATGCGTGCCCTTTATCATCGACATGGCAGAAAGCTACGCGCGCACCGATCTCGTGCTCTGCCGTAGCGGCGGCCTGACGGTGGCGGAGTTGGCGGCGGTCGGCGTCGCAGCGGTACTCGTGCCCTTGCCGGGCGCGATCGCCGACGAACAGACGCGCAATGCCCGCTTTCTGGTCGACGCAGGCGCCGCAGTGCTCGTGCCGCAGGCCGAGTTATCCCCGGAACGCCTCGCCGCTTTCCTCGGCGGCTGGTCGCGCGAGCGGTTGCTCGAGATGGCCATCGCGGCGCGGCGACTCGGACGCACGGATGCGGCCGAACGCGTCGCGCAGGCATGCGTCACCGAGGCAAGACGGCGATGAAGCACAAGGTCAAGCGCGTGCACTTCGTCGGTATCGGCGGCGCCGGTATGAGCGGCATTGCCGAAGTGCTGCTGACGCAGGGATATCGGGTGACCGGCTCGGATCTCGCGCACGGCGCTGCGACGCGGCGCCTGACCGAACTCGGCGCGCGCGTCGCCATCGGGCACGCCGAGGCCAATATCGCAGGCGCCGACGTCGTCGTCGTGTCGAGCGCCGTGCCTGCGGACAACTCGGAGGTCGCCGCGGCGCGCGAACAGGGCATTCCGGTCGTGCCGCGCGCGCTGATGCTCGCCGAGCTGATGCGGTTGAAGCAGGGGATCGCAGTGGCGGGAACGCACGGCAAGACCACCACGACGAGCCTCATCGCCAGCGTGCTCGCCGAAGGGGGCCTCGACCCGACGTTCGTCATCGGCGGCAGGCTCCTGTCGGCCGACGCCCACGCGCGGCTCGGTACCGGTGAATTCCTCGTCGCGGAGGCCGACGAGTCCGACGCCTCGTTTCTCGTTCTGCAGCCGGTGCTCGCGGTGATCACCAACATCGACGCCGACCACATGGAAACGTATGGCCACGACTTCGCCCGCCTCAAGGAGGCGTTCGTGCAGTTCGTGCAGCGGCTTCCGTTCTACGGTGTCGCCGTGCTGTGCGCCGACGACGTAAACGTGCGCGACATCCTGCCCGCGATCACCAAGACGATCGTGACCTACGGGCTCGCCGAGGACGCGCAGCTGCGCGCAGACGCGGTCGAACACGCCGAAGGGCGCATGCGGTTCATGGCGCACAGCGCGGGCCACAGCGATCTCGCTGTCCTGCTGAATCTCGCCGGTGTGCACAACGTGCAAAACGCGCTGGCCGCGATTGCCGTCGGGCGCGAGACCGGCGTCGCCGACGCGTCGATCGCCAAGGCGCTGTCCGAATTCAAGGGCGTGGGACGCCGGTTCCAGCGCCACGGCGAAGTCGAGCTGCCCGGAGGCGGGCGCTATACGCTCATCGATGATTACGGCCATCACCCGGTCGAGATGGCGGCAACGGTAGCAGCCGCTCGCCGCTCGTTTCCTGGAAGGCGCGTCGTGCTTGCATTCCAGCCACATCGCTACACGCGCACGCGCGATCTGTTCGAGGACTTCGTCAAGGTCTTGGCGACGGTCGATGCACTCGTCCTCACCGAAGTCTATCCGGCGGGCGAGGCGCCGATCGTCGCCGCCGACGGGCGCGCGCTGGCACGCGCGCTGCGCGTGGCAGGCAAGGTAGAGCCGTTGTTCGTGGAGGATGTCACCGGTGTCGCCGATGCCATCGGTGCGATCGCGCGTGACGGCGACGTCGTGCTGACGATGGGTGCGGGCTCGATCGGCGGCGTCGCGCACGAGCTCGCCCACAACTCGCCATGAACATGGTCGAACCACGCCAATTCGCCGGTTTGCGCGGGAAGCTCGCGCTCGATGCGCCGCTTGCGCCGCACACGACCTGGCGTGCCGGCGGCCACGCCGACGCGGCGTACGTTCCGGCCGACCGTGACGATCTCGCGCTGTTTCTGCGCCAACTGCCCATCTTCGAGTCCGTCACGGTCCTCGGCCTGGGAAGCAACACGCTGGTGCGCGACGGCGGCGTGCGCGGCGCGGTCATCCTGCTGCACAACCCCGGCGGGGTGCTGGCGGTCGCCGATGGCCTGATCTATGCGGAGGCAGGCGTGGCGTGCCCGAAGCTCGCGCGCTTCGCGGCACGCCACGGTTGCGCCGACGCCGAGTTCCTGGCCGGCGTTCCGGGCACCGTGGGCGGCGCGCTGGCGATGAACGCGGGCTGCTATGGCGGTGAGACCTGGCCACATGTCGCCAAGGTCGAGCTAGTCATGCGCGACGGTACCTTCGTCGTGCGCACGCCGTCGGACTACACGATCGGCTACCGCAGCGTCAAACGCGCGGACGGGCGCCCCGCAGACGGCATCTACACCGCGGCCTGGTTCCGCTTTCCGGCCGGCGATGGCGACGCGGCGCGCGCGCGGATCAGGGAGCTGCTGGGACGCAGGATTGCGACCCAGCCGCTCAACGTACCCAACGCGGGCAGCGTGTTCCGCAATCCTCCGCATGATCATGCAGCGCGTCTCATCGAGGACGCGGGCCTGAAGGGTCTTGCCGTCGGCGGCGCCCACGTGTCCGAAAAGCACGCGAACTTCATTGTGAACGCAGAGCGGCGCGCGAGCGCCAGCGACATCGAGACACTGATCGAGCACGTTCGCCGCGTCGTGGCGGACAGGACCGGCGTCGTGCTCGAGATGGAGGTACAAATCATCGGAGATCGGCTGTGACGCCGGACGACTTCGGCAAGGTTGCGGTATTGCTGGGGGGGCCTTCCGCCGAACGGGAAATCTCGCTCTTATCCGGCAACGCCGTGCTCGCGGCGCTCCGGAGCAAGGGCATCGATGCGCACGCTTTCGATCCCGCCCAACACTCGCTCTACGAGCTCACGAGCGGTGGCTTCGGACGCGTGTTCATCGCCTTGCACGGCCGCTTCGGCGAGGACGGAACGGTGCAGGGCGCGCTGGAGGCGCTGGGTATCCCATACACGGGCAGCGGTGTGATGGCCTCGGCGCTCGCAATGGACAAATGGCGAACCAAGCTTGTCTGGATCGCCAGCGGCATTCCAACGCCGAAGTATCGCGTCGTCGATGGAGGAACCGACTGGTGGTCGGTCGTCGCCGAGCTCGGGCTGCCGCTGATCGTGAAACCGGCGCGCGAGGGGTCGACGATCGGGCTATCCAAGGTGACGTCGGTCGACCGCCAGGAGCTGGCGATCGCCTACGCAGAGGCCGCCAAGCACGACAACCTCGTGCTCGTCGAGGAGTTCATCGCCGGTGTCGAGCTGACCGCGTCGATCCTGAACGACCGCGCGCTGCCGCTTATTCGCATCGAGGCGCCGCAGGGCAACTACGATTATCACCACAAATATTTTTCGGACGAGACACGCTATTACTGTCCGTGCGGATTGCCCGAGGCGACCGAGCACGCGATCCGCGCTCAATCGCTCCGGGCATTCGACATCGTCGGCTGCACCGGCTGGGGTCGTGTCGACTTGATCCTCAAGAACGATGGTGCCTGGTCGTTCCTCGAAGTGAACACTTCGCCGGGCATGACCGGCCACAGCCTGGTGCCTATGGCGGCGAAGGAAGTCGGCATTCCCTTTCCCGAGCTTTGCGTCGAGATCCTGCGAGGCGCGCATGTGGGATAGCCCGCGACAGCTCAACGTGGCCGCGCTGTTGTTCGCGCTTATGGCGGCGGCGATGCTCGCCTGGGGCGCGATCGCGTGGACCGTGCATCAAAGCGCATTCGCGCTTCACCGCGTCGTTGTCGACGGCAACCTCGCCCGGGCGAGTCGCGCCCACCTCGAGACGGTGATCCGCGAGGAGCTCAATGGGACATTCTTCACCTTGAGCCTCGTCGAAGCGCGCGCGTCGCTGCAGCGTGTGCCCTGGATCAAGAGCGTCGCGCTGCGCCGGCAATGGCCCGACCGGCTTGAAGTCACGATTGCGGAGTACGAGCCGCTGGCGCGCTGGAACGACGCCGGACTGGTCGATACCGGGGGCGAGGTGTTCAGCGCCAACTTCGACGGCGAGCTGCCGCAGTTCGTCGGTCCCGACGGCAGCTCGGCGGAGATTGCCCAGCGTTACCGCGAATTCGGTGTCGCCCTCGAGCCGCGCTCGCTTGCGATTGCCGAACTGCGGCTGTCACCTCGCGGTAGCTGGCAGTTGCGAACGATGGGCGGCGCTGCGCTCGCGATCGAGCTCGGACGCAGCGCGCCGGGCGACCGGCTGTCCCGCTTCGTCCACTATCACGCGCGCACGGTCGGCGCGCTCAACCGCGGCGGCACGCGCGTCGACTACGTCGACCTGCGCTATCGCAACGGTTTTGCAGTGCGCGTTCCGGGGTTCACCGAAAGGTCGCCGCGCAAAGCGGGGTAGGAATCAAGCACATGGTGAAGGACAACAAGAACCTGATCGTCGGCCTCGACATCGGCACGTCGAAAATCGTCGCCATCGTCGCCGAAGTGACGCCCGAAAAGCGGCTCAACATCATCGGCCTGGGCGCGCAGCCGTCGCGCGGGCTCAAGAAAGGCGTCGTGGTCAACATCGAAGCGACGATGGCGTCGATCCAGCGCGTCCTCGAGGAGGCTGAGCTGATGGCGGATTGCGCGATCACCGAGGTGTACACGGCCATCGGCGGAGGTCACATCCGCAGCCTCAACTCCAGCGGCATGGTCGCGATCAAGGAGAAGGAGGTGACGCAGGCGGACATCGATCGCGTCGTCGAGACCGCCAAGGCGATCGCGATCCCCAATGATCAGGAGATCCTGCACATCCTGCCGCAGGAATTCATCATCGACGGCCAGGAGGACGTGCGCGAGCCGCTGGGCATGAGCGGCGTGCGGCTGGAGGTGAAGGTTCATATCGTCACCGGCGCAGTTTCCGCGGTCGAGAACATCACCAAATGCGTACGCCGATGCGGGCTCGAGGTCCGGGACGTGATGCTGCAGCCGCTCGCCTCGGCGCTGGCGGTCCTGAACGACGACGAGAAGGAGCTGGGCGTGTGCCTGATGGACGTCGGCGGCGGCACGACCGATCTCGCGGTGTTCACCGGCGGAGCGATCCGGCACACCGCGGTGATCCCGATCGCCGGCGATCAGGTCACCAACGATATCGCGATGACGCTGCGCACGCCGACCAAGGAGGCCGAGGAGCTGAAGCTGCGCCACGGCTGCGCGCTGCGGCAGCTGGCCGATCCGAACGACATCATCGAAGTCCCCGGCGTCGGCGAGCGCGGTCCGCGAAAGCTTTCGCGGCAAATGCTCGCCGAAGTGATCGAGCCGCGGATCGAGGAGCTCTACACGCTCGCGCAGGCGGAGCTGCGGCGCAGCGGCTTCGAGGAACTGCTTTCGTCGGGCATCGTGCTCTCCGGAGGCTCGGCGTTGCTTGCCGGCATGATCGAGCTCGGCGAGGAAGTCTTCCATCTTCCGGTGCGCATCGGCGTGCCGACGTACGTCGGCGGGCTCGCCGACGTCGTACGCAGCCCGCGGTACGCGACCGCCGTGGGATTGTTGCTCGACGGTCGCGAGCAATTCCTGCGGGCGGAGATCGCGCGCGCCCAGGCCGTCGGGTTGACCAACATGGCGGAACGGATGAAGCAATGGTTCAAGGCGAATTTTTGAGGCGGACAAAAGTGAACCCCTACTTTTGTCCGGAACAGTCACCCGAAAATCGCGGGCGAAGCCCGTCGATTTTCGGCGGTAAATACCAGGAAAAGTCAGCGTCAGATCACGGGCAAAGCCCGTCGATTTGCGGCAGCAAGTACGACGAAAAAACGAGAGCGTAGAGCCACAAATCTTTCAACTCGACAGGAAAAGGAGCACATCATGTTTGAGATCATCGATCAGAGCCCGCAGGAAGCGGTCATCAAGGTCATCGGCGTGGGTGGCTGCGGCGGCAACGCCGTGGAGCACATGATCGGCAAGGGCCTCGCAGGCGTGGAGTTCATCGCTGCCAACACCGACGCGCAGGCGCTCAAGCGCTCGACGGCACGCACCCAGCTGCAACTCGGCACGAACCTGACGCGCGGGCTCGGCGCAGGCGCGCGACCGGAGATCGGTCGCGACGCGGCGATGGAAGATCGCGATCGCATCGCCGTCGGTAGCCGTCGTGACCCGTCCGTTCAAGTTCGAGGGCAAACGGCAGAAGGTGGCACAGACCGGAATCGACGAGCTCGGAAAGATCGTCGATTCGCTGATCATCATCCCGAACGACAAGCTGATGCAGGTGCTCGGCGAAGAAGTATCGGTGCTCGACGCCTATGCTGCCGCGAACGAGGTGCTGCACAGCGCGGTTGCCGGAATCGCCGAAGTCATCAACTACCCGGGACTCGTCAACGTCGATTTCGCCGATGTGCGCACCGTGATGTCGGAAGTCGGCATGGCGATGATGGGCTCGGCGACTGCCGGCGGTGCCGATCGGGCGCGTCAGGCCGCGGAACGCGCGGTCGCGAGCCCGCTGCTCGAGGAAGTCAATCTCGCCGGTGCGCGCGGTGTTCTCGTCAACATCACGGCCTCGGCGGGACTCAAGATGAAGGAGTATCACGAAGTCATGAACACGATCAAGGCGTTTACCGCCGAGGATGCGATGGTGATCGTCGGCACGGTGATCGACGACGCGATGGAAGACCGTCTGCGTGTCACGATGGTTGCGACCGGGCTGGGCGGCGCCGGAGCAAAGCTGCGCGCGCCGCGACTCGAAATCGTCGAGCAGGTGTTTGAACGCACCGGCACGGACGGAATGGGTGGCAGCGAAGCGGTCGATTACGATCGGCTGGAGCGGACCCCCGCGGTGATCCGCCGCGGGCGCACACCGGCGCCGAGCGGCCCGCCTTCGCCGGGCTTCGATCCTTCGGACATTCCGGCTTTCTTGAGGAAGCAGGCCGACTAAGGCGCGACGAAGCGGCGGCCGTCGCTGCGGGACGCTGTGCTACCATAGCGGCCTTCCCGCGCGGTTCAATGCCGACGCTGCGTCTTTCGGATACGGCACGGAAAGCCTAAGCCACGATGCTCAAACAGCGCACGCTCAAAAGCTCGATCAAGACCACCGGTGTGGGTCTGCACACCGGTGCGCGGGTCGATCTGACGCTGCGGCCGGCTCCGCCCGACTCGGGGATCGTTTTTCACCGCGTCGATCTGGCTCAGTCCGTAGCGATTCCTGCGCTCGCGGCGAATGTCGGCGACACGCGCCTGTCATCGTCGCTGGAGAAGGACGGCGTCAAGATCTCGACGGTCGAGCATCTGATGTCCGCGCTCGCCGGGCTCGGTATCGACAATCTGCACGTCGACGTCGCCGGACCCGAGCTTCCGATCATGGACGGCAGCGCCGGTCCCTTCGTGTTCCTGCTGCAGTCGGCAGGTATCGAGGAGCAGGCGGCACGCAAACGCTACCTGCGGATCAAGGAGCCGGTCGAGGTACGCCTGGACGACAAGTGGGCGCGCTTCGAGGCCTACCACGGGTTCAAGCTCGACTTCACGATCGACTTTCCGCATCCCGTCTTCGGAACCGAGAACCGGCACGTCGTCATCGACTTTGCCGAGCATTCCTATACCAAGGAAGTCAGCCGCGCCCGCACCTTCGGATTCATGGCGGACGTCGAGGCGATGCGCGCCGCGGGCCTGGCGCTCGGCGGCAGCTTGCAGAACGCGATCGTGCTCGACGAGACGCGCGTCTTGAACAGCGAAGGCCTGCGTTACGACAACGAGTTTGCCATTCACAAGGTACTCGACGCGATCGGCGACCTGTATCTGCTTGGCCATCCGTTGATCGGGACCTACGCTGCGTTCAAGTCCGGGCACACACTCAACAACGCGCTGTCCCGCGCACTCCTCGCCCGACCGGAGGCGTGGGAGTTGGTGACCTTCGACGCTCCCGCCGAGGTGCCGAGCGCGTTTCTGGCCTGGCAGCTGCAGCCGGCCTGATCTTCAGGTGCCGTTCACCGGGTGACATCCGCAGTGGCGGGATCGACCCGTGATCGCACGCCCGGCGCCCGGGTCTTCACGTCGGATTCGGCTCGAGTTACTCCCTTGGTCCTGGTGCGGCTGCTGCTGTTCTTCGCCTTCGCCGCCATCGCCGGCGCTGCGGTAGGCTATCTCGTCAAGCGCGACCGACGCTATCTGCGCTTTATCGGCCAAGTGCTGAAGTACACGCTTCTGCTTTTACTCGGAGCGCTGCTTTTTTACGCTGCCCAGCGCCTCCTCATCGTCTGACGGGGCCGCGCCGTGATCTGCCAGCCGCCGTAATGCGGCGGCAAGCTCCGGGTCGGCAAGCCGTTCGGCATGCGCGCGCAACGTGGCCGCTGATAGGTCATCCAATTGTTTTATCATGTGTTTTTTCGGTGATCGCGGAGGTGGACGGGGTTGCACCCGAACCCGTATTCCAGTAAATTGCCACCCCGCATGCGCGAGTTTCTCGACCAGGTCCGGGACGCGCTGACGGAGTAACGCACCGACCGCCCCGCTGCTCGCAAGCAACGCGAGCTCGGGCGGCTCCACAGCGGCAATGCCGACCTGGGCGGCAAGCGCCGGCGGCAAATTGCGCCGGACGTGATGAAGGATTGCCAGCTCGTTCCGGCGACGATCCAGAAAGCCGGCGAACGTCGTTTCAGCAGAAAGTATGTGTCCCAGCGGGCGCATGGGGATCGCACATGGGGCAGGAGCGGAGGAAGGTCACTTGAATATCATCGTCGTGTCCGGCGCGATGGCCCGGGCCCGAACGCTCACGCTGGACTGGCGCCACTGGGCCCTCGGGGGCTTCGGCCTGCTGGTGCTGTTCCTGTCCTTCACTCTGCTTTTCAACTATGTCACGTTGCGCTACGCGGCGTCGATCAACCATCCACTGTTGCAGGCGATCCTTCTCGACGACCAGCGGCAGGAAGCGCGGCGCTCTCAGGAGGTTGTTCAGGGCCATCTTAACGCGATGGCGGTCAAGCTTGGAGAGTTGCAGGCCCAGTTGCTGCAGCTCGATGGTCTGGGCGAGCGGCTCGCGCAAATGGCGGGATTGAAACCGAAGGATCTGCCGCCGCCGTCGGAACCGGGAAAGGCGCCCGCCCGCGGCGGTCCGGCGCCAACGTTGTCGCATGAACTGTCGGTCGACGAGTTCAGCGGGTTGCTCGGAGCGTTGTCGCGTCAGGTCGAAGAGCGATCCGATCAGCTCGGGGTACTCGAGGCGCTGCTCGTCAGCAGCTCGGTCAATAAGAAATTCCTGCCGTCGCTGGCTCCGGTGGACGGCGGTTGGCTTTCGTCGAGCTTCGGCTGGCGCATCGATCCGTTCACGGGCCAGAAGGGTTTTCACGAAGGCCTGGACTTTCCCACCGAGACCGGCACCCCGATCGTCGCGGCTGCGAGCGGCAAGGTCATCTTCGCGGACGTTCATCCTCAATATGGTAAGATGATTGAGATCGACCATGGTAACGGGCTGGTAACACGTTACGCGCACTGCTCGATGCTGCTCGTCAAAGAGGGCGACCTGGTAGTCCGGGGCCAGAGAGTTGCCGCGGTGGGCTCGACCGGCCGCGCCACCGGCCCGCACCTGCATTTCGAAGTGCGGTTGAACGGCGCGCCCCAGAACCCCGCCCGCTTCCTGCAGTCCGCTAGCTGATCCATACGGGCGCGTTAGCGCAAGGCAGGGGTGAGGGGATCCTCACCCCTTGCTTTTGTGCGCCCGGCAGGGCGCACGTACTTGGAGGTGAAAGTCCTCTACACACTCGGCAAGGAGAAGTGTTAGCCGAACGGCAAGGGTGTCGCGGGTGACTGCGAATCCGGAGGAAGCTGAAGGCAAAGCGCTGGCCTGACGAACAGGAAGCGGATAGAGGCGGCGTAGCGGGGTGAGCAGGCAAATATCTGCGAAGCCCGAAACTTGCACGGAGCGCTGCGACGTAGATCCGACAGGCATAAGCGTGAAGGTGCGTGCGCCATACCCGGGGAGATCTGGCGGTCTGCCTTGTGCTACTAACATCGGAAGGTGTTGGGATGGATCGCCAGAAGTCAGCCGAGGCCATAGTAGGCGTCAGCAGGAGCCGAAGGGCCGAACGTGAAGGGCCGCGAGTAGGCGGCGGGACTCTCAAGGAAGCCGATGAAGGCGGAAGCTGATCGGGAAGGTCAGGCGGGCGTAGCGGATACCGGGCGGAACTCGGGCGACGCTGCGACTCGCGCCGAGGCGGACGTGGCGACCCGTGCGCGGACGAAAGCGGAGGTGGCGACAACGGGCCTGATGGAAGCCGTGGTGGAACGCGGCAACCTGAGGCTCGCGTATCAGCGGGTGATCGAGAATAAGGGCGCGGCGGGTGTAGATCAGCTTGCGGTGTTCGAACTCAAAGATCATCTGAAACGACACTGGCCGAGGATTCGGGCCAGACTGCTGGCGAGCGAATATCAACCGCTGCCGGTGCGCCGGGTGGACATACCGAAGCCGCAAGGCGGGGTACGTACGCTGGGCATTCCGACGGTGGTGGATCGGCTCATTCAGCAGGCGTTGCATCAAGTGCTGCAATCGATCTTTGAGCCGAGCTTCTCGGACGCGAGCTACGGCTTTCGCCCGGGGAGGAATGCGCATCAGGCGTTGCGCCAAGCGCGCGAGTATGTGGCGCAAGGCAAACGCTGGGTGGTGGATATTGACTTGGAGAAGTTCTTTGACCGGGTCAACCACGATCTGCTGATGAGCAAGTTGGCGGCGAGGATCGACGATGCACGAGTGCTCAAACTGATTCGGCGGTATCTCGAAGCGGGCATGATGGCGGACGGGTTGGTGCAGCCGCGCACGGAGGGCACGCCGCAAGGCGGGCCGCTGTCGCCGCTGCTGTCCAATATCCTGCTTACTGACCTTGACCGGGAACTGGAACGACGAGGTCACACCTTCTGCCGGTATGCGGACGACTGCAACATCTATGTCGCGAGCGAGCGGGCGGGGGTGGGGCTGCTGCACAGTCTGACCGGGTTGCTGGAGGAGCGGCTCAAGCTCAAGGTGAACAAGGCCAAGAGCGCGGTGGCGCGACCGTGGCAGCGGAAGTTTCTGGGCTACAGCATGACGTGGCACCGGAAACCGAAATTGCGCATTGCCGGGCCAAGCCTCGAGCGGCTGACGGAGAAAGTGAAAGCGCTATTGCAGGGTGCGCGAGGTCGCAACCTTGGCGCCACGATCCAGACGCTTAACCCGGTGCTGCGTGGGTGGGCGGCCTACTTCAAGCTGGCCGAGACCAAGTCGGCGGTGGAAGAGCGCGATGGATGGATACGGCACAAGTTACGCTGTGTCCTGTGGCGGCACTGGAAGCGGCCCTACAAGCGTGCCCGCGCACTGATGCAGCGGGGACTGACGGAGGAGCGGGCATGGCGCTCGGCGTGCAACCAACGCGGCCCGTGGTGGAACGCGGGCGCGAGCCACATGCACGCAGCGTTCCCGAAGTCCTGGTTCGATGGTATAGGGCTGGTGTCGCTGCTCGATACGGTGCAGCGCCTCCAGCGCGTTTCATGAACCGCCGGATGCGGAACCGCACGTCCGGTGGTGTGGGAGGGCGGCGGGCGTGAGCCCGCCCCCTACCCGATCATGCAGAACGTACGCAACTTCTCGATCATCGCGCATATCGACCACGGCAAATAGATATGCTTGTCATGCTGTCGGATGCCATACACCAGCCAGACGACTGCCGCTAAGAGATAAGCGCTCCAAGACCAAAGCGATACGCCTCCCGCTTGTGGTTCGCCCCAGACGCTCAAGACTTGGGGAAAGGTCATCACAAGCGTAAACACGGAGAGCCCGTTCATCAGCCGACCGAGCATCGTCGCCGGAACGCGTTGCGGCGCTAGGGGATTCGGATGCATCGTTAGCCCGTCCTGGTGTAGG
>WNGE01007253.1_pt1 | contig 22222 bp, 18 predicted proteins | sample 5400651 | NCBI WGS metagenome assembly WNGE01 (sample SAMN13153370, study PRJNA577476) | soil metagenome | isolation source: 60 cm soil or saprolite under grassland replicate 2 | place: USA:California | collected 2016-06-15 | reverse complement strand
ATGAACCCCAGCCGGAAGGTCGAACGCCACGACAGGACCCTTCGAGGAACCTTCACCGGATAGACGTGGAGGAAGAAGTTGTGGAACGACGTCATGGCCCGGCCCCGAGGCGTGTCCGGCCGAGGATGGCGGATCACCGAACCGTAGAGCTCGCTCTTGCGGAACCGCTCGCGCGGGGTGAACACGGCCTGGAACAGCGCGCTGTACCGGATGCCGTTCCGGCGCCGCCCGTCGTCCGCCATGCCGAACCCTCCTCAGCCCGCCGCGGGTTCGAGCTCGAACAGCCCGGTGGAGGCCTCGGACCACTCGACCATCGAGAGGGCGTCGGTGGGGCAGCGTTCGATGCACAGCCCGCACCGGATGCATCGCTCCTCCTGGAGGATCAGGGCGCTGGCCGGCTCGGGCGGGGCGAGGTCGCCGGCGATCTCCTCCATCGGCACGATGCGGATGCAGTGCTCGGGGCAGATGTCCACGCACCCGCCGCACAGGATGCACAGGTCGACCTCGAGCGAGATGTTCAGCGGGATCGTTCGACCCACGCGGGTCGGCGCCGCGACGGCTGGCTGGTCCCCGGCGAGATACCGGTGGATCGAGGCCGCGGCCCACCGCCCGTCGCCGATGGCGTCGATCAGGTTCCGCGGGCCGAAGGCGACGTCGCCGCCCGAGTACACGCCGGGAGAGGACGTCGCCAGGGATTCCCGATCGACGGCGATGGTCCCGCGAGCGCTCACCTCGACCCCGTCCTCGGGGCGGAGCCACGACAGGTCGGGGGCCTGGCCGATGGCGAGGATCACGGAGTCACAGGGGATCACCGATTCGCTCCGATCGATGAACCGGGGGTTGAACCGCCCATCGGGATCGAACACCGAGGCCACGTCCAGCGTCTCGAGGCCCTCCACCCGGCCGTCGCCGAGGATCCGCTTGGGTCCCTTCCGGTGGACGAACTGGATGCCCTCCCGCTCCGCCTCCTCGATCTCGAACTCGTGGGCCGGCATCTCCCTGCGGGACTCGAGCGAGACCACCTGGACCTGCCTGGCTCCCATGCGCATGGCCACGCGGGCGGCGTCGAAGGCGGCGGTGGCGGCGGCCTCCACACCGTCGACGCCGGCGGGAACGGGGTGATCGGAAGGAATCCGCCCCGCGGCCAGCTCGCGGAGGGCCGAGCGCGCCGCGTCGAGCGCCACGTTGCCGCCGCCGATGACGAGCACCCGGTCGCCCAGCTCGACCCGGTAGCCGAGGTTCGCGTTGATGAGGAAGTCCACGGCCTTCAGCACGCCGTCAAGCTCGATCCCCGGGATCGTGAGGTCGCGGCTCCGAAGGGCTCCCACGCCGACGAAGATCCCGTCGAAGCCATCGTCGCGCAGCGAGGAAAGCGAGAAGTCCCGGCCGAGCCGCGCGCCGGTTCGGATCTCGACCCCGAGATCGAGGATCGCCCGGATCTCCCCCTCCATGACTTCTCGGCGGAGCCGGTAGGGCGGGATCCCCAGCACCATCATGCCGCCCGGCCGGTCCTGAGCCTCGAACACGACCGGCCGATAGCCGAAGGCTGCCAGGTCGTGGGCGCAGGCGAGCCCCGCCGGGCCGGCCCCGATCACGGCCACCCGCTCGGCCCGCGGCGGCATGGTTCGGACGGCTCGCCGCCACATCCGGTCGCCCTGGTCGCTCTCGACGCCGCCGTGCTCGCAGGCGAACCGCTTCAGCGCCCGGATGGCGATGGGCTCGTCGATGGCTCCCCGCCGGCAGGCCAGCTCACAGGGCGCGGCGCAGACCCTCCCGCAGATCGAGGGGAAGGGGTTCGGCATCCGTGCGGTGAGGTAGGCGAGGTCGTCGTCTCCGGCCGCGATGGCGCTGACGTAGCGGCCGGCGGTCGTCAGGACCGGGCATCCCCGGGTGCAGGGAACGTTCTCGTCCAGCCATTCGCCTCCGGCGGGCACGGTCTGAAACCGCATGCGCGCTACCGCCTCCGCACCTTCTGGAACGTGACGAAGAGCCAGGACAGGGCGATGAAGAACGCGATGACCCACAGCGTGACCAGGGCGTCACGGGCGTGGGGGGTGACCCGGGTCGTCAGGAACGCCAACAGCCGGTTCGGGATGAACAAGAATCCGATCCAGGACAGCGCAAGGACGATCGCCGCCTTTATAAGCGCGGGGACCCACTCGTCCGTGGTCGAGGGACCCCCTGCGTTCCCCCCGGACGCTCGCGTCCTGTCCACTGCTTCCCCCCCGGTGCCAGCCAACTCTCGCAAATTTCGGCCGGAAGTTCCAGCAGCCGGGCCCTCCCGCCGCGAAGATTCGGTTCATCCTGCCGATCGAGCCGGAATCAGGCGCGTGCCGGACGGCCCCCATCCGAGGGGACCTTCGGCGCAGCGCCCTGCCGACGATCGGCGATTCCGAGGGTGGTCCGATACCATCCACGAGGATGGAGCTCGCCGTCGTCGGAACCGGACACGTCGGCGCCGTCACGTGTGCCGCGCTCTCAGCCCTGGGGCATCGCGTCGTCGGCACCGACGTCGACGCCGCGAAGCTGGACCAGCTCCAGCGGGGCGTCCCTCCATTTCACGAGCCGGGGTTCGGAGAGCTCCTACGGGACGAGATGCGGTCGGGGCGCCTTCGGTTCGATCCGTCGTTTGCCGCCGCACTGGGTCAGGCCGAGGTCGTCTTCATCTGCGTCGGAACCCCGCCGCGGATCGACGGTAGCGCGAACCTCGTCGCCGTCGAGAGCAGCGCGCGGCTGGTCGCCCGGCATGCCCCGAAGTCCGCCGTCATCGTCGAGAAGTCGACCGTGATCGTCGGGACGGCGGGCAGGCTTCGCCCGGTCCTGGACCGCGCCCGTCCCGATCACCGATTCGAGATCGTCTCCAACCCGGAGTTCCTCAGGGAAGGGACGGCCGTTCGGGATGCCATGAGCCCGGACCGCATCCTCGTCGGGTCGGATTCCGACCGGGGGTTCGAAGTCATGCGCCAGGTCTACGCGCCACTTGTTCAAGGCGGCGTCCAGCTCATCGAGACCGACGTGCAGACGGCGGAGCTGGCCAAGCATGCGTCCAACGCCTTCCTGGCTCTGAAGATCTCGTTCGTGAACGCGATGGCCCGCGTGTGCGAGCTGGCCGGCGCCGACGTGAAGGGGGTCGCAGATGTGATGGCTGCCGACCCGAGGATCGGCGGGGCGTTCCTGTCCGCGGGGATCGGCTACGGGGGCTCGTGCTTCCCGAAGGATCTGGCCGCGTTCGCGCAACTCACGAAGTCTCTTCACTACGAGCTTCCACTGCTTGGTGAGATCGCGCGGCTGAACGACGAGGCGCTTGAGGCCGGCCTCGCTCGTATCGAGGAGGCGCTCTGGAACGTCGAGGGCAAGGTGATCGCCCTCCTCGGGCTGGCCTACAAGCCTGGAACGGATGACGTCCGCTTCTCTCCGGCCCTACGGCTCGCGGAACGCCTCGGAGCGCTCGGCGCGGTCGTCCGGGGGTTCGATCCGCAGGCGGGGGCAAACGCGAAGGCGACCAGACCGGAACTGGAGATCGCCGAGGATCCGTACGAGGCGGCGAGGGGCGCAGATTGCGTGGTGGTCTGTACCGCCTGGGACGAGGTGCTCGGCGTCGACCTGGAGCGGCTGCATTCGGTCATGAACGAACCGGTGCTGGTCGACGGCCGAAACGCGTTCGACCCCTCACGTGTCGCCGCCGCCGGGTTCAGCTATTACCCGGTGGGGCGACCCGCGGTCGTCCCGGCCGGCGCCGATGCCCTGGCCCGGTCGGACGAGCCTCCATGATCGGTGCCACGAGGTCCAGCCCCGGTCGACGGGAATTGAGCGAAAGTTGACCCGCCCCTGAGAACGGTCTCTGGTCTTGCTCGTACTATCACCCGGTGAGCCTCCGAGTCGCCTTCTACTCGCACAACGGGTTCGGCCTTGGCCATCTGCGGCGGAATCTGCTGCTGGCCGAAGGGATCCTCGGACAGCGACCGAACGCCGACGTACTGATCATCACGGGGTCGGCGGGGCTCGCCCAGTTCCCGTTGCCACCTGCCATCGACGTGATCAAGCTCCCCTCGGTCCGGAAGCAGGCGACGGGCCGGTGGCGGCCGCACGCTCTGGATATCGAGATGGAGCACCTGCTGCGGCTGCGAACCTCGATGGTGCTGGAGGCGATCCGGGCCTACCGCCCGCACCTGTTCGTGGCCGACTTCCTGCCGCTGGGGGTCGAGGGGGAGCTCCGTCCGACGCTCGAAGAGCTCGCTGCCCGGCCTGACGCGCGCTCCGTCATCGGGTTCCGAGACATCCTGGACGACGCCGAGACAGTGAGGCGAACGTGGGAGCTCGACGGATCCGACGTTGCCATCCGCGAGCTGTACGACCTCGTGCTCGTGTACGGCGAGCGCGAATGGTTCGACTTCACCGCCTACGGTTTGCCATCCGACATGCCGGCCTACACAGGGTTGCTCGGGGCTCCCGAGGCCGTTCACAAGTCGCGTCCGCGGGGTGACGTGCGGCTCCTGGCCACGTGCGGCGGAGGGGCCGATGGATATCCCGTGCTTGCGTCCGCTCTCGAGTCGATGGGCCCCTTGCGGGCCCGGCTCGAGGCCACGATCTCGTGCACCGCGCTCACCGGTCCGCTGATGGCCGAACCCGACGTGTCGAGGCTGCGCGGCATCGGCAAACGGATGGGGGGGCGGGTCCACCGATTCGCCGACGACATGGGCGGCAAGCTCGCCCGGTGCTCCGCGGTGGTGGCCATGGGAGGCTACAACACCGTCTGCGACGCCCTCTCCTATCACCTTCCCGCGGTCATCGTTCCCCGCAGCGATCCGAGCCGCGAGCAGCAGATCCGCGGGAAGATCCTGGCCGACAGAGGCCTCGCCCGGACCGTTCCGCTCGCCGACTGCACCGCCGAGAATCTGGCACAGGCCATCGCCGAGGCGCTCGACACGCCCTACCCGGTCGACTGTCTTCCTCGGCTGGATGGAGTCCGAGTCGCCACCAAAACTCTCCTCGACCTTATGGCCTGACGCCCATGCACGTCGTCTACGTGGTCAAGAGATTTCCCAAGGTCTCGGAGACGTTCGTTCAGAACGAGGTCCTGGAGGTGCTCCGCCAGGGGGATGAGGTGACCGTGTGCTCGTTGCGGCGGCCGCATCCCGGCGAGCCTCCTTCCCCTCGGGCCTCGGTCCTGGCCGCTCGAACGATCTACGTTCCGGAGGGGCCGCGGCGCGTCCTTGCCCTCGTCGGCTCGGCGGGCGTCGTGCTGCTGCGGCGGCGCAGGCGGGCGTGGGGCGCGCTCTGGTGGGCGCTTCGGTTCACCTGGCGGACCCGGGAGTTCGACCAGGTCGAACGCTTCGCCGAAGCGGCATGGCTCTCGCGCCGCGGGGTCTCTTCGGACGTGGGGCACATCCACGCCCACTTCGCCCACGGTCCCGCCACCGTGGCGCTGCTCCTCGCGCGACTGACCGGAATCCCGTTCACGTTCACCGGTCATGCCAAGGACATCTTCCAGCTGGTGCCCGCGTCGTTCCTGGCAGCGAAGGCGAAGGAGGCGCGCGCCGTCGTGACGGTGAGCGCGTACACCCAGGCTCACGTTCGGGACGCGGTCGAGCCGGAGGACCGCCACAAGGTCGTCGTCGTGCGCAATGGCCTCGAGCCTGGCCGGTTCGAGCGTCGCCAGGTCGAGCCCGTCGGGTCACCCACGATCGCGTCGGTCAGCCGGCTGGTCCACAAGAAGGGTGTCGATGTCCTCATCGACGCGTGCGCCCTGCTGGCCGATCGAGGGACCGAGTTCAGCTGCCGGGTGATCGGCGAGGGGCCACGGCGCGATCGTCTTGCGGAGCGCGCGGATCGTGCCGGGGTGGCTGATCGGATCGAGTTGCTCGGTAGCCTGGATCGCGACGGCGTGGCGCGGGAGCTGGCCGGCGCGCTCGTGTTCGCCCTGCCGTGCCGCCGGACCAAGAAGGGCGACCAGGACGGCCTGCCGGTGGCGCTGGTCGAGGCGATGGCGGTTGGGGTCCCGGTGGTCACCACCCCCGTGAGCGGCATCCCCGAGCTGGTCTTGGACGAGCGTTCGGGGCTGCTCGTCCACCCGGAGGATCCGGCCGCGCTTGCCGATGCGCTCGATCGCCTCCTGAGCGATCCGGCCCTCCGTCGCCGGCTCGTGGCGAGCGGCGCGGAGGCGCTCTCCGACTACGACCTCGCGGAGAACGTCGCGCGGCTCCGCGCGCTCTTCGGCGCGAACGCTGTCGTCCCGGCGGCGTCGGCGTGAACCGCGCGCTGTATGTCTGCCTGGATCGCGGTGTGCCCGTAGGCGGGACGAAGGGCGCATCCATCCATGTGGGCGAGATGATCCGCGCGCTGGCCGCCGAGGGGTGCGACGTGACGCTGCTGGCCCGCCGGGTCGAGGCATCCCCACCGGACGCGACGGCTCTGCCAGTCACCGCTGTGGACGGGTCGTTCCGGTTCGTTCCGAACCGGGCGCTGCGGCGAGACCTCCGGGAGGTCGCGGCCCGACCGCGGTTCCGCGCGGCGGTGAACGCGGCCATCGCCGGGGCGGCGCCTTCCTTCGTCTACGAGCGGTACGCGCTCTTCCGGACCGAGGCCACGACCGCGGCCCGGCGGGCCGGGATCCCGGTCGTCCTCGAGGTCAACGCACCGCTCGTCGAGGAGGAACGCCGGTTCCGTTCGCTCGCGCTTCGGCGCCTGGCCGAGCGGGCCGAGCGAAGGGCCTGGAGTGCCGCGGACATCGTCGTCGTGCCCTCGACGCCACTTGGGCGGCGGGTGGAGGCGGTTCGAGGGAGGCCGGTGCTCGTGGCGCCGAACGCCGTCGACCCGGCCGTGTTCTCCCCTGCCGACCCGGACCGCGAGCTGCGGACGTCGCTGGGGCTGGACGGGCGCTTCGTCGTGGGCTTCGCCGGGAGCCTCAAGGCGTGGCACGACCTCGGGACGGTGGTCGAGGCCGTCGCCGCCCTCGGGGCCGATGGGGCGCTCCTGCTGGTGGGTGAGGGACCGGACCGTGCGGCGGTCTCCGCACGGTGCGAACGCAGTGGCGTCCGAGCCGCCTTCACCGGCGCGGTGCCCCACGACGCCGTGGCCCGCTACCTCGCGCTCGCGGACGCCTGCGTGGCGAGCCTGACAGCGGACCCCTCTCTCGACTACTTCTCACCCCTGAAGGCGCTCGAGTACATGGCCTGTGGCCGCCCGGCGGTGGTGGCCCTGGCCGGCGACCTCCGCGCCCTCGTCGAGCGCCAGGTCGCGGTGGGGTATCGCGCGGGAGACGCTGCCGATCTTGCCGGTGTGCTTCGCCGGTTGGCCGAAGATCCTCGCGAGCGCGAACGGCTTGGCGCTGCCGGGCGGGCCCACGCGGTGGGGTGGACGTGGCGAGACGTGGCGCGCCAGGTCCTTCAGACGGTGGCCAGCGCGCGGTCGGCCTCGGCCACGGCGTAACGCCACTCGAGGTCTGGGCGGCCCCGTGCAACGCACTGGTGCGCCAGCTTGAACCACGCGAATGCGTCCATGACCGGGTCCGGTGCGGCCGTTCCTCCCCCTTCGGCATAGCCTCCTCGGAAGGACTCGATCGCCGGTTCGAACGCCCGTGGGTCGTCGAACCACTGCAGCGCCAGCAGCCGGAGGTGGGCCGCGAAGTGGGCCAGATCGAAGGCCGGATCGCCAAGGCCGGCCTCGTCCAGATCCAGGACGATGGTCCGGGCTTCGTCGGTCAGGATCTGCGAGTGGTAGTAGTCATAGTGGACGGGCAACTCCGGATCGGAGCGGCTCGCCAGCGCGCCATCCAGGGCAACGGCGACGTGCCGGAGCTGGGGCGCGGCCTCGATCCATCGACCCACCGCTCGCCGCTGCTTGTCCGGCCCGCACGACCGCGGACTGCGGAACCCACTGCCGTGGAACGCGGCGATCCATCGGCCGGCGCCGGTCGCCGAAGCCTGCTCCTCGCGCAAGCGTTGCCGTAGCACCACCCCCTGCTCCCAGGAGGTGAAGAGCGCTCCCGCATCCGGGACGCAGAGGATCACGTCGGGCACGGCCAGTGCCGCTCCGGCGAACCCCGCACTTCGGAGCTGGGCCAGCGCGTCCGCCACGATCGGCGCTCGATCCGTCCCGTACCACTTGCCCACGACGGGGATGGTGGCCGAGGGCAGCCCGAAGCCATACAGCACGACCAGGCGGCGGTCCGTTCGCTTGAGCAACTCGACCTCACACGTCGCGGGGGCGGCCCCGGTCCGGTCGCGGATGGCATCGGAAACGAGCCGCAGGACCGCCTCGGGATCGAGGGCGAGGTCTTCCCGCGGCGCTCGGGGCCGTGTCACGATGCTGCGGCCATCCGGTCGGCGGCTTCGGCGAGGAGCCGCTCCGCTCGCTCCTCCCAGCGCTTCGGCCTGCGGATCGTGGCGTAGTAGGCGAGCCGCAACAGCGCGGCGCTTCGATACCAGGTGAGGGCCCACGGATCCAGCATCGCGGCGACGGACTCCAGGAAGGCCTGGGCGGCTCGGGCGGCCCATTGTTCGACGCCACGCCGTCCGGCAGCCAGGCTGGAGAGCCCGCCCAGGAACCGGCCCGCGTCGAACTCGGGCGGGGCCTGACGGAACCCGTCCCAGTCGATCACGCCGGGCCCGGATCCCAGGTCGAAGACGTGGCTCGCCGAATAGCTCCCGTGCGCCAGGATGGGGGGCGACCCCGCCGGCGGCCGGGCCTGCAGCGCGCGAACGACGGCCCCGGCACGAGCGGAGAGCTCGGGGATGGCACGTGACAGCCGTTCTCGCCAGCCCTCAGTGTCCAGCAGGGCCTCGGCGCTGCCGTAGGCGGAGCCCGCTCGGATCCCCGAGCGCGCCAAGACCTGGAGCCAGGTCCCGGCGAGGAGGGCGGCTCGCTCAGCGGCGCCGTTCACGATGAGATCTCGGCAAGGTGGCTCGGAGAAGAATGCGGTGACGATGGCCGCGGCTGACGCCGATTCGGCCAGCATCGGGGCGACGGTCGGACCGGTCCCACTCGCGAGACCGGCTCGGCGGAACGCCACATGGAGTGCGACCAGCTCGGTCGGGGGGCGCTCGAAGAGCTTCAGCACGACCGTGGAGGACCTCCCGGTGACGACCAGCGTGCAGCGCGAGCCGACGTGCTGTTTGAGTACGCGTACGCGCAGGAGGGGCAGCGCACCGGCCGCCTCGAGGAGCGGGTCCAGCTGTCCCTCCGCGAGAGCGGCGAGGCCCGGGACCGCTGGATCCGGCGCGGGCGGGGGTCCCTCATTCGGGAGCACAGATCGCCTGTTCGGAGGATAGGTGAACATGGGCCATCCGGGTGATGAACGCGGAATGAATTTGGGAGTAATGTACGGGAAACTGCCCGGTCGGCCCCCCCGTATTGCTTGGCGAGAGGTGACGATCATTCGACGCATGGTCTTCGTGCTCATGCTGACGGCCGGCTTTTGGGCGGCCGGCCCAATCGTTCACGGGCTTTCTCCTGGGCGAGGGCACGGCACGGCACGCAATGTGGCGTGGGCCGATGATGGTGAAGACAGGGGGAGCGACTCAGCCGACCGCGACGGAGACCCCGAGGAAGGGGACCGCGGCGGCGGCGACCCGCAGCCCGCGGACGACAGCCAGACCCCAGCCGAGGATGGCGGCTCGGCAGTGGTCGTCACCTCTTCCGTTTCCGGCAGCGGCGCATCGACCGCGGCGCCCAACCCGGGGGTGCAGCAGCCTGCCGACCACTCGGCCCGCATGCGTTCGGGGGCGTCGGTCCCCGTCGTGTCCTCGGGCATCAGGTCGGGAATGCTCGGGAGGGGGGCAGGCCCGTTGGAGTCAGGGCACCTCCAGTCGCCCTCTGTCCAGCAGGGCGCTGCGATCTCGTTCGAGTTCGTCCGGTGGCTCACGTACCTGGGCGGCGGCCTGGCCGCCGCGTTCAGCATCCTGATCGGAGCGGGGTTCTGGGCGAAGCGCAAGGTGCTGCGCCGGTAGACGATGCTGCGCGTCTTCTGGCGGTTCCGGGAGCCGCTCCGCCCGTACCGACTGCTCCTGGCCATCGGAACGGTGCTCACTCTGGTCGTCGCGGCGATGGACGTCGCCAGTCCGTGGCCACTGAAGGTGGTCGTCGACAACGTCTTGAAGCGTCGTGCACTCACCTCGGCCCTCGGTTCTCTCATACCGCGGCAGTTCCGTGCCAACCCCAACCGTTTGCTCGCGGCGGCCATCGTAGCGTTGCTCCTGATCGCCGCCATCGGCGCCCTAGCCGACTACCTCGGCACGTTCGTGCTGGACGGGATCGGGGAGCGGCTCACGGCGGAGCTTCGCTCGCGGATCTTCGAGCACCTGGAGCGCCTCTCGCTCACGTACCACGATCGCCAGCGCGTCGGGGACCTGACGTCCCGTATCACCGGGGACGTCGATAACGTGCAGGACATGGTGGTGGCGGTCCTGTCCGTGCTCTTCCCGAACCTCCTCGTGCTTATCGGGATCGTCATTGTGATGGCGCTGGCGGACCCACAGTTCACGCTGGTGGCCCTGGCCACTGCGCCGCTCCTGTTCGTGTCGACGTACAGCTACACGCGACGGATCAAGCGCGCCTCGAAGGAGGCCCGGCGCAAGGAGGGCGAGGTCGCCTCGCTGGCCACCGAGACCCTTTCGTCGATCCGGGTGGTTCAGGCATACACGAGCGAGCGCCGGCACTATCGACGGTTCTCCCAGCGCAATCTCGAGCGCATGACGGCGGGGTTGGAGGTCGTCGAGCTGCAGTCGCGGTTCAGCCCGGTCGTGGACATGATCGCCGCCGGTGGCTTGGCGCTCGTCCTGTGGTTCGGCGTCCACCGTGTGCTGGCGGGGGAGATGACCCTCGGTGTGCTCCTCGTCTTCGTGGCGTACCTGTCTCAGCTGTACAAGCCGATGCGGAACCTCTCGAAGCTCGCCTCCGTGGTGAGCAGAGGGCAGGCCAGCGCCGAGCGGGTCGACGAGATCCTCCGGGTCCGGACAACGGTGGTCGAACGGGACGACGCGACCAGCGCGCCGCGATTCGCCGGTGCCGTCGAAGTGCAGGACGTGACGTTCGGGTACGAGCCGGGCTCGCCCGTCCTTCGGGGCGTCACACTGCGCGGGGCACCGGGCGAGGTCATCGCGCTGGCGGGGGCCACCGGCGCCGGGAAGTCGACCCTGGTCAGCCTGCTCCCACGCTTCTACGACCCGTGGGAGGGCCGAGTCCTCATCGACGGGCACGACGTTAGGGAGTTCGAGCTGCAGAGCCTCCGGCGGCGGGTGGCTCTGGTGCTGCAGGACACGATCTTGTTCTACGGCACGATCTACGACAACATCGCCTACGGTGCCGACCGGGCCAGCCGGGATCAGGTCATCGCGGCGGCTAAGGCGGCGTACGTGGACGAATTCGTCTCCCAGCTTCCCGAAGGCTACGAGACGCTCGTCTCGGAGCGAGGGGCGACCCTCTCCGGGGGTCAGCGCCAGCGCATCGCAATCGCTCGGGCCCTCGTGCGCGACGCGCCGATCGTGATCCTCGACGAGCCGACCGCCAATCTGGATGCGCTCTCGGAACGCTACGTGCTTCGGAGCCTCGACCGGCTCATGGCAGGCCGAACCGTCTTCGTCATCGCGCACCGCCTCTCGACGCTTCGCCACGCCGACCATATCCACGTCCTCGAGCATGGGGAGATCGTGGAGACAGGAACGCACGAGGAGCTCGCCGTCTCATCCAAGCTGTACAGGGAGATGTACGCCGTTCAGGTGGGCGCCCCGGCAGGCGTGGCGTCGAGCCTCTCGGGAGACCCGAAACGGCCGTACGCGGGCCGGCGCCAGCGGTGAGCACCAGACGCGACGGACAGGATCAGCACATCGTGACGATAGAGGCGGCTACCGCATCACGTCGAGGTCGACCGGTCCACCGATCCCGTCGACCCGCGCGGATCCATCGACCTGCCAGACGAGCCATTGTCCTCGAGGTCGAAGGAGGAACCGCCGAACCCATCGGGGCCGGTCGAAGGCCGAGCTGACCGGGTACAGATCGTCGAAGTCCTGACCCACGTACAGCACGGCCTTCTGTCCCAAGGCGGTTTCCACGAGGTGGAGGTAGGTCCCCAGCTCCCGCTCGACGACCGTCCACTTGGGGCGGGCGGCGCAGTTTCCCTCGAGCTCGAGATCGACCGCGGGGGGAAGGATATGCCTGCCGGTTGGAACGGCCCGGAGGAAGTTCGCCGCCTGATCCCGGGCCGGGGAGCACAGCGTGAAGAAGTGGTAAGCGCCGCGATCCACTCCGGCCTCCACCGCGCCTGACCAGTTCCGGCGGAACTCCGGATCCAGGAGGTCGCCACCCTCCGTGGCCTTGATGTACGCGAATGACATGCCGGCGCGGGCCACGCGCTGCCAGTCGATCGCCAGGCACGGTGGCCGCGGCGTGCGCCGCGGTCTGCTGCTTCAGTCACGAGATCAGTAGAACAGCTGGGTCAAAAGGGGTCGGAGCGTCACCGAGCTGCCCGTACCAAACACGGGCAGAAGCTACAGAATCGTCATGAGGCCCCGGTTGGTAGGCCGCCCTCGACGGGGGACGATGGGTAAGGACATGTTGGCCGCTCCGCTCGTCCACTACGCGTTCGCGCTCGACTGGACGATCGTGATCGGGATCGTCGGCCTTGCGTACGGCCTCGGCCTGTGGTCTGCGGCCAGGGCGGGCCATCCGCATCCGCGGGCTCAAGTGGTCGCCTTCTACGCCAGCCTGGCCGTCCTCCTCGTGTCGTTCCTCACTCCGGTCGACGCCTACGACAACGTGAGCTTCTTCGACCACATGGCCCAGCACCTGCTACTTGCCTTTGTCGCCGCCCCACTGTTCGCCCTGGGCGGGCCGATCAGCCTGGCGCTGAAGGCCACGCCGCCGCGATGGCGTTCGCGGTGGCTGGCGCCCGTGGTCGACAGCAAGGGCTTCGAAGCCATCACTCACCCGGTCACGGCGGCGGCCTCGTTCTTCCTTGTCCAGGCCGGGATCCTCGTTCGACCCCTGTTCAACGACGCGGTGAACACTGGCCTCCCACATTTCACCCAACACGCTCTCCTGATGGCCACCAGCTTCCTCGTGTGGCGCTCGATGGCGGGCGTGGATCCGCCCCGGCACCGGGTGAGGTTTCCGCTCCGCCCGACCCTCACGGTGGTGCTGCTCGCGGTGGTGTCGGCCGTGGCCCTGTTCGTGCTGGTGGCGGACGTTCCGCTGTACCGGTACGCGACGTTTCCCCCGCCGTGGGGCGGTCATGCCGCGCTGCTCAGCCAGCGACGGGGAGCCTGGCTGCTCCTGGCAGGCGGGGATTGCCTCGTTCTGGCGGCCGCCTTCCTGGTCCACCGCGCGACCCTGCGCGTGAGGGTCGTGACCGGCGAGGCGTGAACCCCGAAGGTCGAGAGTCGACCTACCGCGCTCCTCCGGGGCCGCGCCGCCTTCTCGATCGGAAGACCCATACGCCGACGCCGAGGCCGGCTAGACCGAACAACAGGAGGAAGAACTTCTTCGTGACGGTGCCTTCCTCGTTTGATCTGCGCCGCTTCATTTCCCTCCAGGTCTTCCCCGCGGCATCCTCCCATACCGGTGGCATCGCCCGCGAAATGGGAAGTAGCGAAGCTGTCAGCAGCCCTGCCGCTGGCTGGTTCGAAGGGCGGCGATGAGTTCGCTGCGCTCCTGGTCGGTGAACGTCCCCGCGGAGAGGTCCCGCTGGGCGGCGGCCATGTCCTGGGCCAGCAGGGCGCTGAGCGTGACGCCGGGCCCGCCGGCGATCCTTCCCGCTTCGTGGCTGAACGACGACGCCAGCCGTCTCAAAGCGTCAGGGGTCTCGGCCTTCGATTGCAGCAGGTCGATGGCGTCGGTGATGTCGCGACACAGACCGGCGATCGACCCGGGCGATACGGAGGCCGACGCTCGGGACGGCGTGCCGGCCGGGGCGGGCTTGGAGTTGCCGCATCCCGCCAGCAATAGGGCCGAAGCGACCGCCAACATCGCCACCGTCGACTTCACGACGACAACGGTATCGAGATCGCTGACCTTCAGTCACACCGGGAACGCCGGTCTACGAGGATCTGGTCAGCCGGACGATGTCTCCTGGCGCGACGCAGTGCTGGCCGAAGAAGCCGCGATTGGCTTCGACCGCGCCCACGTACGGGTGACCGGGAACGTAGAGAGGGCAGGGATCTCCGATGCAGGGGGTCATGTGGAGGATGGCGACGACCCGGCCTCCCTGGCTCCAGTACGCGATGTCCAGGGGGATGAGGGTGTCCTTCATCCAGAATCCAGCTGTGGTGGGCCGGTCGAAGACGAAGGCCATCCCCGCGCCGGGCGCCAGTCGACGACGATGTTGGAGCCCAACCCGTCGAGCCCGGTCCGTGTCGGCGATCTCGACGTGCAGCCGAACGATCCCCGTGGATGTCTCGATCTCGAGGCGCCCGGAGGAGAACGTCGGCCTGGACCCGCACCCGGCCGGCACCAGGACTGCCAGGAGGACGGCGGCCACCCGCGCGCGGCGCATGCGCGTCATGATGCCCGCGCCAGGAGCGTCAGGCGGCGAATGGGGTCCGTGCTCACACCGGCTTCTGGGCGAACCTCGACCATCCGAGAGAACCCTTGTGGGTGGTTCTGAGGCCGGGCCATACTACGCGGATGGCTCGGCACGTCGGCCTGCCCGGGACTGAGGACCTCTTCTATCAACTCCGCTCGCTCCCTGTCGCCGGCACCGTGCTCCACCTGGGCGCCCATCCCGACGACGAAGACTCGGGGCTGATCGCGTTCCTGTCCCGCGGCCTCGGGCTTCGAACCGTGTACTGGTCGGCCACCAGGGGAGAGGGTGGCCAGAACCAGTTGGGGTCCGAACGAGGGGAGGCCCTCGGCATCATTCGCACCTGGGAGAGCATGGAGGCACGCAGCATCGATGGAGGCGAGGTGCTCTACGGCCCGTTCTTCGACTTCGGTTTCAGCAAGACCGGTCTGGCGACGCTGGCGAAGTGGGGCCGGGAGGACCTGACGAGGGAGATCGTCCGGGCCATCCGGTCGGTCCGGCCCCAGGTCGTGGTCAGCAGATGGTCCGGCGTTCCCGCGGACGGACACGGACATCACGAAGCGGTCGGGCTCGTGATGGAGGAGGCCTTCGACGCGGCGGGCGATCCCGCCCGGTTCGATGATCTGCGAGATGGCGGCCTGGTGCCCTGGTCCGCCTCGAAGCTGTACCGGTCCATCGGTGGGGATTGGCAGCCCGGGGAGGACGTGGTTCGAGGCCTCCGCCAGGCCGACCTCGAACGCGCCGGCGTCCTTCGGATCGACGGGGGGGCGTTCGACCCGGTCTCGGGGCTGACGTTCCAGCAGCTCGCCTCGCTCGGCCGGAACTGCCACCGGAGCCAGGCGATGGCCGAGCTTCCCGAACGAGGGGCTCACTTCTATTACTACGCCCTGGGCCGCTCGCTCGTGCCGGCCGATGGAGCCGAGACATCGTTCCTCGATGGGCTCGACGTGACGCTCCCCGGCCTCGTCGGGGCCGGGGAAGGCTTGGAGGCGGCGCGGTCGTCGCTCGCCGATGCCGGGAAGCGCGCGGAGGAGGCGATCCGCCGGTTCCACCTCGAACGGCCGGAGGAGGCCGGCCCCCCGCTCCTCGAAGGACTCGAGCGTGTGCGCGAGGCCGAGCGGATGCTGCCCGCGGCCGAACTTGGCGCCGACGCTCGCGCCGCGGTGCAGGCCGGACTGTCCCTCAAGGAGCGGGAGTTCGAACTCGCTGCGGCTCGATGCCTCGGGGTCAGCCTCGAGTGTCTCATCGAGCCAGGCCGGGTCGTTCCGGGGCAGTCGGTGCGGGCCACGGTCCGCCTGTGGGTCCGGCCGGGAACCGAGGCCCACCCGGGTGAGCTTCGTGTCGAGGCCCCGGCCGGGTGGACGGTCTCGGCAGGCGAGGGGCCGGCCGAAACAGATGCCGGCGGTGACGGGCCCGTGCGTGAGATCGCGTTCGACGTCGCCGTGCCGGCAGGGGCTCCGTTCAGCTCCCCGTACTGGCTCCGGGAGCCCCGAGACCCGTACCGGTACCGATGGCCGGATGGGCCGCAGCTGGGCCGGGCATTCGATCCGCCGCTCCTGTCGGCGGCGTGCGAGGTCGAGATCGACGGGCGCGCGATTCGCCTTGCGGTTCCCGGTGTCCGCCGGGAGACGTTCGTCGGCGGATATCGGGAGCTTCCCCTGGCGGTGCTGCCACCGATCGCACTCCAGCCCCTGGAGCGACGGATCACCATTCCCGTGGAATCGGGGGCGCGGGTCGTCGATCTCCACGTGTCCGTGCGCAGCCCACGCGACGAGGGCGCCAAGGGCAGGCTGTCGCTCGAGGCCCCCTCCGGCTGGGAGGTGGATCCGGCCGACATCGAGCTGGTCTTTCCACGGGGAGGGGAGTCCAGGAACGTCCGGTTCGACCTCGCGGTGCCGGAGGGGCTGGAGGCCGGAACCCGAACGCTCCACTACCGCCTGGCCACCGAGGATCTGCGGCATGGCGTCGTGCTCCAGCCGGTGTGGAAGCCCGCACCCGGCGTTCCCCGGCAGGCCGACGAAAGGAACTGCGTCGCCCAGGAGTTCGTGGTGAGTCCCGCCGACGTCTCCGTGCACGTGGTGGACGTGGCGTTCGCTCCCGGACTCCGATACGGCTACGTGACGGGAGCCGAGGAGGAGATCGTTCCCTCGCTGGCCCGGTTCGGCCTCGACATCGTCGCGCTCGGGACCGGAGAGTTGGAGTTCGCCGAGCTCGAGGCATTCGACGCGATCGTGGTTGGTCCCAACGCGTACCTGGTCCGCGACGACGTGCGCAAGTCCGCCGCCCGCCTCCTCCGCTACGTCGAACAGGGCGGCACGATGATCGTCCAGTACCAGGGGTACGCCTACCAGGCCGAGGGTCTGGCTCCGTACCCGTTCCGGTTCCGCCAGCCGCACGACCGGGTGACGTGGCCCGATGCGCCGGTGACGGTGCTCCAGCCCGACCATCCGCTGATGACCCAGCCGAACCGGATCCGGGCTTCGGACTTCGAGGGCTGGGTCCACGACCGGGGCCTGTACTTCTTCGGCGAGTGGGATCGGCGGTACGTCCCGCTGCTCGAGGCGCACGACCCCGACGAGGAGCCCCACGCTGGAGGCTTCCTCGCGGCCACCTACGAGCGGGGGGCGTACGTGTACGTGGCGTACTCCCTGTTCCGCCAGATGGCCGCGGGGGTTCCGGGCGCCGTTCGACTGTTCGCGAACCTGCTCGGGCTCCCTCACGTGAGGATTCGCGAGCGGGCGGAGCGGGCCCGGGCGATCCAGCTGTTCTCGTTCCTGTCCGAAGCGGAGCTGTACGAGGTCGTGCGGCTGATGTCCGAGCGATGGTTCGAAGGCGGGGCGTACCTGGCTCGGCAGGGGGAGCGCGGAGGCGAGCTGTTCCTGATCCTGGACGGCGAGATCGAGATTCTGAAAGAGGAGGAGGGCAAGAGCAAGCGGTACACGGCTCGGGCGGGGGACGCGGTGGGAGAGCTGGCCATCCTGACCGATCTGCCCAGGGCGGCGTCGCTCCGGGCGGTGGGTGAGGTGAAGGTGCTGACGATCCGGGGAGACCGCTTCAGGGAACTGGTGAAGGCGCACCCGGACCTGTCCGAGGGATTGCTCCGGTTGCTCGCAACACGGTTGGCCACCCGAGAGTGAGCGAGCGACCCGTTCGTCTGGGGCTGGTGTGTCACGCCGGCATCGGGGGAAGCGCCCGTGTGGCCGTCGAGCTGGGCTCGGCCCTGGCCGACCGGGGCCACATGGTCCATCTCGTCTCCCGGACGCCTCCGCTGGGCGCCGGGTCGGCCCATCGTGGCGTCTCGTTCCATGGGTGGGGCGCGAGCGACGGAGAGCCGCTCAGCCCGCGTCTCGACGCGACGTGGGCTGCGGCCGACGAGGAGTCCTTCCTGGATCTGATCGAATCGGTGTCCGAGACCATGCGGCTCGAGGTGCTCCATTTCCACTACGCGGTCCCCTTCGCCGCCCTGGCTCTGCGTCTGCGGGCCCGGATGGGTCCGGCCTGCCCGCGGTTGCTCATGACATTGCACGGCACCGATGTGAGCAGGTTCGGCTTCGATCGGTTCCTCGGTCCCGACCTCGGGGCCGCGGTCGGCGGGATGGACGCGCTGACCACCGTCTCCCGCAGTCACGCCCTCCTGGCGCAGGGCGCCTTCGAGCTGGCCCGTCCCCCCCGGGTGATCTCCAACTTCGTCGACCTTCGGAGGTTCCGGCCTCGCCGGCTTCGTTCCGTGTCCGGGCCGCCGCGGGTGATCCACGTGTCGAACTTCCGAGCGGTCAAGCAACCCGAGGCGCTGGCCCGGATCTTCGTCGGGGTTCGGCGTCATGCCGACGCCAGGCTCACGCTGGTCGGAGACGGCGAGCGGATGGCCCCGGCCCGGTCGATCCTCGTGTCGTCCGGCGTCGAGGGCGATGTCAGCTACCTCGGACTGCGGCGGGACGTCCATCGCATCCTTCCGTTCGCGGATATCCTTCTGGTCACCAGCCGGACGGAGAGCTTCTGCCTGGCCGCGTTGGAGGCCGCGGCGTGCGGGCTCCCGGTGGTGGCCCCGCGGGTCGGTGGGCTGCCGGAGGTCGTCCTCGACGGAACCACAGGGCTCCTGTTCGAGCCGGGCGACGAGCCCGGGGCGGTTGCCGCGGTCCTGGAACTCCTCGGCGACGCCCAGCGGCGGGCGGCGATGGGACGGGCGGCCAGAGCCCACGCCCGGCGCTTCTCGCACGGGCGAGCGGTGCGTCAGTACGAGTCGCTGTACCGGGAGCTCGCCGCACCGCGGACGGGGGCCGGCATCACGCGGGCGCCTGACCGTGCGGTCCTCGCCCCGACCGTGTGACCGATGCGCGGGCTTCCCGAGCTGCTTTCCTCGCAGGACGGGCGGCGGTTCCTCGAATCGCGAGGGGCGTTCGTCGATCCCGACCGGTTCGTTGCGGAGCTCGCCCCACCGGCTCGCCCGGCGCTGGCGTCTCGGCTCGTTCCCGGCGGGGAGGCCCGTCTCGCGTACATGGCCCACCAGACCCACGCCGACTTCGGCAGCTCCGTCGTGGCGAAGTTCCGCGCAGCCCGAGATCTCTCCGAGGACGGGACCCCGACGATGATGCTCTGGTTCGACATGGACCGGGCTGGCTCGGACAAGGCCAGCACCACCATCACCTGGACGCTTCGGAACGACGAGGTATCGGTCAGGCTCGTTCCCCAGCGCCTCAGGGACATCGAGGCGCGGTTCCTCCCGGTCGAGCCCGGCAGGATCGGAGAGGTCATGGCGACCCTCGGGGCGTGGATCGAACGCTCGGCGGACGACGCCGCGAACCATGATGCGAAGCGTCGCCTCTCCCTTCTCTCCGAAGCGATGACGGGGGAACAGGTCCGGACGCTGGCGGGGCTGAATCGAACCATCGGCGAGCTCCTGGTCCGGGAGCGACTGGCGTTTCGGCCTCCCTCCGCCTTCGTCTCCGAGCTCATCGCGGAGGGCCTCCTTCAGGAGGATCTCGAGGCCGTGTTGCGCGACGTCGACGGCTTCGTCGCGGTGGTGAACGAGGCCATCGCGGCGTTGGTGGCCGCCGACGTGGACCCTCACCTCCACCCTCTCGAGGAGGACTATCTGCCCCTGCACTACTCCTGTCCGCGCGACGGCGCTCGCCGGCGCCTGCATCACGAGCGGCAGGCCGCCGACCATTTCGGCGTGGCGTCGTGCTCCTGCGGGGCGACGTACCGGTTTCATCTGGGCAGCCCCGTCCCGTCGCTGGGCGAGCTCGGTCCGACCGGGAGGTGGAGCCCGGACGTCTCGCTCCCCGTCTATCTCGACGGTCTCTTCAGCGGCCTGGTGGCCGGACGCAGCTCTGCCCTCTATGGCCTGCTCTTGACTGAGGTCGTCCGGCAGGTCCTCGGCCGGCGGCCCATCCCGATGCTCATCCCCGCCGAGCTCCAGGACCCGGGGATCCACGGAGGAAGCCTGCTGCGCGATTTCCTGCTCGGACGCTGAGGCCGGGCGGGCTCAGTCGAGCAGCGCCTGGATGGTGCGAAGAGAGTCGTCCAGCCGGCGAGCGAGAAACGTGGCGAACACGCGATGTAGCGAGGCGGCGAGGTCGGGCTCGTTCGCCTCCATCCGTCCGACGTCGGTCATGGAGAGCCGGTGAAGGACGCATGCGGTCTCGGCCACCACGGAGGCCGTCCGTGGCGAGCCGAGGTAGAGGGGGAGCTCACCGACCACGGTCTCCGGGCCCATCGCCCGGAGCCGGACCGGCGGCCCGTCCGAGGACTCGACGTGAACGGTGAGCCGGCCCACCTCCAGGAAATAGACGTCATCGGCGACCTCGCCCTGGCGGATCACCACCTCGCCCGGATCGGCGTCCAGTCGGGTCAGGTACGCCATCAGCCGGCCGGGATCCACCCGACCCCCGAAGATCCGGTCGAGCTGCTCGGCGAACGAGCGCGGGCGGCTCGCCTTCGCACCCATGAGCTCGCCCAACAGCTCGTCCTCACACCATTCCATGCCATGGTCGAGGTCGGCGAAGGTCCGCGCCCGCCCCTCCTCGGCCGTCGACAGCCCGCCCCGCTGGAGCCTGCGCAGCATCCCGGGATCCAGGCCGGTCAGCAGGACCACGAAGCCGTGCAGCTCACCGAGTTTCCCGGCCTTGACGAACCCGTTGACCGCGGAGGAGTCGAGCCCGGTGACCCGACGGAAGTCCAGCACGAGGAACCGGAGCGGACCGAGGCGAGGGTCCGAGACCCGGTCGGTCACCCGCTCCAACACCCCGCTGGCTGTTCCGAAGAAGATGAAGCCCTGCAGTTCCATGACGTGGATACGGTCACCGGCTCGCCGCAGCAATTCGCGCTCCTGGTCGGTTCGCTCCACGGTGCCCTGCCAGTTCGCCCCCGACATCGTGTGGCGGACCACGTCGGTCCGGCTGTAGTTGACGACGAACAGGACCACGGCGACGCCGATCCCTACCCCGACGCCGGTCAGCAACCCGGCGACGGCGATCACCACGAGGATGAGCACGACCACGAGATACTCGGCGTGGTGCAGCCGGGACCAGGCGTCCCAGACCCATTCGACCAGGAATCCCAGCCCGAGGAACACGATCAACCCACCAACGACCGCACGGGGGAACCTGGCCAGCGCGGCGCTGCCGAACAGGAGCGCGGTCACGCACACCGCCGACCCCAGCAGGCCGGCCAGCCTGCTGAACGCTCCGGTCTGGCCGGTAAGCGCGGTCAGGCTCAGGGCGTGATACCCGGTCACCCCGCCCCCCGCACCGGCCGCGAGGTTCGCCACCCCGGCGGCCCTCAGCTCACGGTTCAGGTCCATGTCGTGATTGATCGCGAGCTCGATCCCGCTCGCGTTCAGGAGGAGCGCTAGGAGCGCGACTAGAAGGAGCGTCGCGACGCTGGCCGTTTGAGCGAGCACGGCGTGCCAGTCCACCCGAGCGAGCCCAGTGAACATCCACGGATGCCACAGGCCAGCCCGGGGGAACGGTCCCAGGAGCCATCCGCGGGCCTGGGCCCGGCCGATCCCGAGCCCGGAGACGAACAGCGCGACATAGAAGGCCGCCACCGCGCCGACGATGGATCCGGGGATGAGCAGGAAGTGACGGTACCGGCGAGTGGTCCACAGGAGGGCGATGGCGAAGACGAACCCGGGCACCCACTTGACGATCGCGTCCAGATGGGCCAGGTCGGTCAGGTTGCCGAGCGTCACCGACGAGCCGGTGAGGACGCCGGCTCCGCCCTTCACCAACAGCCAGCCTGTCCCCGCCAGGAACCCGCCGACCACCGGGTACGGGACGAAGCGCACCAGGTTGCCGAGGCGCAGAGTGCTGAGGAGAAGGAAGACGGCGCCGGTGGCCAGCGACGCCATCCCGATCGCCGCGACGACGGTGAGGAACCTGCGCTCCCCCGGGGGAACCCGCGCGGCGATCGACGCCGCCATGAGGGCCAGGATCACCGCGGGGCTGTCCTGGATCGACGCGATCGTCCCGCGTTGGGAGCTGAGGAGCGCGACTATGAGCATGATCACGGCGCCGGCGAAGAGGTTCAGCCCGATGCCCTCCGCCACCCGGTCCGCCAGGCCGCCTGCGAAGATCAGGGCGCCGAACGAGCTGGCCAGCACGACCTCGAGGAGTCCGACGAGCAACCCGGCGAAGACTGTCGGGATCAACAGCTCGCCTCGCAGCCCAAGGGCAGGTCGCTCTTCGCCCATCGTCCCCCCGCTCCGGC
>WNGE01002535.1_pt1 | contig 22228 bp, 22 predicted proteins | sample 5400651 | NCBI WGS metagenome assembly WNGE01 (sample SAMN13153370, study PRJNA577476) | soil metagenome | isolation source: 60 cm soil or saprolite under grassland replicate 2 | place: USA:California | collected 2016-06-15 | reverse complement strand
GCCTGACAACCGCAAACACCCTATCGGCTCAGGTGCTGGAAGCATAGTTCTGCCGAAACGGCAAAACTATGAGTTAAGTTTCATCTAGAGTAGTCACCCATTTTTCGTCACATTTTGATCTTGAATGCCTCTTCCGACGCGTTTTGCTAATTCTCCATTTCTGGCCGCCGCGGCACGGCCCCGGCACCATTGGTGGCACCGTCGTGGCACCGGCAGGATCGGTCGAAAGGCGCCCGAAACCACCGACGCGGGGCTATCCGTGCGGCCGGGAGCGAGGCTGGCGGCTGAAACGAGCAAGCTCTGACCTCATGACGCTCCATTGTTCAGCCTGGATGCGGTAAACACGTGCGGAGCATCATTCGCTGTCAAACCAGCAAACCCATCTCTTAGTCCGACCAGACGATTGCGCTGGTCAGTTCTCTGGAAGAGTGTCAGGCGGCACGGAGGTGAGTGTTGAAGAACGCGACGATCCGCCGTCGAGCACCCTTAGCCGATGGCTCGTGATAGCGAGCGCCGACCAGCCGGTCACCGCGAAGACCGGCGTCTTGGCGGCGCTGTGGTCATGCAGGAACGAATGGCCAGCGCCAGCGCACTCCTCCACGTCGTGCGCGATGCCATTGACGACGAGGGCGTGCGCCAGCTTCTGGGCTGCGCCTTGAAGCGACCAATCCCTCGCCCCAAAGCTGCCCACGATCGGACACGCCCGGCCAGCAGACTGTCGGCGTCGTTCGGGACCGAGCCGTAATTGACGCTCGAGGTTGAGAAGCCGTGGCCAGGCGCCGAGCAGCAGCGCGAAGCCGCCACCCGCAAGGCACGCAAACCGTCGGTTATCAACGTCGCCCGTACATCCAGCCAGGCTGCCCCAGAACTACCGCCGCGACAATGACGGTGACGGCTCCCCACCGATATTCGGTGTGGGCCAACGCGACAACGGCGGGATCTTCGCGTCGGGCGCGCAGGCGCATCGGCGACCCGCGCTGCAATCACCCTACTCGCGGGGCATCCAGCCCCATTGCAGCCCGAAGCAGACGGCGCAGCCATAGCCGCCATACCGAGCCGGCTAGACCTTGCCGCGCCCGCCGCAACGGTCGCACCGACCGTCGACGGAAAGCGGATTGGGGTGCCGCCATTGCTCGTCGTGAGCGCAACTACTGGCGGGGTCGGGCTCAGGCGTGTCGCTCACGTCCTGAGCTCTCGCCAAGCTTGTGCAGTACGGCCTCGAAGCGCGCGGCCAGTTCGACGTTGCCGACCGACCGCTGTGCATCGACGATGATGTCGAGCTCGACGGGCGTGACGATGAGATGCAGGCGATCGGAATCGACATTGAGCTCACGCTCACGATCCGGATCGGGCGCGTGTTCCGGTGGCACGACTGTCGGGACCATCGCGCCGGGCGATGCTCGTCAGGTTGAGGTGCGGTCAGGCTGTGGTCGTTATCGCCGCCGCTCCAACCACGGTTGCCAACGTGCCAGCGTTCCGCGGCGGTGTCGGCAAGGGTCCAGTTCGTCGAGACAAGCCAATGCGTGCGCGACCTCGAACACGTGTGGTGAGCCCAACCACTCGGTCAGCGTCAGGAGGTAATGCTGGGTAGCGCGTCAAGGTGCCGGAAGGACGAAGCACATCACGCTCGGGTCGACCCAGCATAAGGACCGTGCCGTCCAGGCCACCGGCACGTGCGTCCGCGCGCGGGTTTACCGACAGCTACCGGCTCAGCTCGCATTCCACGTCAGGATTGGGATTCGGGCCCGGGGATTAGGGCACGAATTGGTCTGAGGCGGCGAGGCGCTGCCGCAAGTGTTCAAGCTCCTCCGCAAATTCCAGGCACCTGGGGCACTGTGGATCATCGCTTGGCACGACCCTACCCGGTCGACCGCGACCGCCGACTTGTCGGTCGAGGAGCACAACCCTTATGTGCGGCGACCTCCTCCAACGCGATCACCAGCTCGCGTGCTGCCGCGCGCACCTCGGGGCGTTGCGCCGCCCGTCCCGCTCAGCTCGTCGGTGGCGGTCATGGTGATGAACCGAGCCGCGGCTGGCCTAATCCTTCGTGATGATCGCCTGGACTAAAGCTCCGTGATGAACCTGCCCGTCGCTGGCCTAATCGTTCATCGTCATGATGAATGACAGATCACACCGAATGCATTTACTGGCCGCGACACCGTCGATCGACGCGAACCACACTCCGGCCGCCCCGCATTGCTTAACGGGGCGTGCCGGTCGTCCGCGGGATTCTCAAGCGGCCGACCGAAAATGGCCGGCGCTGAACTGCGCTAACGCGTCACAGCGAACACGGCTCCGGCTGGTGCCTTCAGTGGCTTGTCCGCCGGCCCCTTGACGTACGGCGCGATATACCGCGGCTTGTGCGCGTTCGAGGCTGGGTAGTACTGCCGCCGCCAGTGGCCTGAGACAATCCACTGACATTGCCAGGCGGGCCCGACAGAGCCGTGCGAAGCATCGTCGTCCTGATCGCGGTGCTCGCGCCGCCGCAGCTCGATGACCCCTACCGCCGATGCCGGCTCGGTGAGCGGGCGCTGGTGCTCCACTCGTCGTCGCGCGCCCCGGCTGACTGGCCGATGTACGGCGATGGCTATCCGCTGCTCCAGAAAGCTCAGGCACCCTGCGACAAATTGATAAAACGCCCTGGTCAACCCGATCACCTCTTCTGCCGGCGGCCCAGGTTCCTCCCGCACGGACCAGCGCTTACCGCCGGTGCGGTCTCGATAGGGGAGCGGATCGAGTTGTGCGCGTGAGACCGGGTTGGCGAGCATACTAGCTGCACGCCGCTCCACGACTTCGCTCAGGGTCCAGCCCAATCGGATCGTCGACTCGATCGTGGGTACGCCAGCACGCCGCGGCTGAGCGCTCGAGTACGCGTACAGCAGCACCGGCACACCCTCCCGATCATGGCGATGATCCAGTACTGACCAGGCGAAGCATCGCAGCGGCGCGTGCTCGGAGTCACCGTCCTCCAGCTGAATAGGCTCCTCGAACCAGACGAACCCCTTCGGGCAGGGGAATGACTCCGCGGTGAACGTGTAGTCCGGCAGCGTCTGGACTGCTTTCACGATCACCCGGGCGATCGAGACGCGCCAGAAGAACGGCTGAGCGTGGCCGATCGTCGCCGCGACGTACCCAGCCATGTCTTGCTCCCCTCTGCTTACAGCCTGCGCCTGGGCGATCTTCGGACCGTCGACAAAAGCCAGCCAGGCTCCAGTCGGCGACATGATGTCGTGCACCAGCGCCCACTGCTGCTCCAGCGCCTCGGAGTACAGGTTGGGATCCAGACTGCTGTGCGAGGCGGTCACCTTCGTTCCAGGGTGCCAATCCTGGCAGCGATGGTAAATGTCCGCTCTGGGGTGTCGCTCGACACGGACGGTGCCGCCAGGAGGCAACCTGAGTTGCCGGCGGGATCGACGAACTCGGGACGACAGTGGCCGAGTTGCTTGGCCACGAGCGCGTGGCCGCGATGAGAGCAATGGGCACCAACAGCAGCCGCGTAGCGATTTCTCTCGTCCTCGCGCTTCAGCGGCGAAGCCATTCGGTGCAACCTCGCGCCCTCATGCGGCTATAACGCCGTGATTCGTCACAGGCATCACACAAAGCACGCTTGCGGCACGCTCAACGCCACGGTTGCGGCACGCCGTCCTTCTTAGAGTGATGGCGTGTTCTTGCGTCTGACCGGCGGCCACGACATTGTCGAAATGCCGGCGAGGTTCGCTCCATCCTCAGTGCCACCCACAGGTCCCGATGCCCGCGACGCGGGATCGCCGAGCCACTGCGCTCAGCCTGGGCACCCAACGGAGCAACGGTCGGGCTCGACCGCGAACGCACTCGGGATCGACACCGCTCTCCCGACTGCACTGAAACGGGCCACACATGCACGCGCGCATCCTCTTTATTGAACGGAGGTTTCGGGCACCCAGACCACGCTGAATAGTTGCTCCGTCCGCGTCTCTTGCAGTTTGCCTCGACATATCGGGAGCAACTGTGTGTGCTTGCACCTGACGATCGGGAGCAAGTTCGTCGCCGTTCTCAGAACGCCTCAGTCCAGCAGGGCAGGGGCGTTTTTCTGTGCCCAATGCGATCGAGATCCAAGGAGGTTGGTGTATGCGGCGGTTTGGTTTTCTGTTCTCAGTCAGGTGCGGGGTGGCGACCTGGATCGTCATCCTGTTCGTCGGGCTCACGCCGTTACCCCCGGTGGCGGAGCTGGTTATCGTGGTGGGCTTTGTCGCGCACGCTGCCTGGTTCGTACGGCATCGTCTTCGCGCGATTGCATCCAGAAGGGCGCTCGCCCGGGCCGAAAAGGCCGAAGACGCGGAGTTCCGCCGGCTACGTCGCCGGCGGCCTCCGCACGACCCGACGGTGGCGCCGCTCAATGGCGGTGGGGTGACGCGGCACTGACCGCGAGAGCGGGAGGCTGGCGGATACCCAGCCTCCATACCGCCGGCGGTTCGGTCGCGCGTGACCGGAAGGTGCCGTGCACCGCTTGCGCGATTGGCGCATCTCGGCACATCGGAGTGCCCCACGCCGTCGCACGTCTGACTTTTCTGGTCGCCCACTTCAACGAGCACGACTTGTCACTGGAGCAGCCCGCGACCAGAGAGCCGATCTGGCCACACAGGACTCCCGCCCGCTCGCTCACCCGGAACTTTTCGGCCGTGTCGTGCCGAAGCAAGCGGCCTCGGTCGGGCGACGTGCCAACCCACTCCAGTCAAAGTCTGACCAAAGAGTCTCGAGGTGTAGCTATGCCCCGCGCCCCGCCCTAGCGTGCACCGTGACACACGCTCATTCGCATCCGACGTCTGGCTGCCTCGCCGAGCTCACACAGCCCGGGCCGAGGCGCTTTGATTTTGAAAGGAACCCAAGATTCATATGTGCACACGCGCCAATCGCGCGTCTGTTTCTGACAGCGCGCACGCGCTCATCGCGTCGCTGTTCGCCTTCGCAACCGCGGCCGCCGTTCTCGTGCTCGCACTGGCAACCATGCCGGCCAGACTCGTTCGGTCGTGTCCGACCAAGCACGGCAAGCCCGCGTCCACCAAGCACGTCGAGGTGCAGGTCCACCTCAGCGATGGCCAACGCGTCCGCGCCATCGAGCGCGGCTGCCGCGACGCGCTCAGACGTGCTGCCCGGACCTGGGCGCCGCTTCCGCTGCCACTCGACCGTGTGGAGGTCCTGTCTTCGGCGCCGCCACTCGGTAAGGTCGACATCTATGAGCGCTGGGCCAAGGTGCTGCCAGGCGCATGCGCCACCGCTGGGTCACTCGTGGTCGTATCGCTGGGCACCGCGGCGGAGGCGCACGAGTTGACGCCCGACGAGATCGCCGGCGCCCTGGCGGGCCAGATCGAGCGCCTGGTCATCGACCGCTACCAGCGCGAGCACCAGAAAGAGGTGACTGCGCCAGCGGTATCGCGGGCCGAACCGCAGCCCTCCATCCGCGAGATGCCGCCGGTCGACGACCCCCAGGAGACCATCTCGTTGTACCCCGACAACCTGACCGACATCAGGACGGTCCGCGAGCACATGGAACAGTTAAGGAAAGGCCTGCCGCTGGAACCGGCAGGCCTTTCGAAGAACAGGGTGAATCCCGAGCCGTCGCCGGCCTCGTAACCCGTTCATTGGGCCAGGTGTCCGTCCCTTCCTCGGGGCGGGCGCCTCGGCACGATCCTAACACCGCGGCCTCGACGATTTCCAAATCGACGGGCCGCGGCTGCGTTTCCGGGCGGGTCGGCTGCGAATTCCCTTGGGGCTCATGCCGACCTGCTTTAGCTCAGAGGGCGCGTTCGTCCTCTGACGACCAGCAAGGACAACTGATCGTGTCTGCAAAGACTGTCAACAAGCGCAACACCATCGTCGACGACGCCACAGTCAGCTCGAGCGCAGCGATCTGCGCGGAGGATGCCATGGACACCACCGTCACCCTGATTCCGGCGGACGCGCCCGAATCCGAGACGAACGTTGACCAGCCTACGGTCGTCGATGTCAGCGACAAACTCGCCGCTGCCGCGCCGGATGAGCGGGCAATAATCGACGGCGACTGCGCGACTTTGGAACCCCAACCTGACGCTACCGACCGCGCGGATTCGTCGGCTACCGATGACACCGTGAACGGTACGGCCAACGCGGCTGCGGAACCGGTCGACTCGGACGTCTCAGCTTCAACCGCCGGATTGGCCGAGGACTCGGTGCAGTCGGCGACTGAGGATGACGCGATCGCGACGGACATTACCCTCGTCGCACTGGAGTCAGTGGCACCGGTTTCGGCAATATCTCACGAGGTCACCGTTGATGTGAGCGCCGGCGAGACAGACGCGTCCGTCACTGAGGCTGACGTGCCGAGCCTGCCCGACCCGTCCAGCATTTCGGCACGCCTCAAGAACCTGGTTGTCGCCGTCAGCCAGGTCGAGGAGTTGAGCCGGAGAGCGCGTGAAGTCGCAGCCAGCGACATGGCGCTTTACGACGGCATCGCCGCCTCCCAGCGCCAGTTCGAGGATGGTTTGGCTGAGGCGCGGCGTATCGGCCAAGAAGCCGAGGCTGTCTACGACCGAGCTTTCGGACGAGAAGCCAGGGCCGTCGCCGAGCCAGCCCTCGCGGAGGCACGTCAGGTCGAGCAAGCGTTCCACGAACTGGCTACCGCCTGGCGCCAACAGGCCGAGACGTTTCTGACCGAGCATCCTGACGTCGAATCGCTTCTTGCCGAACAGCGGCAGCGTGACGACGAGGCTCGACGCCGCGACGCGGCGCGCGCAAAAGCCCAGCGCTTCCAGGAGCTGGTCACCACCACCGACGCCGCGCTGCGGCAGGGCCTGCTCGACGATGCGAAAGCCTGTCTGGACATGCTGGGACGGGAGTTCCCCGCTGAAGCTTCTCGCATCGCGCCTCTGCAGGAGCGCCTGCAGCATCGAGTGCGCGCCGCCAACGACGCGGCCGCGAGGCGCGTTCTCTTCCAGGCCTCCGAGCTCCAGGGCCGCGGTGACTTCGACGCAGCCGTCAAGCTCCTCGAGGCCGTCGAGGTCAACGGGCTGTCGCGCGAGACCAGCGAGGACCTTTTCGGTCGTTGGTCGGCTGCCTGCAGTCTGCTCGGGCAGAGCGGCGACCTGGAACTCCTCCGCTCTTCGGCCGCCCAGGGACGCGGCATCATCCTCCACCGAGATCCGAGCGTCCCATATGGGCTGGTTGTCTTTTCAGCACTCGGGATGGGTCCCGCGTACTTCCAGGGCCGAGTCGTCAGCGCCGCCGACCGAGAAGGAGCCGCCATCATCGGTAGGGCACGTGCGTTTCGCGCCGCGGAACTCCCGCCGGACTTGAGCGGCGGCTGGTACGGGCACAGCTACGTGACCACCGGCGCATCGAGTGAGCCAGTTCGCCACTAACCGTCGAACGTCAGGGTGCCGCCGACTTATCGCGGCGGCACCCTCCCGCTCAGTCGGGCTACACAAGCGCAGTCCGGCATCCCACGCGCGGCTTGACCATGCGGTTCTCCGCCTCGCACCCAACCTCTCCGGTGAAGGGAGACAAGATGCTTCATTCCAGCAGCGGCCGCTTTGTCGGTTGGCTGTGACCCAGTCCAACTGCACGTCTTCCCCGGCACCATTCGTGGGACCGGGCGGCTGGAGCGATGCCAGGCGTACGGCGCAAGGAACAGACCCGATGAAGCTGGATCGACGCGGGAGCGGAAGTGAACATGGCGGTTCCACGGATGCTCGCAATCTCCAGACGCGCCGACATCCTCGCCCGATAAGCTCAAGGCCGATGCGCGCGTTTGGCACGACCACCTGCGCTGGCAGGCGCATCGCGAGCGCACCGCTCGCGTGACTGCACGCGAAGAGCACGGTGTCAGGATCGTCGCACGAACGCTGCAACCACCTCGCCAATGAGCTGGAGAGTCTTGGGCTCGTGCCCCACCAACCCGCCGATCGGGCCCGCCGGACTACACAACGAACGGGCTCCATATCCGGTCCGACGGACGCGTTTGCACCTGCCTCCGGCGCCGCGACTCGGCCGCGATGTGTGGTTACCAGCCCCGGTCGCCCTTGCGCGACCGGGCAACCGAATAGCTTTTTTCAACCTCCGCCATCATTTGCGTACGCCGGCGGAAAGGAACACCACGACCATTCATCCCATCGAACCCACCCATGCCAGTGACCACGCACACTGAGGAGTCCACCTGTGTCCGCGACACCCGAACCTGAGCCACATTCCACCTCCGCGCCGAACCTGTCTTCCAGGCGGCTGAGTCGTCTCCAGCAGCTCACACTGAATGTATGGCGCCTGGCATCAGCGCGAGTCGCGCGCGACGTCCCGCCAACCGATATTCTCGCTGCGGCCGCGGTTCATGCGTCGCTCGCCGCATTGCGCGATACGACCGATGCGCTGCACCTGTTCCATCGGCATGATGCGCGCGCTGAAGAGTTCGCCCTTGTGGCGAGCCTGGCGGGGCGGGACCGAACCCGTGACGCCGTACACGATCTGCTCGATAGCGCCTTTCTACTCCGCTGGTTGGAGCTAACCAGCGACGGGGGAGGCCCACAGGAACTGCCACCACTGACTCGCCGGCCGTGTGGACCTCCGCCGCTTCTCCCCTAGCCAGCGCCAGATCGTCGAGGCAGGCGACGGACCGCTCAGCGTCCTGGCTGGCCCGGGCAGCGGCAAGACAACGGTCCTCGCCGGCCGTATCGCCTATCTCGTCGAGCAGCGGGGCGTACCGCCGGCCGCGATTCTCGCCATCACGTTCACCACTGCGGCCGCCGCGACGCTGCGCCAACGCCTCGCCGGCGTCCTCGGCGATGCCGCTCAGGACCTCACTATCACAACGTTCCACGCCCTCGGACTTCGGCTCATCAGGCAGTGGAGCCAGGAATTGGGATTCGTCAATTCGGCCCCCGCCGTCTTCGGACGCGAAGATGCACGCTCGCTCCTGCGCGAGGTTGCTGGCGAGTTCGGGCTCGAGATAGCGGCCGAAGTCCCCGGCCGCGCCTCCGACCCATGGGCAGTCTCGCTTTCACGCCTGAGCTCCGCAGTTGACCGACATCGACTGGGCTCCGTCAAGCGGTCGCACGGCGACAACGAAAACGGCGAGTTCGACGAGGAGCTTCTGCGCCCCCTCGCCGATGCCTATGAGAGCCTCCTCCGACGCCGCGGCGCTGTCGACTACCCGTCGATGCTCACCCTGCCCCTCCAATTGTTCGCGACCGAGCCGCGCACCCTGCAACTGGTTCAGGATGCCTATCGCTGGGTCCTCGCCGACGAGTTCCAGGACACGTCGAAAACCCAGTATGCGCTTCTGCAGAAGGTAGTCGAGCCGCATCACAACCTGGCCGTCGTGGGCGACCCGAAGCAGGCCGTCTTTGGATGGCTAGGTGCCGACCCGAGTCTTCTTCTGGAGTTCCCGCGACAGTACCCGGAGGCACGTGTCTTTCCGCTGGACCAGAACCACCGCTCGACCGGCATCGTCGTTGCCCTAAGCAACGCGATTGCCGCGCCCCTGAAGGGCGGACGCGAGTCGTGGACGGGCAACGCGCAGGGGCCGCGCGCCCGTTTGTATGCGGCGGCCGACGAAAACGACGAGGCCCGCTTTGTCGCTGCCGAGATCGGCGGCCTGCTGGGCACGCGCCAGATCGAGCACGCCGGCGAAGTCGGCGTCCTGTATCGCACGAACGCTCAGGCCCGAGCCGTGGCGTTGGCCCTGCGTACGGCCGGGCTGCCATTCCGCGTCCGCGCCGACGCGGACCTCTTCGGCGGACCAGAGGTTCGCGACCTGGTCGCCCACCTGCGGCTGGCGCACTGCCCTTCAGACGGCCCAGCGCTCGCACGGGTGGTGAACACACCACCGCGCCGGCTGCGCGCCATCGAGCGCGCGCTAAGGAAACGTCCGGTGCCCGCGGCCGAGTTGCCAGTTTGGGCAGCGAAACTCGGCGGCGCTCCGGCCCGTCATCGATTGGAGCAGTTCCTGGCGCTGCTCCAGGACCTGCACGACTCGACCCTCGGGTCGAGTCCGGTGCAGGCCCTCGAGTGCGTTCTGTTGCAAACGGGATACCCGGAATGGCTGACCGCACAGAAGGACCGGGCGAGCCGGCTCCGCCGCACTGAGGAGTTCCGAGCCGTGCTGGCGGAATCGCCAGCGCCGGACCTTGCCACCTGGTTGACCGATATGCACCTCGGCCAGATTGACGGCCACGCGCCAACTGGAGCGGGGTCGACCGTGCTCAGCACCATTCACAGCGCCAAGGGAGCCGAGTGGCCGGTCGTATTCGTGATCGGCCTCGAGGACGGGCTCCTGCCGCACACGCGGCCGGGTTCTCCGGGCGCCAGCCATCAACAGGAAGACGAGGAGAGGCGTCTGGCGTACGTCGCGTTCTCTCGTGCGCAGGTTCTTCTCTATCTCGTTTACTGCCGTTCGCGCCAGCTTGCGACGGACGGGGAAGTGGGCCGTGTCGAGCCGCGGCGGCCGTCGCGTTTCATGCTCTCATTGCCACCAGAGCTTGTGGAGCGCGTCAACGCAGGTCGAGCCGCCTGAGATCACCATGACCTTAGGCGCCCTGAGCACTCGTACCCTACGTCGAGCGCCACGCGTGGACACGGACGCCCTTCGCCGCCAGTGCAGCATCGCGGACGTGGTGACCAGCTACGGCATCGAATTGCGGCGATCGGGCGCCGCGCTCGTTGGCAGGTGCCCGTTCCACAAGGACCGCGGACGCCCAAACCTCTATGTGTACGCCTCGGGCCGCTGGATCTGCTATCGCTGCGATGAGCGTGGGGACGTGATTGGTTTCGTGCAGCGCATCGAGAGCATCGACTTCCTCGAGGCCGCCGAGCGCTTGTCAGGAAGTCGCCTGCCGAGTCGACTGCTGCGAAACGGTCCGGGCACCCCGCGACCGCGCGCGGTCAAAGGAATCCACACCACCCAAAGTCGTGACGAATACCTCGTCATCGCCGCCGCGGCCGACCTCTACGCCAATCGGTTGCTCAAGCACGAGCGAGCGCTCGCCTACATGGCGGAACGCGGGGTTCAGCGGTCGCTGTTGGAGCGATACCGGGTCGGCTATGCGTCCGGCGGCGAGCTGATCTCGTATCTGCGGTGGCGCCGCTTACCGCTGGCAGCAGCGGTGCGCGCGGGACTCATAACGACTGATGGCTGCGAGTTCATGGCCGGCCGCGTCGTCTTTGCAGAGATCGATGAGAACCGGACGGCATGGCTGATTGGACGGATCTTGCCGCAGTCACCCCGACAGGACGCTCCGGAGGCCCCTGTGTACCTCGGGTTGCCGGGCAGTAAGCCACTGCTCGGGTGGGCAGAGGCGGGGCGCGATGCGCGGCGCGTTTGCCTGGTTGAAGGAGCGATGGACCTGCTGGCTTTGCGCCAGTGGCGGATCCCCGGGCTGGCGATCGCCGGCACCGGCTTGCATCCTGACAAGCTTGAGCAACTCAAGCGCTTCGAGCGCGTTTACCTGGCGCTCGACTCTGACCAGGCCGGCCAGGACGGCGCGGACCGCATCGCACTGAAACTTGGAGGACGCGCCGTACGCGTTCGGCTTCCACTCGGTATCAAAGATGTTGGGGAACTCGCGACAGTCCATGACGGGGAGCAGCAGTTTCGGGCAGTTCTGAGGGGCGCGACTGACCGCGCCTTGGCGCACGCCGCGTGAGGCGTACTGCGGCGCCGCTCGTTGCTCCCTCCACCGTGATGTCGCTCGCGCAACAACGACACTTGTGCGCTGAACGACCTCAGTCGAGGCCTTACTCGTGCCTTCGCCCACGAGTTGATCCCAAGGCTGAGCTCGCGGCCAGAGGGCGCCGTGCTTGACATGACTCGTCCCATGGCTCTGTGAACCACGACGTGCAGATCAAACAGCTCACGGACCTCGGCCTGCTGGTCTACACACCTGAGGGTTTCGCGCAATTCATGGCCACGCCGCTGCCGGCCTTCGGCGGACTGAATGCGCTCCAGCTGATCGAACGCGGAGACATTGAGCGGGTCTTCGCCGAGTTGGCTTCAACGTACGAAGGCGTACCGAGCTAGCGGCGGTCGCCGCTCAATTCCGCCCCTGGGGTAGGGTGGCGGTCCGAAACATCCTCGCGGATTCGCCGTGCGGCGTTTTCGATACCCCTGTCGCCGGGCGGCCGGCCGACAACGCTGGAACCGCGCTGGTGATCCGCAGTCCACGCGCGACAGCGGCGATATTGCCGACCAGTTAATCAAAGCACCTCAAGGCGAGGAGGGTGACCCCGGCCCCTCCCGAGCACGAGGACAAACATCTCAAGGGGATGTATTTCAGGCGGCATTTCGGGTAGTATTTGTGCGAGCACGGAGTTTGGGCTATGGATGCAGCAAAGGTGAGGCACGCCGTTCACACTCGCGCGACGCGCGCGTCAATGTCTGAGGTTGCCGCTTGCCTCCAAACAGTCCTGGGTCAGCGCCTTACCGCCGTCGTGGCGGGAGTCAACGACGCCAAGGCCGTGGGCCAATGGGCCCGCGGCGCGCGCGTCCCCCATCCTGAGGCGGAGCGGCGCCTGCGCGATGCATACCAGGTGGTGGGTTTGCTTCTCGAGTACGACAAACCAGACACGATTCGCGCCTGGTTCGGAGGAATGAATCCCCACCTGGGTGACCAGGCCCCAGCGCTGGTGGTTGCTACCGACCCCGACCACGTCGTCGAAGCTGCGCAGGCCTTCATCGCCAACGGGTGACGCGGTCGTCGCCTCGGACCGCACGCACACCGCGTCAGCCACTCTACCGAATCGGTCGACCACCGGATCCGCTTGCCTGGCCGCCATACAGCGCCATTGGCCACGAGCGCTTTGACGATCCGATGCGCCAGTATCGAGTCCTATATGCCGCCAGCCAGCGAGCTGCTTGTTTCGCGGAGACGCTCGCCGCGTTCCGGCCCTCGCTCGCCAGCCTTGCCGCCGAGCGCACCGTAATAAACACGCAGGAGCTCCCGCGCCCTCCCGAGGTTCCGGCCGCGTGGTGGCGCAACCGCCTGATCGGCACTTTCTCCCTGAGCCCTGGCCGCTGGCTTGATCTGCGCGTCCTGGACACGTTCCAGGTGCTACGGGAGGCATTCGCCGAGATCGCAAGTGGGCTTGGCCTGGCCGATGTCGATCTCAGTGCCGTCACCGGAGTGATGCCGGTCGCGGGCGACGAGCGACGATTCACGCAGGCCATCTCGCGCTGGGCGTATGAACATGACTATCACGGGATGGCCTACACCAGCCGTTTGCACCACCGCTTCACGGGCTGGGCCGTCTTCGACTCGGTCTCAATTCTGCCGATCGGAGACCCGGTTCCAATCACGCCGGTCGATCGCGACTTCGTCCGCGTCGCTCGGTCGTTTGGCCTGAGCATCGAGCAAGACGCCTCAACGACGAGCTGATCTGACATCAATCCTGGCTTGCGTCAGCGCTCAGGCCGCTGCCAGTCGCACGTACGTCACTCAATGAACTTCCAAGAGGAGGGCTCCATGTCCTCTGCATCTGTCGCGTCCGCGGTCCCAGGTGACGAACCTTCTCGATTGATGGACCACGAGCCCAGGCTGGTGCTCGTACACGCTGCCGACGATCCGCCGATGGCACGCGCACCGGAGCCCGTCATGCTCCGCGCCCAGCAAGCGGCGGCACAAGCGGGCGTCCACCTCGGCGAAATCGAGCGCCTGCCATTCGACCTGTCCGCGCTCGAAAGCGAAGGGGCGTTCGTCAACGTGGACGCGCGCAACTTCGGTCTACTCGATCGCCGTCTCGACTGGCGCGCACTGGGGGTAACGCTTCCCCGCCGCGGCGACCTTGCCTTTCGCCCGCCCCGCTGCGGACTGGTGCCAGATCGCTATCGCTTGCCTCTCCTTCGTCCAGCGAGCCGCGCCCACGTCGCGCTCCACAAGTTTTCGTACCAGTTTCGCCTCGTTGAAACGGTGTTCGAGACGCCAAGTTACAGGTGGGTGCCGTGGCGCGCGTGGCCGGCGTTCGAGCGCGAGTTCGAGGTTGCCCAGAGTCGCCTGCGCGCTGCTCTGCAGGCGTACGAGCGCGACTACGCTCTCATCCGCGAGACGGTGCTCGACGCGTTCCGCCAGCTCGCCACCGATTCGGCCCGGCGGCTCCAGGCAACTCAACAGCCGGTGCCGCCCGACTTTGAGGAGGCGGTCGTGCGCGAGGTCCTCGCCGTGCTGCCGATGCCTGCCTTGCTGAACGAGAAGCTGACGCTCCGCTTCCGCATCGGCGTCATGCACCTCGGTTCGGAACTGCTGGCCGAGCAACATCGCGCCGCACTGGAAAGGCGCAAGATCGAGGACCTCGAAGCCGAGGCCAGACTCGCGGAACGCCAGCACGCGGCACAGGAGCGCGCGGTCCAGGAGAGCCTGTGGGCGCAGCAGGAGCGCATTCGCCAGGCCCTGCGGGCCGAGGAAGACGAGCGCCGTCGAGAGGCAGCCGTGAAAGAGCAGCTCCGCCAACTCAAACTTCAGGCGGCGCGAGAACGCCTGGAGGAAGCCCTCAGCCCGCTGGAAGAAGGCGTGAGCCAGCTGCACACGGCCGTATTCGAGGCCGCAACGGCGATCAGGGCTTCTCTTCAGAAGCACAACGCGCTGCGCGGTTCCTCTGCCAGGAAGGCGCGTGATTTGGCGCGCTGGTTTGGCGCGATGAATTGGACCGGGGATGACCAGCTCGAAGTGCTGGTACACGAACTCGAGCAGCTCGCGACGGCACCGACCACAAAGAAGCGTAAGCGCAACCCGGTGCCGATCGACCAGGTCCTCGGCGACATCATCTCGCTCACGTACGCGCAGGCCCGCGCGGCGGCAGAGCCCAGCCGCATGGCCGCGCTCGAGCTCTGATCGGCTCCGACCGCCCAACGGCGGCTACTACAGAAGGAGGGCCGTGCATGCTTGACACCTCGCCCGCGTCCGTCGAAGCGCTGGTTCGGGATCTCGACATCCTGATCCGCGCTCGCTATCCGCTCATCAGCGTCATCACGTTCGAGGAAGGCCGCTTCCGCCGGCTCATGGAAGCCGTCGCTCAGCTCGAGCGCCACAGGTCGAAGGGGCTGTACGTATGGAGCCGGACCCAGGGCCTGCGCCAGGTGGCCGGTCCAAACCACGGGCCAGCCGACCGGGCTATCCCTGGCACAGAGGACCCGATCTCGATCCTGGAACACATCGCCCAGGCCGAGCGCGGCCTGTACATCCTGTGCGACTACGGCCCGCACCTCGCGCCTGATGGGTTGCCGGATCCGATCCTCGTCCGACAGCTGCGGGAGCTTGCCTGGGCTGTCAAGACCAGGGCCGTCACCGTCCTCTTCGCCGGCCCGACCTTCCCCGAGATCCCGGCGCTCGAGAAGGAAATCAAGACCATCGAACTGCCTCTGCCCGACAGCAGGGAAGTTGAGCGCATCCTTAACCTGCGACTCGACCAGCTGCGCGACACGCCTGACGCGCACGTCGACGTCGATGACCGAACGCGCGAGCAGGTATCGCAGGCTCTGCTCGGGCTTACCGAGACTGAGATCGACAACGCGATCGCCAAGGCTGCCATCACCCTTGGCGGCATCACCGACGCGGCGTTGCCGTTGGTACTCGAGGAGAAGCGCAGCGTCATCCGCCAGACTGGTTCGCTCACGTACAGCCATCCAGAGCCCGGCGACCACCTGGGCGGTTATTCCCACCTGCGCGAGCTTCTGCGCGAGGCCGCGGCGACATTCACCCCGGCGGCGCGCGCATTTGGCGTCGAGCCGCACAAGGGGCTGCTCCTCGTCGGCCTACCCGGCTGCGGCAAAGACCTGACCAAGAAGGTCGCGTCGTCCGTTCTTGGCCGAGCGCTGCTCGACCTGGACTTCGGGGCGGTGATGGGTGAAGGCGGCGGTGTCATCGGCTCGGCGGCCATGAGCATCCGCCGCGCCCTGAGCATCGCCACGACGCTCAAGGGCATCCTCGGCGTTTCAGAGTTTGAAAAAGGCGTTGGCGGGCTTCAGTCGTCGGCGCATTCGGACGGCGGCGAGACCGCCCGCACAATCGGCTTCCTGCTGAACTGGATGCAGGAGCAGCGGGAGGTCTTCGTGTTTGCCACGGCAAACGACGTGCACCAGCTTGCGCCTGAGCAGATCCGCCAGGGGCGCTTCGGCCAGATCGTCTTCGTCGACCTGCCCACGTTGGAGGACCGCGCGGCCATCTTTGGCGTGCATCTCAGCAGGCGCGGGCGCGACCCGAGCGGCTTCGACACCGAAGCGCTGGCCGCAGCCGCCGAGGGCTTCTCGGGCGCCGAGATCGAGGCCGCGGTGAAGGGCGGGATTCTCGATGCCTTCATGGACAGCGCCCGCGCGGTGTGCACCGCGGACGTCTATCGCCGCGTTCGATCCATTCGGCCCACCTCAGAGGTCAAACGCGAGGAGATCGGCGAATTGCGCCGCTGGGCGCAGGACCATCTGGCGATCGACGCCCACAACGGCCAGACAGCCACAACTGACGACCGCCTGCTCGAGCTCTAAAGCTGAATGTCGAAGTACCTGGCCTATCCCGATGTCGTCTTTCGTGATCGCCGCCTGTTGCTCGACTCTCTCGCGGAACTCGGATTCTCATCTGTCGAGGAGGGCGATGCCGTGCCGTTGTACGGCTACGCGGGCGACCGCCGGCAGGAGACCGCGGCACTCGTGGTCCGCCGACAGCACATCGGATCCGCCAGTAACGACCTCGGCTTCGCCAGGACGAGCGAGGGCTATTACCCGATCATCAGCGACTACGACAGCCGCACCTTGCTCGCTGGCCGCTTTCTTCCCCGCCTGCGAGTCGCGTACGCCGAGCGCGTCATCGAGTCTGTTCGTAAGCGGCTGCGCGGGAGCGTGCACCGCTCAGTCGAGGGCAGCATCGTGAAGCTTCGCGTCCGCTACTGAGCGCGTCCTTGCCCGAAGCTGAATTCGTCATTGACGCCGACTCCGGCGAGTTTCGCCTGCACGTCCGCGGCGTGGCCGGTCCCGCGTGCGACGACATCGCGAGGCTCGTCAAAGAGCTCGCTGGCCCGCCGGGCTCCGAAGAAGCAACCGCCGAGTACCACCTGCGAACCGCCACACGGGTTCGCTCGGATGCCCGTGCACGTTCGAAGCGCACGTAGCGCTCGTGCCAGAGATGGTCTGGACCGTTGACCCCTCGACGGGCAACCTGGTCGTCGAGGGCGACGTCGAACAACTGGGGCATACCGCAGTTGACATGCTGCCAGCGCCTCGTCGGCTGGACTGCGCCCGGCCGCTCACGATGGCAAGGCTCCCAACGCCGAGTGAGGCGCAAGGTCCAACGCTGCGCGTTGCCGCGCTCTGGCACGGTTCAGTCGTCGAGGGCCCGGGCCGACGGAGCGTGCTTCAGGTGCAGGGCTGCCCAATACGCTGCGCCGGCTCTATCTACAGTACGGGATCAACTGGTGCGGCCGGGGCCAGAGCTAATCAGCGCTAGCCGGTCGCCTAATCCACGCCGCCGAACCAAAACGAAGGAGACACTCTCGCCCGTCACAAGGCAAGGACCAATCGACCATGCCCGGTGGCGGTGGAGCCAGACTGGATCCCCGGGCCCAGCGAAGGGCCAGATCGAATACGTGAGAGGGTGACGCGTTCTGGGCTGGCCGTCGAGTCTGAGCGCCGGGGCCTCAAATACCTTAGGTAAAAATGCGACTCCCCGGCGGCATGCGTGGGCAGTATGGCCTCGTCCCGATTCTCCCCTCGCCAAACCACCATCATGCCGGCAACGGAGCAGTTGGCGCAAACCGAATAGCGGGAGCCGACGTGGTCCAGCACGAACCGCTCGAGAGTCAACTGACAGCCCACGGCAAAGCTTGCGAGCAGATCGCTCGGCACAGTAACCGCTGCGCCCGGGATCGTCACGGTGCGGTACGTCCCAATTCATCCCTCAGCCGATGCGGGACGAAGCGTGCCGGCCTGCTTTCCATAGCGCGACTGTCCCGACACTGACGGCGGACATGAGCAGGCACATCAACACAAATCCCGTGCGGGCCACGTCAAAATCAAGAGCGACTGGCGCGCCATGGTTCAGACCATCGCCGATGATCGAAAATGCCACGGGGACGTAGACCATGAGTATGCACGCTTCCGCGGCCAGAAGAGGAAACAGCCTAGTGATCATGGCTGAGCGCAATTTGGCCTGCATCTGATTCTTCTTGTTCCGCTCACTCGGAAGATCCCTATTGTCCAGGTTCACGAACTGCATGATGTCCCCGTAGACAATACCGAAAACGATCGTCACGAACACGAGCAGCACCTGATAAGCGCTAACGGCTGCTGTGATTGCGCAGTCGACATTGCTGAGAGTGGGTGTACAGTTCATTGCGCTTCTCGTTCGCAATATTGCTTCAAGGCATTGAAGGTCTCCCTTGGGATCGACAGCGTATTAGGACGTGCGGGTTGTCTCTCGATGGACAACGGATCACCCTCTAGGCTAGCGACGATGTCGAGGATTTGGAGGTACATGAAGCGTGAGGTCACGCGAACTTTCATTCGACTCGTTTGGTCGTTAGCGTCTTCCGGATTGGCCACATTGAGCAGGTTCAACACCGACCTTGGCGTTGCGCTTGAAAGCTCGGACTGGAAGCGTGCTTGTGTGTTTGCCAAAAGAGTGCGGCACTTGCTGGGACTTACACGTAGTAGCCTGCTGAGCTGTGTCTCGTCCGGGCACTCGCCGTCGAAGTAGTAAAGAATCAGGTTCAGGACTCGCCGCTGCTGGAAATCCTGTGCCTGAGTTGGCAGACCGTGCTGGGCGATCATTGACACGTATTCGTGGAACGCGGCTGCTGTCAGATTCTCCAGGCGGCGGCGCATTGCGGACGTTTCCGTTACGCCAGTAGCTCGCTGCAGTAGCCGGTACGTCGATTCGTCGATTTCGATTTCGTTTGTCAGACTAACCTTGGGCATCGCAGTCCTTCCGCTACCGAGCCTTGGTAACGGGAAGCTGCCCGAAGGTCAAGTACTCGGGCCATGTCGGTCCGCAGCGGCGACGGTCAGACGCCTGAACGAGCACAGCCACTCGCCGTCTCTTCGTCCCCAAGGGGGTGTATGGCACTCGAGGCCGTTTACAGTGATGCCGTGTCGGGCTTACGGGAGGATGGCGATCACCAACCGTGCGCCCTCGCGACCGTCAGGAACGCGTCAACGAGCCACAGGGCGTAGTGCTGTGCTGCGTCTCGTAGAGCTCAGGATCGGCTCCTCGCCGGGCAGTCACAGATTCGTCTGGCGCGCTTTTGGCCCGGGGAACCAAATCCGAGGGACCAGTTCTACGGAGTCATCCCTCACTTTCGGCGGCGCCGCAGGAACGGTGGTGTATCCAAGTCGTCCTCGTTGTCAAAGCCCGCGGGCGGACCTGGCCCCGTCCAGCCGACGCGGATCGGTCCCCGTTCCGGTTCGGGTTGCTGATCCCAGTCACCCTTGTCGATCGGCAGGGACGGGTCGCGGCCGCTCTCTGACGGGGCGGGTTTATACCCGGGCGCGGCATAGCCTGGTCGTGTCGCACGCGGCCGAACACCGGACTCGCTGCCAAAACGTGAAAGGCTCTGGCCCAAGCCGAAGCCGGTCGCGATGACCGTAACTTTGATCTCATTGTCGATACGAGGGTCGATTGTCGCGCCGAAGATGATGCTTGCGTCCGGATCGGCGGCTCGTGCGACCACCTCGGCCACCTCGTTGATCTCGCTCAGCGTCAGGTCGGCGCCGCCTGTGATGTTCAACAGCACACCACGCGCGCCTTCTATGCTGATGTCTAGCATTGGACTTGCGATAGCCATGCGCGCCGCGTCCTGGGCGCGGTTCTCACCCGTGGCGCGGCCGATGCCCATCAACGCACCGCCCGAGTCGGTCATGATCGACTTCATGTCGGCAAAATCGAGATTGATCAGGCCGGGCTCGGTGATCAGCTCGCTGATGCCTTGAATGCCCTGACGCAAAACCTCGTCGGCTTCCTTGAATGCCCGCTCGAGCGTCGTCTTGCGGTCGATCACTTCGAGCAATCGGTCGTTGGGAATGGTGATGAGCGTGTCGACGCGCTCCTTGAGCTGCGCTATGCCCTCATCAGCGTTCCTCGCGCGCTGGCGCCCCTCAAACGTGAACGGCTTGGTCACTACGCCCACCGTGAGCGCGCCCAGCTCTTTCGAAATCTGAGCGATGATCGGAGCCGCGCCCGTCCCCGTGCCGCCACCCATGCCCGCGGCGATGAAGACCATGTCCGCGTCTCGCAGGAACTCGGCAATGTCCTCGCCGCTTTCTTCTGCCGCCTTCTCGCCGACGTTCGGATTACCGCCCGCCCCCAGGCCACGGGTCAGCTTCTCGCCGATGTGGATGCGTGTACCCGCGGCCGAGTGCGCCAGCGCCTGGGTGTCGGTGTTGATGGCGATAAACTCGACGCCTCGCACTCCCGCCTGAATCATGCGGTCGACGGCGTTGCTGCCCCCGCCTCCCACGCCTAGAACGACGATGCGCTCGGCACCTGTCATAACTGGCGATCGGACTGTCCGATCCTCGACGTCCAAGACCTGACCCACTTCCGTCCGGCTGCCGGCCGTCATGCCGGTTGGTAGTACGGCTGTACGCCCACGAAGCGCGTCGGCAAGAATCGCGTCAATCTGCTCGCGAGCGAAGTCTGGTAGGTTGCCTCCACTAATGTAGGCCCTTGCATACTTGATAGCTTCATCTAAGGCTTCCGCTCGGAGGTAAAGCGCGACCACGCTTACGGCGATCAGGCCTCGCGTCTTGGGCCGCTGTTGAGGAATCGTCGAAAAGGCTTCTGCCTCAAAAACCGCCGCCTCGCCGTATAAGCGCCGAGCTTCCGCAGCCTCTCCCTGTTGCTCCGCCGACTCGGCTCGAGCTAAGAGACGCTCCGCCTGCCTGTGGGCATCCACGGACACTACTACGCTTCCCGAAAGGCGATACGATGGAGGCTGAACCCAACGACTCCAGCAAGAGCAGGTAACGGGGACTTGCCCCGACCTGCCTGTTCTACCTTCTCTCTCAAGCGACGCAGAAGCATCGCTTCGCTGTCGCAGCGGTCAATGCCCGAAACCTCCAAGCGAATGGAAGTTTCCAGATCGAGTTCGCCATCGGGACCGATGCCAGTCGCCATTGGGGCGACGTGGTAGTCCGCTCCAGTCTTCGTTTTCGTGCGAGCGAGCGCCACCAGCCCAAGGTGGGCTTCAGCGGCGGCCAGAACTATGCAATAGGCGCCGTCTCGAGTTGCGTCGTCGTCATTGTTCCAAGTCGCCCGTTCGCGCGCTGTCGCCGCTGTCCACGCGACTCGATACTGTCGTTGCGGCGCAACGTCAGCAGAGATGTCCACGTCGATTGGCGGCCTATCGCGCCTGCTTAGGCAGACTGCCGCAGCTTGCGCATAGCTCAGCGCCAGTTCAGGCGTCACACCGTAGTGTCGCACATCCAGTCTGGTGAGCTCTATCGAATTGTGCGGCGATGATTCGTCGCCTGTACCACCGACGTCCCGGACGGCTGACACGGCCCCCGACCCAAGCTGACGCAAGTCTATGAGTCGCATGTGTGATCGGCAACAACCAAGTTCCTGAAGCCGGGTTGCGTTCTGGTTGTATCGGGCGCTTGGGCCTGGCGAGGAAGCGGTGCCAGTTTAACGTTCCTTTTCCTCCGACGCGTCCGGCCACGCAGTGACGGCCATGCGAATCGGAATCCCACCGCCCAAGGAGGGTGCCAAAGCCCCTCCACGTTTGAACAATGATGCCGAACATGGCGACCGACTTTGATCTGCAGCCCTGGTGATCGTGCAGGCTGAACTTCGGTGCCGACTTGCGTCTCGCAATTGCCGCCCAGACACTGCCGGAATTGCGGGCCTGGCGGCAAGATGTGGTGGCGACATCTGCCACCACTAGTTGGAGCGCCTGTAGCGCCGGAGTCGCACCTCCGCTCACCTGGCCGTCTTGCCTGAGGTTCTGGAACCGACGTTCTAGGACGTTCTCTAGAGGCACCGAGAGTAGTTCCTGCCCTGCGGCAACCGCCTCGCCTGCCCGCCTGGGCGAACTTCTTCGAAAAGCACGAGGCGCTCACAGTCTTCCAGGAAGAACGCACAACGTGATCGAACCCCCAGCGATCAGCCAGCCATTGTAGGAGACCAAATTGCCAGATCTGAGCATCACGTTCGACGCTGTAACCGGCACCGTGCTCGTGGAGGAGCCGCACCGCTTCCCGACAGACCTCCGCGAGTCCCTCGCCCGCCTCTTCGGGCCCGCCCAGGAGGTTGCC
>WNGE01003433.1_pt1 | contig 22253 bp, 21 predicted proteins | sample 5400651 | NCBI WGS metagenome assembly WNGE01 (sample SAMN13153370, study PRJNA577476) | soil metagenome | isolation source: 60 cm soil or saprolite under grassland replicate 2 | place: USA:California | collected 2016-06-15 | reverse complement strand
ATCAGCGTGTTGGGCAGGCCGCAGACCGTGCCGTGGGTGAACCAGTAGAACTTCACCTGCGTCAGATCGGCATCGGTGAGCTTCTGCAGCGTGCGCCAACCGTTGGGGCCCTGGATCGCAATTTGCGTGTAGGCGTCGCTGAGGTTTTCGACGGCGCAGTCGAAGGGCCGGGCCGACTCGGAGGCCCAGGCAAAGTCCTTCTCGCGCGTGCCGGCATTGATGACCAGCAGGAAGTCGCCTTCGGCGAGGCGGTGCACAATGACGTCGTCCACGAAGGTCCCCGCCGGATACAGCAGCGCGGAGTACTGCGCCTGGTTCGCCGCCAGGTGCGAGGCGTCGTTGCAGGTCATCTGCTGCACGGCCTGGAGCGCCTGCGGCCCATGCAGGCGGATGTCGCCCATGTGGCTGACGTCGAAGAGGCCCACAGAGGAGCGGACGGCGAGGTGCTCGCGGATCAGGCCGCCCGCGGGCCGCTGCGCATTGGCCGGGTACTCCACGGGCATCTCCCAGCCGTTGAAGTCGACCATGCGCGCGCCCATCTGGCGGTGCGTGCGGTTGAGCGCGGTTTTGCGCAGTGCGGCCGTCTGGGGGCTGGCCACGGCCTGATTCGTAGGATCCGGGGTGGACAAGGGCGAACCTCGGCAAGGGAATTAAACGGAAATTAGCTAGCCGGAGAATTCTAGAACGCGCAGGGTGCGCGAACAAGTTTTGCCGCCGCAGCGGGGTTGCACCGAAGGTTGCACCAAAGTTAGTTGCGCGATGGAGCGAAGGCGCGATAGAGTTCGCCCATGGCCGAACGGTTTACGTGTAACATTTGCGAAAAAGTCGAAGAAAAATGTAAGTGCGACCGGTACTGCCTTCTCTGCATGGGCGAAAACGACGTCCGCCTGGTCTCCGATGGCTGCTATTACTGCCTGGAGTGCCGCGAGGCTTGCGACTACATGCCCGAGCCGAAGGGGATCGCGAGCCAGGGGTAAAGTTTAAAAGTCGATCGCCGATTTAATGTCGTCGTCGCTCATCTCGGACTCCGCCGGGCGGCGGCTCCATCCCGACCTCGGGCGTCCTCTTAGTGGGTGCAGATTACCACCAACGACGTTCGGTTCCACCGTCCGGCGCCGCGTGCAGCCCGTCCATAATCATAGCGTCCACTATCGCTGCTAGATGAAAAGCGTGCACAAACCGGTGGCCACGAGTGCGGCTCCCCAGACCAAGTTGAAGTTGAACCAAGTCTTACGGAGAAGGGCGAGGCCGACCTTACGATAGACTACCCACGCGAGAATGCCCGTGACCGCAAGATACGCTGCCGTGTGGACCACGGTGGCGAGCATACCGACTAGAGGGCTGCCGGCGGCGGCTACGTGATGGTGACCTGCGATGTGGTCTGCCGCTTCGACCGTGCTGCTGCCCAGCAACACAGGCAGTACCATCAAACCTGCGCCGTGCGCTGAGGCCATCAGAAACGACCAGACTGTTAGGTCTCGAAAGCCCACCTGCATTCGGACCCACCGCGGGTGACGATGCCCAACCAGGGAATAGATTCCTAGGCTGACCAGGAGCGCGGCGACGGAGTAGCGGATGGCCATGAGTGGCAGGGCCATGCCGAGTAAAGCCGCTGCCAGAACGACAATGCCGATGGCCACCGCGTGGCCGACCCCAATAGGAACGAGCGCTCTTGCTACTGCGCTCCCCTTTTGCTCCTGCATCCCCAGCGCTACCGCGAAGAGCCACCCCATTCCAGGATTGATTCCATGGTAGGCGCCGAGGAGCACCATCAGCCACAACATCGTCGAAGTCGGCCCCGCGTGCGTCATCGCCCGTCCGAGTAGCAATAGGAGTCCGACGAGGCGTCGCCTCCTGCCAGCCGCACCTGGTGTGCGCGCAGCCCGTCGAACTCGACGAAGAACTTTTCATCCAAGTTCATCCCGCCCTTCGGATGCGTGTCGATCTTCACCATCCAACTCTTCACACCATCGGGATAGAACTGTTCGTCCCACGTAGAGTAAAGCGAGTTGGTGAAATAGACGCGCTTGCCGTCGCGGCTGATCTCCAGCATCTGCGGGCCGCCGTTGAGTGCCCGCTCAGGCCTGTTCGGGTGAGCCGCGCGGCGCACGATGCCACCGAGGTGGATCGAGCCCGTCTTCTTCGGGCTCGTGGGGTTGGAGACGTCGTACTGGATGAACTCCCCGGTCCCCCAGCACGAAACATAAAGGAAGCGATCATCGAGTGAGAGGTTGATGTCCGTTACCAGCGGTGGCACCGCCTTGAAGCCCTGCAGCAGAGGCGGTAGTTCTTCCGGATCAGCAGGCTCGGCGGGAATTTCAATCACCTTGCGGATCGCCCACTTATCCTTCTTGCCGCCGTCTTCGCGGTACCACATCCAGATGGAGGATGAAAGGTCTTTGAGCGAAAGAACCACACAGGCGAAACCATACGTCTTCTTCGGATCATGGGAAGGCCGCAGCTCGAGCACCATCTGTTGCTCCGCACCCAGGTCCAGTTCCTGCAGATGGCGGCGCTTGTCCAGGTCCCAGATATGAATCTTGCGTCCGTACTTGCCGGCGAGCAGCAACTCCGGGTTGACGCCGTTTTTCACCATGTTTGGCGTGCCCCATTCGGACGTCACCAGAGTGTCGTGTCCCAGGTGCCACCAAAAGTCGTAGGACAGTTGCTGCGGGCCGTGATCCTGTTCCCACTGGCCCTTCAACTCAAACGTGTTGGCATCCATCCGGAAAATGCCGCCAGGCGCGTCGCCGCTGGCCGATCCGAGTGCGCTCCCATAGACGTCGTCCGGGCCGCAATGAATTGTATGAGGCGAGGTGTAGCCGGTCTTGTTGATGAACTCCTCGGATTCGATCACCTTCACGATTTTCGGCTGCTTGGGGTTCTCCTTTATATCCAGGATGTGAATCCTGGACGACGCAATGCCCGGCACGATCAGGTAGCGACGCTCCATGTGCGGATGCGGCGCCTGTGGGCAGAGGCACGCGCTGCATGCGTTCCAGCCGAAATGGTGCAGTTCATTATCGCCGCTGGGAAAATCCACCTGCCCGACGAGCCGGCCATACTCGGAGGAACTCGGCTCGAGGTCAATGACGCCCATGGCGTCGCGCTTTCCCTTCGTCCCGGCATTGAGCAGCGCGACGTATGCTAGACGTTCCGGCGGCGCATGCATCGCCATGCCCGGCGAAGGGTAGAAGGTTGGGTCCGGCAACAAGGGCATATGGATATTCTCCTTTGGCGCAGTACCCGCTTCTGAACCCCGCCCTAACCAAATACAAGTCAGGATGGGGCACCCGGGTTCCGCTGTACCCCGACTTCAGCTTGCGTTAAGCCGCTTTTTCAAAACCATCACAACCGCTGATGGGAGTGACCATCAAGTGCAACGAGGTGTTACGAGGAAGTCCACACTCATCGACCATAACCTCGGGTGCTTTGTGTGACGAGCGAATTTCAACCAACTTCTTGTCGTCCTGGTGGTGCGGTTCCCCAAAGTGTTTACAGAGGCCGCATTGTCCGTCATGAAGCGTCTGCATACGTTCCTCCCTGCAGATCGTTAGATCAACTTATTTAGATCAGAGAGGGACGGGATAGGTACGGAAAAATGTGAGTGGGTTTTGGCCCGTGCGCAAAACGAGCGGCTTACGGTGAAAATCCGATCACCTTTCGCGCCGGCAGGCCAACTGCCCGGGCCGCTGCGAACCCCGGTTGTATTGCTCTGTCTTCCTACTTCGATATTCCTACTCCACCTGAAATTTTGCTGACGGCGTGATCGTCTGCTTGCTCAGCTCATCTTTCACCACGATATTGAAGCTGTAAGTGCCGGGTTCCAGCGTGGAAAGCGGCATGATCTTGCGGACGGTGATCTGGTTGCCGCTGCTGCCGAAGCCGCTGGATGGCTCTTCCAGGTGCACGACTGACTTGTTGGTCTTCAGGCTCACCACGTCGTAGCTGATCGTGGCGTGGTGATGGCTCTGCTGGTCCTGCTGCAGGTTATAGACTTGCAGCCAGACATTGAGGCTCTGGCCGCGCCGGAAGCTGGCGGGCTTGCCGTCGGCCGTGTCCGGCCGCGGCCGGACGCGGGTGTCTCCGAGGACGAAGCTGCCCGCGCCTGTGCTCTTGGGCGGCAAACGCTCCATCAGGTCGGCAAGGATGACCGAAGATGAGGACAGCTTCTCTTCATCGAACTCGGGCACGGGCAGTGAGCGGGTCAGCGTCCCAACCCTGTTGCCATTGACGTCCTTGACCGCGATGTCGATCTTGTACAGGCCGGGCTTGAGCGGGACGGTCTTCCAGTAAACCTGTGAGGTGAGCAGGGCCTTTTCCAGCAGCTCCTTGGGCTCGTCCACGCCGACGGTGTCTTCGAACCTCGCAACGACCCGGCCATTGATGTGGGTGACGCGTCCGAAGATGTTGACCGCGGCGCGCTGGATCCCTTCCTTTTCCACAAAGGTCAGGTCGCGCGTCTTGATCTGGATGGTGATGGGCACCAGCACGGTTTCACTGGTGATCTTGACGAAGTCGGAGCGCATCTCGAAGGGCAGCAGGTTGTAGCGGATGCGCGTGTTGACCTTCTCCTCGAGGTCTTTGAACTTGATGGGAGGCGGCGCGGTGAGCTTCACATACTGTTCCAGCGCGTCGAACCGGCTGGTTTCGCCGTGGCCAAAAGGACTGGCGCCGCTGGGCAGCCCACTGATGCGGGATGCCCGATCGCCAACCCCCATCTGCTCCATGTACGTGGGACCGCCTCCCGGGGTGTGTAGCAGCGCGTCCTTCTCATGCGGATCGGTTGCGATGTGGTAATCGTTGCACATGCAGGTGTCCACGAACTCGATCACGACCTCTTCTCCGACGCCCTCGAGGTGGCGGTAGCGCCAGCGCTCGAACGGATAGGTCGAGGTGCTGCCGCCGCCTTCGCCTGCCGTGCGCTGATAGGTTCCGCCGGAGGCGTGCGACTCGGTCTCATCCGCCGGACCCCAGACGATGTAGATGTGTCCGCGATCGGTGCGCCAGCCGGAGATGCCTGCGGAGAAGTGCTCGTTGGCATACTGCATGCGCCGGTAGTGCTCTTCGCGAAAGGCATTTTCCACGCTCTCGGGGTCAGGATTGCGCCGCAGCCAGAACTGCTCGATGAAGGCGTCGCGCTCTTCGTCTGTGCCCAGCAGCTTGAAGGCGGTCTGCTCGTCGGGAGTGATGATGTAGAGGACGTCCTCATTGAGCCAGGTCTGGTAGGTCTTTCCGACCTCTTTCTTGAAGCTGCGCAGCCGTTCCCTGCGCTCCTCCTCGGTCAGCCCCTTTTGCGCAGCCTCTTCTTTCTTCTGCGCCTTCTCGCGCTGCTTGAGCGAGGCATCCGCATCCCTGCTCTCGCCTGCAGAGTCTTGCGCGAACATCGATGCAGCAGGAGACGCCAGCAGCGCGGCTGCCGTGAGGAGAATCCAAATTCGCGGTAAGGTGAAGCGCATCGGCATCGGCTACCGCTTCGACTCTGAGATGGACATGCACCGATTGTAAGAATTTTGTCAGAGGCACGGCAAGCGAGGTGCGCGTTGCGGAATGCTCTTGAGGGCCTTGCGGCGAGGAAGGCAAGGCGCGATATGAATCTTCGATTACAGCACGATCGGCCGGCGAGGATGGCAGGAAATTGGCGGGTTACAATCGAAGAAGGATGAAGAAGGCGAGAAAAATCTGGCTGTCGGTTGGCGGGGTGGTGCTGCTGGGCGGATTGGTTCTCCTCGGCATTCACCTCAGCCGTCGAGGCGTAGTGACGGTGCAGAGCGGCCGCGTGGTGCGGCAGGATCTGGTCTCGCAGGTCACCGCCTCGGGTGAGATCCGGCCCAAGACGTTCGTCAACGTGGGCGCCAACGCCTTCGGCAAGATCGTGAAGCTTTACGTGAAGGAAGGCGATCGGGTGCGCCGCGGGCAGATGCTGGCACAGCTCGAAAATATACAATCGGCAGCCGACGTGGAGGCCAGCCGGGCATCGCTGACGGCGGCGGAGGCCGACTACACGGCCGGTGTGGAGACGCTCAACACCAACCAGGCCGACCTGAAGCGCGCCGAGGCTGACTTGGAACAAAAGCACCAGGACTGGAAGCGCGCCGAACAGCTCTACAACGAGCAGCTCATCGCAAGAAAAGAGTACGACGCGGCGAAGAACGTTTACGAGGCGGCGCTCTCGGGTGTGAACCAGGCAAAGGCCCGCATCGCGCAGTCCACGGCCGCGGCGGAGGCTTACCGGCGCCGCATCGCCGTGCAGAAGGCGAACCTGGTGCACAACTCCGACGTGCTGAGCAAGGCCGAGTACCGCGCGCCCTTCGACGGGGTGGTGACCAACCTGCCGGTGCGCGAAGGCGAGACCGTCGTGGTGGGCATACAGAACTCGCCCGGTTCGACGCTGATGACGCTGGCCGACGCCTCGGTGATCACCGCTGAATTGAAGGTCGATGAGACAGACATTGTGAACGTGAAGCTCGGGCAGCCCGCAGAGGTGAGCATCGACGCCATTCCAAAGAAGAAGTTCAAGGGAGTGGTGACCGATATCGGCAACAACGCGCTGCTGCGTTCGACCGGGGTGGCGACCTCGCAATCCACCGGCGGTACCCAGGAGGCGAAGGACTTCAAAGTGGTAGTGACGCTGGAAGAGGTGCCGGAAAACCTGCGGCCCGGACTTTCCACCACAGCCAAGCTCACCACGGCCAACCGCACCTCGGTGTTGACGATTCCTATCCAGGCGTTGACCATCCGGCAGCGCGGGGACCTGAAGTTGAACAAGGACGGGACCGCCGTGGAGGCGGCGGAGAAGTCCCTGTCACCCAGCGCGGCCAAGGAAGAAGTGCAGGGCGTCTTTGTGATTCGCCAGGGACATGCGCACTTTGTGCCGGTCGAGACCGGCATCGTGGGCGCATCCGACATCGAGGTGCTCGCCGGGCTCGAACCAGGCGATGAGATTGTGACCGGAAGCTACAAGGCGCTGCGCACGCTGAAACCCGCAGGGCGCGTGCGGGTCGACAACACTGTGCCCAAGAAGGAAGAAAAAGAGTAAGGGATTTTTTTTGTTGTTGTGGTGGCCCAGTCAAGCTTCATCTTTCTTGAATGGGGCAGTTGCTTTTTGCGTGGTGTTTTGAACGATTCGCCTCCGTGACTTAGGTCATTGTTGATCGAAGGGCAGATCGCAGATGATGGAAGCTGTGGTTCACCCGCGTTGGTCAATCACAGAAATCATCGGAGGTAATCATTACGTGTACAAATGGATGCCCGTCATCAGCGACGAGTGCAATGGTTGTGGTTTGTGCGTGGAGGCCTGCGGCCCGAATTCGCTTGTGCTGCAGAGTGGGGTGGCCGTGCTCGCCGCTCCGGACACCTGCGGTAGCGAGGAGCATTGCATAGGGCTCTGCCCGGTGGACGCAATTCGCATGGAGTGGCTGCCGTTTAAGGGCGACGTAGCCCGAGGCCAATGGAGAACATAAGCCGCGAGCCTAGAGTGGCGAACAGCGGACCGAAGTCGCGCAAACCGGGCGTAAAATAGTTGAGGAAGGGAAGAGATCTGGGCGAAGTGGACGACTCAATCGCGACGCAACCCGCGGGCATGGCCGAGGCGCTGAAGGCGCCGGCGCCGGAGTGTATCATCTGCACGCGCGACCTGTGGAAGAGCTACGACATGGGAAGCGAGCAGCAGGTCAATGCGCTCTGCGGCGTCGACCTGGAGATCGAGCGCAACGAGTACGTGGCGATCATGGGGCCGTCGGGCTCGGGAAAATCGACGCTGATGAACCTGATCGGCTGCCTCGATTCGCCGACCGGTGGCGTCTACTGGCTGAACGGGCACCTCGTCAGCGAGCTGGATGACGATGAACTGGCCCGCATTCGCAACAAGGAGATCGGCTTCGTCTTCCAGACCTTCAACCTGCTGGCGCGCGCCACGGCGCTGCACAATGTGGAACTGCCGCTGGTCTACGCGGGAATTGAGCAGGCGGAGAGGCTGGAGCGCGCGCGGGAGACGTTGATCAGCGTGGGCATGGGCTCGCGCTTGAACCACAAGCCCAGCGAGCTCTCCGGCGGGCAGCGGCAGCGAGTGGCTATTGCGCGCGCGCTGGTGAACCGGCCTTCGATCATCCTGGCCGACGAGCCCACCGGCAACTTGGATTCGAAGACGGGCGACGAGATCATGGCCCTCTTCGAGAAGCTGCACGCGCGCGGCAACACGCTGGTGCTGGTGACTCACGAGCACGATGTCGCCGAGCACGCACATCGCATCATTCACATCAAGGACGGCAAGGTTTTCTCCGACGAGAAGACAGCGCGCGGCAAGGCGTAGATTTCAAGGTTTCAAGGTTTCAAGGTTGGACCAGACCCTCGGCTTCGGCCGGGGGTTGCTTTTGTCGCCCTTTGCCTTTGTTCTTTGATTTTGTGGTCATGCTCAACGGAGCGAAGCGTGTCGACGCGGAACATTCCGGAGAGGTGACCCGCGCAGCACAGGTGAGGTGATCATTGCAGGGGTCCTTCGCTCCGCTCAGGATGACACTTCAAATGAGTGTTGCAATGGACGCAAAATTCGCTGATTTGCGGCCCTGAACTTTGAAACCCTGCAACCCTGCACCCTTGAAACCTCGAAACTTTGAAACCTTGCTTTCAGTGGTACGCTTGCTGCCATGAGCCTGTTCGACCAACCCCTGAGTGAGCTCCCCGAGCAGCGCGGCGGCCCGCTGGCCGACCGCATGCGTCCACGCGATCTCGACGAGTTCGTGGGGCAGGAGCACATTCTTGGCCCGGGAAAGGCGCTGCGGGTACAGATCGAGCGCGACGATATGGGCTCAATTATCTTCTGGGGGCCGCCGGGCACGGGCAAGACCACGCTGGCCAAGATCATCGCGCGCCGCACCAAGGCCGACTTCGTCGAGTACTCCGCGGTCATGGCGGGGATCAAGGAGATCAAGCAGGTGATGATGGAGGCCGAGCGCGCGCGGCAGTACGGCCGGCGCACCATCGTCTTCATCGATGAGATCCACCGCTTCAACAAAGCGCAGCAGGATGCTTTTCTGCCGCACGTCGAGCGCGGCAACATCCGGCTGATCGGGGCGACGACGGAGAACCCGTCCTTCGAGGTGAATTCGGCGCTGCTGTCGCGCTCGCGGGTCTACACACTCAATCCGCTGACCGAAGAGCAGATTGTGGGGCTGCTGCGGCGCGCGCTGGACGATAAAGAGCGCGGCCTCGGCGCGATGAAGCTGGAGGCCGCGCATGAGGCGCTTGCGCGCATCGCGGCCTACTCCAGCGGCGACGCCCGCGCGGCCTACAATGTGCTGGAGATCGCGGCGACACTGGCCAAGGAAGCCGGCGTTTGGTCGGGTAATGCTCCGCTTCCGGCTGTGGGCGCCGGCACCGGCGAAATCACTTCGGCTCATGTCGAAGAGGCGCTACAGCGGCGCGTGCTGCGCTACGACAAGGCGGGCGAGGAGCACTATAACCTGATCTCGGCGCTGCACAAGTCGGTGCGCAACAGCGATCCTGACGCATCGCTCTACTGGCTGGTGAGGATGCTGGAGAGCGGCGAAGACCCGATGTATCTGGCGCGGCGCATTGTGCGGATGGCGGTGGAGGACATCTCGCTGGCCGACCCCAACGCGCTGGGCATTTGTATCGCCGCGCGGGATGCGATCGATTTTCTGGGCGTGCCCGAGGGTGGGCTGGCGCTGGCGCAGGCGGCCGTTTATCTGGCGATCGCGCCCAAGTCGAATGCGCTGTACGCCGCCTACGGCGCGGTGCGGCACGATGTAGAGGAGACCGCAGCCGAGCCCGTACCGCTGCATCTGCGCAACGCGCCGACAAGGCTGATGAAAGAACTCGGCTACGGCGCGGGTTACAAGTACGCGCACGACTTCGAGGAGAAGGTCACGGAGATGGAGTGCCTGCCGGAGAACCTCAAAGGACGTCAGTGGTACTTTCCGACAGAGGAGGGCGTGGAGAGGCGCATCCGCGAGCGTTTGGCGGCGATACGGGCGAAGCGGCAGAAGATGCGGGAAGGTTAACTTCTGCGCCGTTTTTCGTTCCGCTTTGGAGTCATACTCGATAAATGCGCGATCTCTTGAGTGCAACGTGGCTGGTTGAAAAGCTTGGGAGGGCAGCGGTGCTGCAATCTGCGCTGGGATTCCTCACTTCGTTCGGAATGACACCCTCGAAACGAAAAATGACACGAAGACAAATCCAAAGCAGCAGATTTACTTGCTTCTTTGCCGTTGCGCCTCATACAGCAGAATGCTGGCGGCGATGGCGGCGTTGAGGCTCTCGACCTGCGGACTGTGGGGGACCAGGATGTTGTCGTCGGCGGCGTTGGCGAGCGTGCGCGGGACGCCCTGGCCTTCGTTGCCGATGAAGATCGCCGTCGCTAGGGTGAGGTCGATTTCGTGCGCGGGCCGGCCTTGGTGCGAGCTGGCGACTGCGATGCGGACATTGTGTTCGCGCAGAACGGCGACGGCCTTCTCGGCAGAGAGCCTGACCACCGGCAGGCGGAAGACCGATCCGGCGGAGGCACGGGCGACTTTGGGATTGGCGGACGAGACTGTGCCTTCGGTGGCGATCACACCATTGGCCCCGAAGGCCTCGGCGCTGCGCAAAATCGCTCCGAAGTTGCCGGGGTCCTGCAGCCCCGCGCAGCCCAGAATCAGTGCGGAAGCGCTGCTCTCCCATTTGCCAACTGCCGGCCAATGTGGGCCACCAAAGATATCTTCCAAAGTTGCTGCGAGCGGAAATACCAGGGCTGCCACGCCCTGTGGGCTCTCGCTCGCGACGGCGCTGTGGAAGACGTCGTCGGGCAGCAGTATGGCCTCGGTAGCTATGGGCTCGGTAATATGGGCAGACTGGGAACCCAGCTTCAATTCGAGTTGGTGTTCGAGCTGCGGGAGCAGGCTGCCGGCCCGCTCCTGGGCGGATTCGGCGATGAAGACCGCGCGCAGGCGCCGCCCGCTGCGAATGGCCTCCTCGACCAGCTTGATGCCCTCAATGGCCACCGAGCCGTCCTCGGCCGGCGCAGCCTGGCTGAAGGCGCGGCGGAGCTGCTTGACCAGCGCGTTGTCGCGGCTCCGGATGGGCCGGAGGCCCGGGGTCGCATGGTGGTTCATAAACCCGGCATTCTCAATCCCTGGCCATGTAAAATACAGAGCAGACCGGCAGAGACATGATAACCTCCCGCAGAAGGCAGGTTGTGCGGTAACCTTACTAGGTTCCACCCCAAGTGCGGCGGGCAGTGGCTTGTTGAGGACCCTGCTGCAACTTGGATTAAGGTTCGCTGGTTGACCTGGGAATACGAGGTGCATGGGTGCGCCCGGAGATCATTAAGGTAAATGCAACCGAGCCTGAGCCGTCACTGGTGACTTATGTGGCGGACAGAATCCGCAACGGCAGTGTCGTCGGACTGCCGACCGACACCTTCTACGGACTTGCGGTAGACCCCTACAATTTGCGCGCAGTCGAGCGCATTTATGAGATCAAGGAGCGCGGCCGCCACAAGCCTCTCTCGCTGCTGATCGAGAACGTGGAGCGCGCCGAGGAGCTTGCGAATGAGCTGCCCGACGACTTCTACCTGCTGGCGGAGAAGTTCTGGCCCGGCCCGCTGACGATCATTGTGCGGGCGGCGTCGCGGCTACCGCTGAAGGTGACGGCGAACTCCGGCAACATCGCGGTGCGCCTGCCGGATTCCGTGGTGGCGCAGGCGGTAATACGGGCGCTGAAGTTTCCGATCACGGCGACTGCCGCGAACCTGGCGGGCGCCGCGGAGTGCACCACGGCAAAGGCCGTAGCCGACCAGATGGGCGAGCGCGTGCAAGTGGTGCTGGACGGAGGCACCACGCCGCGCACCGTGCCCACCACGATCGTGAATCTCAGCGGCAACGGACGCTGGGTTTTGCAGCGCGAGGGAGCGATCCCGGCGGCAGAGATTGAGGACCTGCTGGGCGATCAATGATGGCCGCCGCGGGCCGTAATCGGGGCCCCGAGCAAGCCCAGGTTCGGCATGCTGGGGCTGGTAAACGGTCATGGCCGGCCAGAATCGCGGCCGCAGCCCTGATCGCCTATGCCTCCTACTTCGCCTGGGCCTGTGCGGCCATCGTGACGCAGGCGGGGCGGGACGAAGCCAAGCAGGCGGATGTCATCGTGGTCTTCGGCGCGGCCGAATACAAGGGCCGGCCCTCCCCTGTATATCGTGCCCGGCTGGACCATGCCTTCGAGCTCTACAAGCGCAAACTGGCGAGTGTGGTGATCACCACGGGCGGCAGCGGAGGCGAGGTAGTTTTCACCGAAGGCAGGGTGGGGCACGATTATCTGGTGGGACGCGGCATAGGCGACCGGCACCTGATCGCCGAGACGCAGAGCGACAACAGTGCGCAGAGCGCCGAGCGTGTGGCGGCCATTATGGAGGCCAACGGCATGCGCTCCTGCATCGCGGTGAGCGACCCGTACCATGAGTTTCGCATCAAGCGGCTGCTCGAGGCGCATGAGATCGTGGTCTACACATCGCCGCGGCCTCAGGAGACGACACCGGCCGTGGTGGACCAGGCCGTGAACGTGGCTCGCGAGGCGCTGAGCTACACGCTTTGGCGGCTGCACCTGTACCGCAGATAGCACGCTTCAGGTCAGCGCCCAACCCTCGGGCGCGGGACTCCGGGCACCAGTGAGCGGGACCGCTGGGGTAGCGCTACTGTTATCAAATTCAATGCAGCTTTCATGGAGGAGTGAGAATGTCGCATGAACCGGGGAGCACGGCTCCGCAGACGGGAATCTACTGGTGCAGCGTGTGCAAGACGCCGGCACAGTTCAAGGCCGGCGAGGTCCTGCCGGTGTGCAAGAACCTTTGCGGCCGCGGACGCTGGGAGTTTGTCCGGGAAAAGTAGCGGACAGGTTTTGAGGTTTCAAAGTTGAGGTCTTCAAAGTTAACGATGCGCGCCGGGGCGGAAGCTCCGGCGTTCGCGTGTTTGGCAGGAATTCTGCAGGAATTCTGACGTCTCAATCAGTACCGGACGAATAGCACAACCATAGCCAACGCCGCGGAAAATGCCGTGCTGGCGAAGTTCACGGAGTTGTTCCCCAGCCGTCCGGGGCGCTCGAGCGTAGCGCCGAGCAGGCTGTCGAGCAGGGTCCCCAGGAACGCCGCGATCAGCACGGGCCAGTAGGTGTCGGGCAGCAGCAGGCCGGCGCTCTGGCAGGTCAGGCAGATGAATGCCGCGGCGAGGAAGGCAAAGATGGTTCCGGGGATGGTGATGGCGCCGTCGCTGCCGGTGGGGACGCGCCGCAGGTTGGTGATGAGGCGCGGCGTGCCTCCAAAGGTCTGGCCGAGTTCGCTGCTGACGGTGTCTCCGGCGGCCTCGGCGAGCGCGGCTGAGACGCCGGCGAGCAGAACGTAACGCGGGTGGGCGGCGAAGATCAGCGGCGCGGCGCAGATTGCGGCAGCCGAGACGTTGGCCAGCACCTGGGCAGCGCCCCGTCCCCGGCTGCGTTCGGCGGTGCCAAGGCGCTCTTTCTTGCGATGTCCTATGCGTGTGCTGAAGTAGGTGAGCAGAAAGACGGCCAGGACCGGCAACAGGGCACTGGTTCCGGCTGCGAGATAGAGGACGAACGCGAGAAAGCCCCCGGTGAATGCGGCTGCCGCGGTGACGGCCCGCAGCGTCCAGGCCAGGAATGCGAGAGCAAGAGGGATCGCGATGGCGGGGAGCAGAGTAAGCAGCGTGCCAGGCCAGCCCGGAAAGACGATCATGCCCGATTCCATCGTATTGGGGTCCCCAGCGCGCCCGCAGTTCCGCCCCAACAAGCCAACTACAGGCTCGTCGGGGACCCGTTGGCATGCTGGCGCGAACTCTGATTCTAAAGCAAAGCTTCCGCTTTCACCCCGAAACGGGACAACAGGCGCGCGCGGGCCCGTTCAAAGTCTTTGATTTGAGTTCTCAAGTTCTTCCAAGGTTGCAACAGCCGTTGCGATGCGCCGCTTCCGCCTGACAGAGTGGGCGGGATACGCCTGCATCCGTTACAATGAATGCACCCGAACAGAGCACAATGATTTAGCGGAACGGGCCGGAGTGCGAATGAACGTCCTTTTGAGGGCCGTGTGCGCGGCCACCCTGGTTGCGGCAACTGTGATTGCTACCGGCTGTGGGGAGAACTTCCGTCAGGTTGCCAGGCCGGAGCCGGTGCCGGGCGGCAATCCTGCCGGAACTGAGACGCAAGTTGTGCTCAACCAGTGCCCAATCGGCGTCACCTGCCTTGACGTGTCGGGCACGCCAACCGGCAGCGTCGTCACTGCCATCGACGTGGCCGGCGATACCAACATGGGGAACAAGCCGCTGCAGAACCAGGTGGGAAGCGTCGCCGGTCCGGTGACGGGCAGCATGGGAGCCCCGATCGCATTCGATGGCGCCCGCACCGCGGTCTTTACGGCGAACACCTCCACCGACTCCGTGACCAAGCTTTTGCTGAGCACCTCAACGGCGGGCTTTGCCGCGAACGCCACCACGATCACGCTGCCTGCCGGCGCGGCTCCGATCGCGATCAGCTTTGAGTACTTCGGACTTACGTACACCCAGGACTATGTGGTGAACTCGGGCGCGACGGCGAATTGTCCCGGCACGGGCTCGCTTGGAGTGATTTCCCAGACCACGACTCCGGCGACGCTCAGGGCGGTGGTCTGCCTTCCCCCCATCGCGCCGGCGGTTTCGGCACATCCTGTGGCTGCCTGGATCTACACTCCGGACCGGAGCAAGGTTTTCGTGCTGGACGATCAGCCCAGTGGCAACGGAAATGTGTACGTGGTCAATGCCGCCAATGCGCAGGTGACGAACCACTTTGCCGTCGGCAGCCAGCCCTTCAAGGTGGCGCAGAGCAACGATGGCCTGTTCCTCTACGTGCTCAACGGCGACCATACGATCTCCGTCATCGACGCGCAGGCGGAGGCGGTGGTGGGGACGGTTTCCACCGACAACCCAGGGAGCACGGATACGCCGGTCGATATCGCGCAGATCACCAACTTCAATGACACGTCGGCCAACACGCAGGTCAATCATGTCTGGGTCCTTCACGCCGACGGAGTGGTGAGCGTCTTTGACGGCACGGCGGTGAGCGCACTGAATACACTGACGTGGATCACGTCGGTGGACACCGGTGGCACGCCGACCAATCTTGCGCTGCTGCGCGACGGCACCTGGGCCTATGTGGGACTGGCGGGGACCAACCAAGTCGTGGGCATCGATACCAGTAAACTCGCCCGGGGCGTTGTAACGGTAGGCGCGACTACCCCAATCACGATCCCAGGGCGCCTTGTGACCAGGACAGTCACCGACCAGTTGGGTAATCCGGTGGTGGAGACACTGGAGACCACAACCCGCACCGTTACCAGCGTTGCGGTCTCACGGCAGGGGAGTTCGTCACAGCTCTCCAAGCTGTACGCGACAACGGTCACGAGCACCACGTACAACTACTACGATCGATTTGGAGCCTTGCAGAGCAGCGCAACCTACCCCAATCTGTTCAACGGCACTGCGATTATTTCGGCCGCCGACATCAGTGGGGGCGCGCCTGGGTTGAATACTCCGATCAATACGGTGATCACGATCCTTGCGGCGCCCTCGCAGGTCGCCACTTGCGACCCGGGGAACCCGGCCGCTGCGTATGACATCCAGAAAAACTGCCCCGCGATGCTTCCGGTGCTGGCGCTGGGACGGAGCTAGCAACTCACTACAAAAGCAACTACCCCACTCAAGCAAAAGAAGCTTGAATGGGGCACCCATTTCTTACTCGGAATTAGCCCTTCGCGGGATCGCTGCGGCGGCGGCGATTGTACTGGAGGGCGACGTTCATCACCACGCTGCCGGCGGTTGATTCAAAGTCCATGACCAGCGCCTCGACGTCCTTCGAGCCGCAGAAGCCGGTGACGGAGGAGTGGTCGACCGGCGGATGGACCCGGAAGCGGAAGCCCTGATCGTTGAGGCTGGTGATGGCGTTGCCGATGACCATGTTGGCCAGCTCGGAGACGCTCTCGCGAATGAGCTGCGGATCGGGTTCGAGCTCCATGCCGGCCAGCGAACTGGCGACCTTCATGGCGGCGGAGTCGTCCACGTCGAAGATGACGCGGCCCTCGATGTCCCCGGTGATCTCGACCATGGACGCGGTGGCGCGGCGCGTATACGCCTCCTGCTCCATCGAGATGTCGGAGACATTGATGGGGCAGGCGAAGGTCTGCGAGAGCACGGCATCGGCGGCGTTGATGAAAGGCTGGATCAGCTCCATCTTCATGGCAGCTACTCCCCGGCTGGGACGGCGACGGCGGCATCGCCCAGCACGTACTTGACGACCTCATACAGCAGCTCAGGCTTCACCGGCTTCTGCACAAAGTGGCGGGCGCCCTTCTGCAGCGCGGCCACAATGTTCTCCTGGTAGCCGACGCTGGAGACCATGATGATGCGGGCGTGGGGATGCTGGCGCACGATGCGCTCGGCGGCCTCGATGCCTTCCATCTGCGGCATAGTGATGTCCATCAGCACGATGTCGGCCTGGGTGCGGTCGTACTCGGTGATGGCGCTGCATCCGTCGGCGGCCTCTCCGGCCACTTCGCCGCCATAGGATTCGATGATGCGCGCAAGGTTCTTTCGCGCAAAGACCGAGTCGTCTACCAGCAGGTAGCGGACGGGTTGGCGGTCGGGGGCACGCAGTAGAGCTGGAAATTGCTCCATAATCTCCTCACATTTGTCCGGTGGAACGGACGGGGTGCATTTCATGGACCGGCACGGCGCTTGTGCAGCCGCAGTGCGCGATCAAAGTGTTGGCCATGTCTTCCAGTCCAACGATACGGTTGGCGTAGCCGCGCTCAATGGCGGCCCGCGGCATTCCAAATACGATGGATGAGGCCTCATCCTGCGCGATTGTATGCGCCCCGGCGGCCTTCATCGCGCCGAGTCCTTCGGCGCCGTCTTCCCCCATGCCTGTCATCAGCACGCCCACGGCGTTGGGGCCGAACTCCTCGGCGGCTGAGCGGAACAGGACATCGACCGAAGGGCGGTGGCCGTTGACGCGCTCGTCATTGGAGAGCACGACGACATCTCCCAGCGGCATGCGGCGCAGCTTGACGTGGCGGTCGCCGGGGCAGATCAGCACGCGCCCTGCGGCGAGAATGTCGCCCGACTGCGCCTCTTTCACCTCCACGGAGCAGGATTCATTCAGCCGGCGCGCAAAGGGATCGGTGAATCCGGCGGGCATGTGCTGCACCACGACGATGGCAGCGGAAAATTCGGCCGGAAGCTGACTGAGCATGTACTCCAGCGAATTCGGGCCGCCGGTGGAGATGCCGATGACGATCACCTTCTTGGCGGGGACCAGCGCGGAGGCGCGCTTGGGCTTGGCCTGGGACTGCGCCGCGGTGGCGGCCAGCGCCGGCAACGTCCGGCGGCGAAGCGGGCTGGCCACAGCCGCCTTTATCTTCTGGATCAGGTCGGCGGCGATCTCCTGCATACCCTCGGCCAATACGTCGCGCGGTTTGGCGATGAAGTCGAAGGCACCCATTTGCAGCGCCTTGAAGGTGGTGGCCGCGCCTTGACGGGTGTGGGCGCTGACCACGACCACGGGGACCGGGTGCACGCGCATGATCTGGCGCAGGGTCTCAATGCCGTCCATGCGAGGCATCTCAAGGTCGAGCGTGATCACGTCGGGCCGGTATTCCTGGATCTTCTTGAGAGCGAATGCGCCGTCCATTGCGGTGGCAACCACGTGGAGCTCGCTGTCGCTCTCGATCAACTGCGGGATGAGTCTGCGCATCAGCGCCGAGTCATCGACGACCAGAACGCGGATCATACGGCCGGATTTGCTCATTGGCGCACCTCCGGCCGATCGGTCTCAACCATGTGACGAGAGAAGCCGCGGCCCAGCTTTTCCACCACGTTTGCGATGCTCAGGATGGGCACCACGCGGCCGTCGCCGAGGATGCTGGCGCCGCTGACCAGCTCGCTGCCGACCAGCGATTCATCGAGCGCCTTGATGACAAGCTCCTGCTCGCCGACGAGCTGGTCCACCACCAGTCCGGCCTTGCGCTCGCCGAGCGTGACCACCACCACGAACCACTTGGGCGGTCGAATGGCCCCGGCGTGCATGCGGCTGAGCTGGATAAGGGGCACCACTTCTTCGCGGATGCGCAGGACTTCCTGACCGTCGATGGAGTGGACTTCATTTTCCCAGGCGCGCACGATCTCGATCACGTTGCCCAGCGGCACGGCGTACATACGTCCGGCGATGCGGAAGAGCAGGGCCCTGATGATTGCCAACGTGAGCGGCATCTTGAGCTTGAAGGTGGTGCCTTCGCCAGCCACGCTACGCACGCTGACGGTGCCCTTGAGGCGGTCCATCACGGCGCGGACGATGTCCATACCCACGCCGCGCCCGCTGACCTGCGTGATTTTGCTGGCGGTGCTCAACCCGACGTGGAAGATCAGCTCCATCGCCTCTTTTTCATTCATGCGCTGGGCCTGCTCGGCGGTGACGATGCCGCGATCGATGGCCTTGCGGATGACCTTCTGCAGATCGATGCCGCGAGTTGCGCACCAGGTGCATCATTGGCTCGGCAAGGGCGTCCAGGATGCTCTTGTCCAGGTCGGTGTGCTCGCCTTCGAGCACCAGGTTGACCTCGCGGCCCAGCTGCTTGGCGATGTCGCGCACCACGCGCGGCAGGCGGCGGAAGAGGCGCTCAACCGGAACCATGCGGATCTTCATCACCGAGCGCTGCAGTTTGTTGAGCACCTGCGACTGGAAGAGCAGAACGTCGGAGGTGCGCGTGCGCAGCGGATTGTTGCCAAGGCTGCGGTTCATGTCGGCCAGCAGCTCCTGCATCATGCTCTTGGCGATGATGAGCTCGCCGATGAGGTCGAGCACCACGTCGATGCGCCCGGCATCCACGCGGATCACGTTCTCGGTGGCCGTTGCGGGGCGTTCGTCGCGAAGCTGCGGCTTCTGAGTGTCGGAGTCCGGATGCGATTCACGATTGGCGTCGATTCCAGGTGCCGCGAAAATATCCGTCAGTGCGGCCGGAAAGACGATTTCGTCCAGCGGGCTTGCCGGCGTTGCGGAAGAGGACGGCGGCACAGCAATCGGTACGGCGGGCTCAAACGCAGGGAAAAGTTCGGTTGAAGCGAGCGGCCCGGCCGGAGCCATCGCAACGACGGCAGGCTCGCCAGGCAGGTTGCTGAGCGGATTGTCGAGCAGCGGTGAAAGTGGGTTCTCCGTCTGTTCCCTCCCCGGCTCGGCTGCTGCTGCCGCGGCTGCGGATGTATCGTTGCCCGGCAACGGCACGGCGTGGACCGCGGAGACCACAGTCGGAACCTTGGCCTTGCGCACCACCCACTCGAGCGGGTGATGGCTGGCAAGCGCCGTCTCGATCACGTCCGGCACGACATTGCCGTCCTCGGGCCGCATCGCCAGGACGGTCCCTACTTCCTGCAGCACATTGCGCACAAGCTGCAAGGCAGCGGCGCGCATGGGGCAGGCCGGATCGATGGTGATGGCGAGGTTGAAGACTTGCTGTCCGCGCACGGCGTTCCTGGCGATCAGCAGGCGCTCGTACTCGGTCCATTCGAACTGCGGCACAGGGGCAACGGCGGCAACGTGGGGATTGCGCAGCGCCTCGATCATCTGCAGGATGGGCTGGGTAGACGGCGGCTGCAGCCCGTTGCGATAGGCCGCGAGCAAATTGTCGAACGAATCGGCGGCCACCAAAATGAGTTGGACAAGCGCGTTCCCATAGCTGGCCGCAATCTCCGGCGTGAGCACTTCCTCGATGGCGTGGGCCAGCTCGCTCAGCTCGGTGTAGCCGCAGGCAGCCGAGTCTCCCTTCAGCGTGTGCGTACTGCGCCGCAGATTGCGCACAATGTCTGCATCACGCGGCGATTTCTCCAGCAGCAGCGCATCTTCGTTAAGCGCCTGAAGGATCTCCTGCGAGCTCTCGAAGAACAGATCGCGGAGTTCGTTGGCGTGATCGTCGGAAAACATTGCCACGTGCGTGCCTCTAGGCCTCGACCCTGCTGTAAGCCGTGCCGTTGTTCAGGTGAATCATGCGGAACTGGTCGCTGAGACCGAAGAGGCTCTCGGCGTGTCCGACGAAGAGATAGCCCTCGGGATTCAGGCAATGCCAGAACTTCTCTATCAGCCGCTTCTGCTCGGGTGCGTCGAAGTAGATCATGACGTTGCGGCAGAAGATGAAATCATTGCGCTGCGGCAGAAATTCCGTCTTCAGGTTGTGGAAGTCGAACTGGACCATCTGCTTCACTGCGGGCTTGAGGGCATAGCGGTCCGGGCCGACCTTATCGAAATAGCGCAGGCGGTAGGTGTAGTCGACCGCCTCCATGTGGTGCTCGAGATAGATCCCTTCCTGTCCGGCCCGCAGCACGGAATAGTTGATGTCCGAGGCCAGGATCTCCACCTTCCATGGCGGCGGGATCAACGGCTTGGGAGAAGGCATATCGAAGGGAAGCGGATTGCGCAGATAGTAGTAGGCGAGCGCATCGGCGATCATCATTGCCAGCGTGTAGGGCTCCTGGCCGGTCGAGCAGCCCGCGCTCCAAACGCGCAGCGTCCAGTCGCGGCGCTCCTGCTTGCGATGCAGCATCTCCTCCAGAACGGTCTTCTGGAACAGGTCGAGCTGCGGGCGATTGCGGAAGAAGCTGGTCTCGTTGACCGTCAGATTTTCCAGCAGGGCAGAGAGCTCCACCTTGCCCTGGCGGCTTGTGAGCAGGCGATAGTAGTCGTAGAAGCTGTTCAGGTCGCAGGCGCGCAGACGGCGCTGCAGGCGGTCCTGCAGGAAATGCGCGCGGCGGTCGTCGAAGAACATGCCGCACTCCTGATAGATCAGGGTCTGCAGCAGCTTGAGTTCGCTTTCGCTGATGGCGATGGATGAAGTTGAAAACGACATATTATGATTCGTCCCGCCTTACCTTACCGTCTGCCCACTGCCCGCGGCTTCGGCAAAATCCGAGATGCGGCGCAGCTCGCCCATCTGCATGATCTTTGCCAGATCAATCAGGATGACCAGCTTGCCATTGAGCTTGCCCACGCCGGTCACGTAGTTGAGATCGCCGTGCTCGAAGATGCTGGGAGGCGGCTCGATCACATCGGAGTTCAGCTTGAGGACCTCGCTGGCGGAGTCGACAACCAGGCCGATCTGATGGCCGTCGATCTCCGCCACCAGGATGCGGTTCCGCCGGCTCTCCTGCGGCTGCTCGGAGAAGCGCTTTCTCAGGTCCACCACGGGGATGATCTTGCCGCGCAGGTTGATGACGCCTTCGATAAAGTTGGGCGCATCGGGAACGACGGTGATGTCCATCATGCGCACGATCTCGTGCACGATGCCGATGGGCACTCCGAAGTTCTCCTTCCCGATTCGGAAGCCGACGATCTGCTGGACTTTTGCCATCTGCGTTCTCCGGGCCTTCTAGCGGTGGCTTCCCGCCAACGCGTACTTGCTTTCGTACTTGGCGGAACTGAGCTTGCGGGGCTCGTCGTGATGATCTTCCAGGACGAAGCGGTCCATCTGCTCCAGCAATGAGCGCGCCATCTTGGACATCTGCTCGGCTGAGGCAGCCAGTTCGGTGGAGCTGGAGCTGGACTGCTGCACCATCTCGCGCATGCGCTCCATGGCCCGCACCACGGCCTGTGCGCCGCCGGCCTGCTCCTCAACGGCCGAGGTGATCTCGTGCGTGAGCTCATTGAGGCGGGTGGTTGCCCGGGCCATCTGCTCGGAGCCGTTGGACTGCTCGTGAGTGGCCGCCCCGATCTCCTGCGCATAGTTGAAGACCTCGCTGACCACGTTGGAGATCTTTTTCAGGGCAACGCTGAGATTGTTTCCCAGCTGGAGCCCTTCGACCACGATGGCGGTGCTCTTTTCCATCTTGTCCACCGCGCCGCGCGCCTCGGCCTGAATGCTGCCGATCAGCTCACTGATCTCCTTGGTGGAGGTCGCGGACTTCTCGGCGAGCTTGCGGACCTCGTCGGCAACCACGGCGAAGCCCAGGCCGTGTTCGCCGGCTCGCGCGGCCTCGATTGCAGCGTTGAGCGCCAGCAGGTTGGTCTGCTCCGATATGTCGTCGATTACCTCGACAATCTTGCCGATGTTGTCGACGCGCTCGCCCAGGCTGGTAATGATGGAGGCCGATGAGGTGATGGAGCCGTTGATGCGGTTCAGCCCGTCGGCGGCCTTCTGCATCGTCTCGATTCCATTGGTCACCTCGTCCCTGGAGCGGGCCGAG
>WNGE01003065.1_pt1 | contig 22260 bp, 25 predicted proteins | sample 5400651 | NCBI WGS metagenome assembly WNGE01 (sample SAMN13153370, study PRJNA577476) | soil metagenome | isolation source: 60 cm soil or saprolite under grassland replicate 2 | place: USA:California | collected 2016-06-15 | reverse complement strand
GCGCGCAGTTTGCGAACCGGCCCGTATGTCCTTATTGCGACGGACCGCTGGCGCGCCGCAACGACGATGATCTGGACGTGTTGCAAACCCGGTTGCAGGAGTTCCACACCAAGACCGAACCGCTCGCATCCTTTTATGGTAAGATGTCAATCTTGTATCGGATCGACGGCAACCGCGATCGCGAGACGGTGTTTGCCGATATCTCCCGGCTGATCGAGAACAAAAACTCGGCATGATTCCGATCAAAAGCGCCAGAGAAGTCGAAAAAATGCGGCAAGCCTGCCGCACCGCGAGCGACATTCTCGATCGTGTAAGCGACCTTGTTCGACCAGGAATCTCAACCAAAGAAATCGATGAAGCGGCCGCCGTTTTCATGCAGGAGGCGCGCGTCAAGAGCGCCTTTCTCGGGTATCGGCTCGGTCACCGTGTGTTTCCGGGCTGTATTTGCATTTCGCTCAATGACGAAGTCGTCCATGGCATAGCGAGTCAACGCCGGGTTCAATACGGCGATATTGTAAAGCTGGACATCGGCGTGATCGAAGAAGGTTGGGTGGGGGATACCGCCGCGACCGTAGCGGTGGGAATGGTGGATGAACGTGTCGATCTACTGATGCGCGTGACCGAGAATGCGCTGGAGCGCGCAATCCGAATCGCGCACGAAGGCACTCGCCTCGGCGATATCTGTGCAGAGATTGAAGATGAAGCCCGGCGCAACCGCTTTTCCGTTGTGCGCGAATTTGTCGGCCACGGCGTCGGCCGCAAACTGCATGAAGAACCTCAAATCCCCAATTACGGCAAACGGGGGAGCGGCCCGCGTCTCAAGGCGGGAATGACGCTTGCCATCGAGCCAATGATTAATTTGGGCACGGCTGCCGTGCGATTGCTCGATGATGGCTGGACGGTGGTCACGGCCGATGGGCTGCCTTCGGCGCATTTTGAGCACACCGTTTTGATTACGAAGGATGAGCCAGAAATCCTGACATGGCGCGCAAAGACGCAATTGAAGTAGAGGGCACAGTCGTCGAGTTGCTGCCTAATACGATGTTTCGGGTTGAGCTGGCCAATGGCCATCGCGTGCTTGCGCATATTTCCGGAAAAATGCGGTTGCACTTCATTCGGATCTTGCCAGGAGACAAAGTTATGCTAGAGATTTCACCTTACGATTTGTCGAAAGGGCGAATTACCTATCGCCATAAGTGACAACGCGGAGGCCCCTCCCCGTTTCCCATTTCGCGGATTATGAAAGTACGACCATCAGTAAAAAGACTTTGTGCGAGTTGCAAGATCGTGAAGCGCAAGAACGTGGTGCGCGTGATCTGCAAAAACCCGCGCCATAAACAGCGCCAGGGGTAAAGATGGAGTGTTGGAGTGGTGGAGTAATTGACGATTTAACGATTTAACTTTGTAACCCGCCTAAGGCGGGTAACTTTTTTAACCCAACACCATGCCAAGATTACTCGGAGTTGAAATTCCAGCGGACAAACGCATCGAGGCGTCTCTTACCTACATTTACGGAATCGGCTTGAGCACGGCCAAGCGCATTCTCGAGCAAACGAACATCGATCCCAACTTGCGCGCGAAGAATCTTACTCCGCAGCAATTGAACGAAATCATTCATGCGATCACGAACAACAAGATCAAGATTGAGGGCGATCTGCGCCGCGACGTGCAAGGCAATTTGAAGCGGCTCCAGGCAATCAACTCTTATCGCGGCATCCGTCACCGGAGAGGCTTGCCCGTGCGCGGCCAGCGAACATCGACAAACGCCCGGACTCGCAAAGGCCCGCGCAAGACCGTCGGCGTGATCCGCAACCCGGAAGCCAAAGCCGGCAAAGTTTAGAGACTAATTTCAAATGGCTGAATCAAACGACCCAACCGACCCAAACCCGGAAAAACCGAAAACGGAGAAGCCGGCAACAGTAGCTGGTCCGACGGATTCCGCGGAAGACAAGCCCGCGGCAACAACCGGCGAAGAGGCCGCTCACGGCGCGGTTTCGGCAGAGGCGGGCCAAAAACCGGCAGCTGCAGAGGCGAAACCGGAAGCCAAGCCGGCTAAAAAAGCCCCAAAAAAGAAAAAAGAAGAGCCAGCACCTGTCGCAGCAGCAGCGCCCGAGAGCCTTTCCCTTTCGGCCGACGTGGTCGGGAAACAAAAGATCGTCAAAGCCAAAGGCAGCAAGAACGTTCATTCCGGCATCGCGCACGTTCTTTCGACATTTAACAACACAATCGTGACGATCACGGACATGAACGGCAACGTGATCGGATGGTCGAGCGCCGGCAAGGTCGGCTTCAAAGGCTCGCGCAAAAGCACAGCATACGCAGCGCAGATGGTTGCGCAGGATCGGCGGTGCGCGCTTTGCAGGCAATCGGGCTCGATCTCACTGTTATCCGCGACGTTACTCCCGTGCCACATAACGGCTGTCGCCCGCCCAAACCACGCCGCGTCTGATGCTCTCAACTCTCAACTTTCAACTATCAACTTCCTGAAATGGGTAGATACACCGGACCAAAAACGAGAGTGAGCCGCCGTTATGGCGTGCCGATCTTCGGCCCCTCCAAATCTTTGGAGCGGAAGAATTATCCACCCGGCATGCACGGCCCGAGAGGTTCCCGACGCAAACAGTCTGAGTACGCGATTGCGCTCGGAGAAAAACAGAAACTGCGTTATCAATATGGACTGCTGGAGCGGCAATTCCGGCGCATTTTCGAGAACGCGCTGCGCAAACGCGGCGTCACCGGCGAAACGCTTCTTCAACTTCTCGAGACGCGGCTGGATAACGTCGTCTACCGCCTCGGCTTGGCCAATACGCGCAGCGCCGCTCGACAGCTGGTGTCGCACGGTCACGTGCTTGTAAACGGGCGCGGTGTGAACATCGCTTCCTACAATGTGAAAGCGGGCGACGAAATCACGATCAAAGATAAGCCAAAATCACGTCAGCTCGTTCTCCGTAATCTCGACCTGACCCAGATCGCTCCCGTGCCGGATTGGCTGACAGCCGATCGCGACGCGCTCAGTGGCAAGGTCGCGCACATTCCGTCAAGAGAAGAGATGCAGCCGATTGTCAACGAGCAGCTCATCGTCGAGTTATATTCGCGGTAATAGCGCCTCGGGCTGGAATTCCTGTTATCCGGAGAGTTTTGGGATAAAAGCCGAAATAGACGAAACGAAGTTTCGTCGAATTGTAGTTAGGCGTTGCTACGCGCGTCCTGTCCTATGGGCCTTCTTGACAAAGTATTTGGACACCGAAAACAGAGAACGATGTATGACGACTTCTTGGAGGCTGCCACTCCGATAGTCGTCAATGGCTACCGCCGAATCGCCGCGAGGCGCGGGTGCGCGCCTGGACCGAGCGTCTCTGATGCCGAGATTATCGCAATCTACCAAAAGGTCGGAACGGCATTCCAAGACGCAGCACGCGCGAGAGGAGAGATTCTGCCAGCGGCGATTCTGAACAACGTAGTTCTGATATTCTTCCAGAAGTATCAGACCATAGGGAAGTCGAACCCGGCGTTCTTCGATGAGCACATAGCCTACGAGGCCGCTAAATTCCAAAACGAGGGATTACGCAACGAATATCAACGAGAACTTTCACTTTTTGATGAGCCGCCATTGTGGCACAGGCGCCTTCCACCTGAACTACATTACACCGATCCGGCGCTGATCGATCAACTCGACGCCATCCGCTGCGAATTCGGACTCGACCACGATCTGTTCTACATGGCTCTCATGCAGACCAAGAACATGACGCACAGAAGCGTCCTTTTGGCGTATCGGACCGCTAAGCGCACCGCACCAAATCTCCGAGAAATCGACTATCTCGCCTTAACGATTGCTGACAGGGCTACCAAAAAGATGGTGGCCCTCCCATTCAATTCCTCTCCGACCGCTTGGACCGCCGAACAACTCCAAAAGATTATCGATCAGGCCGAATCTATGGCGGAGACATGCAAAGACATTAACGGCGTCTGCCATCTCGCAGTCCAAATGGAAGAGTATGAAGGAACTTTCACCGACCCACTCGGCGTTATCTCACGCATTGACAACCTGTTTACAGAATACGGGAGACGGTCATCCGGCACACCCCGCAACGCCTAACCAAGGGGATGCAGCTGAACCCGCTCCGCATGTCACGCCGGCTGCTCAACCATCCTGCCACCTTCGCCCACCGTACCCGCAGCAGACGCGCCATGCTCCGCGCCGGTCGCGGATCTTGATCTCGTTAGGCGCTATCCCGCGTTCCACTCGCGATGAGCACTGAACCATTCGACGACGAACAGATTTCGCGCATGATTGCGTTCTTCGCCGATCGCCTGAATTTGGTCTTTGCTCATTTCTTCTGCACAATAGAATTTGACGGTGACGAAGACTTTCGGGCAGCGCCGACACTTGAGAATTTCAAGAATCCGAGGATTCAGGGTTTGCGCATGATACGAAGTGCGTGCTTACACACTACCTTAATCGCCTTAAGAGACCTTGGCGACGTTCTAAGCCAGAGAGCAAGGTTGAAGCCAGACGACCTCAGAGCGTCTGATTTTGGCTACCCGCCGGTGGCAAGCTTCCTTGCTGACTCCGACAGGAACTCCATCAACAGGGCAATTGCCCATTCTACAACGTTTGATGTAGCTGCGTCCCAGCGCTGGAATATCGATAATTTGGTTATGAAGTGCGTTCAACAGTCACTGTCCTTCTTACGGTGGCTCGAAGAGAACCGTGATTGGAGTACTGCACTCTTTTGTCGAACCGGCATCGAGTCAACCTATGGCTATCTCACTAAGAGACTGAAAGAAATACGCACAAGAGACGTTTTATGAGCTACTCAAGCCAAGCGCCTAACCAGTCGATGAACCCAACGGCCCCATTGCGAAATAACTTCAGCGTGTTTGCCACGGCACCCTGCCGTGGCTTATCTCTTTCTCGTTAGCCAGATTGAGTGGGACCCCGATGGTTTCTGAATCACTCCTCCTCGAAGGCTCATGGTACGCGCTTGAGCAAGCTGGGAGACTACTCTGTGCAGCCGTCGGAGTATTCGATGACGGTGATCCCGCAACAGGCCTTGTCCTGGCGATGCTCGGCCGCGAGGAAATCGGCCGCTCGCGAATTCTTCGTCGCCTCGCCGACGAGGCGGCGGCTGGAGTGTGCTTCGAGGCGGCCGACGTCACCAGGCAATGTGGGGATCACGTGACAAAGCAACGGGCGGGGACGTTCGGTACGACTCTCCGCGTTGTGCCGCCATCTCAACTCGCTGCGGCACTGCAGACCAGCGTGAGAAGTGCCCCAGGATCCGCCGAACAGGTAGCCGCGCGTAAGGTAATCAGGGCGGCGTCAGAGGCGAAGGCAAAGCGCGATCCGCAGGATCGGCATGACTTGAGGGAGGTCGCTCTCTACGTCGACCTTGATTCAAGTGGAACGACTTGGTCTCGGCCTTGTGCCGTCGCATCCACCGATGCTCGCGCCCACATCGAAGACGCAGTTGGCGACTATGCCATCGAGTGCGATGCGCTGCGAGACGACGTAATCGAGAACGACTTTCCGAAGATGGCGAAGGCGCGAGCAGCGATGAACCCCGTCCCGATTCTCCTTGAGGCGACCTGGCCCACTTGATGGAGGCAACTGGCTAACAAGCCGCTCATCGGTCCCTTACAGCGGGGCGGAATTTGATTCGACGGTCACAGACCGCCGCTACAGTGATTCGAGAAATTCGAGGGCTTTTTCGTAGCTGCGACGGCTGAGATACCCCGAGTCGCAAAAAAAACCAAAAAAAAGCTTGCCTGTGGCATTGTGTTATAGTTAACTATATCACTATATGACAGACAAGGGTGAAAATACCGACGGCGACATAGCGCCGTGGCTACAGCTGAGGCGGGCTTGAAGACAGGATGCATGAATGGAACGATAGTCAGCCGATTTACCGACAGCTTCGCGACCGCGGCGTCCACATGATACTCGACGGCGTGCTTAAAGAAGGCGATCCGCTGCCGTCCGTGCGCAATGTCGCGGCGGAATACCGGGTCAATCCGCTCACGGTGTTGAAAGCTTATCAGCAACTGGTCGACGAGGATTTGGTCGAGATGAAGCGTGGCCTCGGGATGTTCGTTAAAGCAGGCGCGCGTGACCTGCTGCTCAAAGGCGAACGCCAGAAGTTTCTCGCTGAGGAATGGCCCCGGGTCGCGGAAAAAATTCAGCGGCTCGGCCTGACCCAAAGAGAACTCGATGCCGCAGCCGCGAAGCGGGCACCGAAATCCGGAAAGGGAAACAGATGACGCGCTTCGATCTAAGAAAAAGAGGACCAGCCTCCGCACAAGGCTACGGCTCGGCTCGCGCGGGCCTGCAAAGCAGGCCAGCCGAGAAGGACCAGACCTCCGCGCAAGGCTCCGGCTCGGCAAGGGAGGCGAAAGACTGAAGCGATGGCAACGATAGAAGCACGCGGTCTCCGCAAAGTTTTCGGCACAACCATCGCGCTGGACGGCGTCGATCTGCGTGTCGAAGAGGGCCGCATTCTTGGACTGATCGGTCCCAATGGCGCAGGCAAGACCACCGCGCTGAATGCGATTCTCGGGCTCACCTCTTACGAGGGAAAATTAACGGTGTTAGGACGCGACCCGTGGAACGCGCGCGTAGAGCTCATGCGCGATGTCTCGTTCATTGCCGATGTCGCGGTGTTGCCACGCTGGATCCGGGTTACGCAATTGCTCGATTACGTCGCCGGTGTGCATCCGAAATTCGATCGCGCGAAGGCAGAAGGTTTCTTGGCAAAAACGACGATCAAACGGACGAGCAAAGTGCGACAATTGTCGAAGGGCATGGTTGCCCAGTTGCACCTCGCTCTGGTCATGGCGATTGACGCGAAACTGCTGGTGCTGGACGAGCCGACGCTTGGCCTCGACATTCTGTATCGCAAACAGTTTTACGACTCGCTGTTGAACGATTACTTCGATCGCAGCCGCACGATCGTGGTGACGACGCATCAGGTGGAAGAGATCCAGGACGTTCTCACCGATCTCATGTTCATCGACCGCGGTCGGATCGTGCTCGAATGCAGCATGGAAGAATTCGATTCGCGCTATCTCGAGGTAATGGTGAATCCTGAGCATCTTGCGGCGGCACGGGCAATCAAGCCGATGCATGAGCGCCCGGTTTTCGGCCGCAGCGTCCTGCTGTTCGATCAGGCCGATCGCCAACAACTCGCCGCGCTGGGCGAAGTGCGCCGGCCGAGCATCGCTGATGTGTTCGTGGCCGTGATGGGGAGGGCCGAAAGACGGCCAATGACGAATGCCAAATGACGAATGACGAAGGAATGACTCGAATGACAGATGACAAACACACGCCCCCCGAGGTTCCCAGCAAGTCGCACGCCATCGGTGCGACGCGGCCGTTCTGTTGGTCGGTCTGGCGTGAATTGTGGGAGAACCGCTCAATCTATATCGCGCCACTGATCGTCGCCGCCGTCCAAGTGTTCGGCTTCGCGATCAGCACGATTGGTCTGGCTGACCGCAGGCGCGCTGTGTTGTTGCTTGACCAGGCACACCAGCGGGCCGCAATCGAGCAGCCGTACGACCTCGCGGCTATGATGATGATCTTCACCGTGTTTATCATTGGCGTGTTTTATTGTCTGGACGCGCTGCACGGCGAACGTCGCGATCGGAGCATCCTGTTCTGGAAGTCGCTGCCGGTCTCAGATCTCACGACGGTGCTCTCAAAGGTAACCATTCCGCTGGTGGTTCTGCCGCTGATCGCCTTCGCGATCACGGTTTGCGTGCAGGTGGTCATGGTGTTGGAAACCGGCGTAGTCCTCATCTTTCACGGTATGAGCCCGGCGACGACGTGGGTCGCCTTCCCGGTATTTCAGAATTGGGTGGTGCTGCTCTACGGTCTGATCGCGATTGCGCTCTGGCATGCGCCGATCTACGGTTGGCTGCTCCTGGTCTCAGGCTGGGCACGCCGAGCGACATTTCTCTGGGCGGTGTTGCCGCTGATCGTGATCCAAATCTTCGAAAAGATCACGTTCGGCACTTCGCATTTCGCCTCCCTTGTGAAACACCGCCTCTTCGGATTCGCGCCCGACGCTTTCGACTTTCAAGGCCATAGCCATCCCACAATCGATTCGCTGGCCCAGCTCACTCCGGGAAGATATCTGAGCAGCCCAGGTCTCTGGATCGGACTGTTCGTCGCGGCGGGATTCCTGTTCGCGGCAGTCCGGCTGCGCCGTTATCGCGGACCGCTGTGATTTCATCTGCTCGCCTACAAACCCAACAAAGGAGAAATCCTATGCACCCACTCAAAAAAACAGCACGCATTGCCGGCGCCATCTATCTATCGATGGTCGTTACCGGGCCTTTCAGCCTGATTTATGTTCCAAGCAAACTGATCGTGCGCGGAAACGCCGCCGCCACGGCCGACAATATCCTTGCGCACGAGACCATGTTTCGTCTCGCGATTCTGGCCGATCTCATTGGGTCGGTGATTTTCATCTGTCTCGCAATCGCGCTCTATAAATTGCTTAGCAGCGTCAATAAGACCTGGGCTGGCTTAATGGTCGCGTTTGTCCTGGTCTCGGCCGCGGTAGGGTTCCTCAATACCCTCAACGATATCGCCGCGCTGACTCTCTTCCGCGGTGCCGATTTCCTCGCTGTCTTCGACAAACCCCAGCGCGACGCACTCGGAATGTTGTTTGTTCGGCTGCACAGTCGAGGGATCTTGATCAACGAGATCTTTTGGGGGTTGTGGCTCTTTCCCTTTGGGCTTCTCGTCTTTCGCTCCGGTTTTCTGCCGCGGTTCATCGGTGTCTGGCTCATGATCAACTGTTTCGGCTATGTCGCTCTGAGCGTTACGGCGTTATTCTTTCCAGATTACTACGAAGCCGCGTTCAAATGGGCGCAGCCAGTCCTGCTTGGAGAACTGGCGATCATGTTGTGGCTGCTGATCAAAGGCGCAAAGGTGCCAGCCCCGTCAAGCGCGCTTCAGCCAGTGCTGGCCTGATCTTGTTTTCGTTAAGCTAATGAGGCTAAAACGCATCGCAAAGTGGACTGGGGTCGCGATCTTGCTCGCGTTAATAGTGGCGTTCCTGGCGGGGTTCATCGCTTACTGGAGATCGACTAACGACTGTGACCACCTGGCTCCTCTGAACGTTCCGATGAAAGCCATTCGTTTTTGCGAGTATGGTTCACCTGACGTTCTCAAGTTTGAAGACGTTGAAAAGCCTGTTCCGAATGACGATCAAGTCTTGATCAAGGTTCACGCGGCTTCCCTCAATTTTATTGATCCGGGCGTGATGCGAGGGCCGTGGCCGCTTCGCCTGATGTCCGGGCTGCGCAAACCAGAGAAGACACGGCTAGGCACCGATGTGGCCGGCCAGGTTGAAGCGGTTGGCAAAAACGTGACGCTGTTCAAGGCGGGCGACGAAGTTTTTGGCGTGGCTCGTCCTTCTCTTGCGGAGTATGCGTGTGCTCGCGAGCGAGCATTGGTTATTAAGCCAGCTGATGTGACGTTTGAACAAGCGGGCTCTGTAGCTTGGGCGGGATTCACCGCCTTGCAGGGTCTTCGCCAAGCTAACATTCAGCCCGGGCAAAAGGTCCTGATCAACGGCGCAACGGGAGGCGTAGGCACTTTCGCTGTCCAGATAGCAAAGTCATTCGGCGCGGAAGTAACGGGCGTATGCAGTACGGGAAAAGTGGATCTTGTCCGATCCATCGGCGCAGATCACGTCATTGACTACACCAAAGAGGATTTCACCAAAGGTGACCAGCGTTACGACGTGATTTTTGATAACGTTGGCAACCACTCCTTCTCAGATCGTCGCCGGGCCTTAACTCCTAATGGCATCTGCGTCCTTGCCGGAATCGGAGGAGCAGGACTACACCCGGAAACGTGGGGGCGTATAGTTGGGAATTTCAAAGCGGATTTGTTGTCGCGGTTCGTCCGTCAGAAGTTCTTCAGCTATGTCACGAAACTGGACAAAGAGGATCTGAAGTTGTTGAGCGACCTCATGCAAACGGGGAAGGTGACACCCGTCATCGACCGGACTTACAAGTTGAGCGGGACCGCGGAGGCGATGCGGTATTTCGAAGAAGGCCACGCGCGAGGGAAAGTAGTAGTAACTGTGGAGTAGATCGCGACCTCACTACGGAAGCGGCAGAACGATGAACTCACGCAAGAAACAATCCAGGATCGCGGCCGCCCTCTACGTGAACAAACAACGATGGAAGGAGCAAGCTTTGTTAGGAATATGAAAATAAAACGAATACTAAAGTGGAGCGCACGCGGGATTTTGCTCGCGTTGGTTTTGGGCTTCCTGGCGGGGTTCGTCGCCTACTGGCGGTCGACTAACGAGTGCGATCGCAAGACCGCTCCGGCCAATCCCATGAAAGCTATCGTTCATTGTGAGTATGGCGGGCCCGACGTTCTCGAACTGGCAAACGTTGAAAAGCCGGCTCCGGCAGACAGCCAAGTCCTGGTCCGCGTTCGCGCAGCTTCCGTAAACCCACTCGACCTCACCATCCGCGGCGCGCTCGTCCTGCGGCCACTGTTTGGCCTACGCAAACCAAAAGACACCCGCTTGGGTGTCGATTACTCCGGAACCGTCGAGGCAGTTGGCAAGAACGTCACCAACTTCAAACCGGGCGACGAAGTATTTGGCGGAAAGACCGGGGCCCTCGCCGAGTACGTCTGTGTATTGGCAGATCGCTCAGTCGTACTGAAACCGGCGAACATGACATTTGAGCAAGCCGCTTCAGTGCCAGTGGCGGCAATCACCGCCCTCCAGGGTTTGCGCGACAAAGGCAAAATTCAGGCGGGACAGAAAGTCCTGATTAACGGGGCCTCCGGAGGTGTCGGCACTTTCGCCGTGCAAATCGCGAAATCATTCGGAACCGAAGTCACCGGCGTCTGCCGCACACGCAATGTCGATCTTGTCCGATCAATCGGCGCCGATCACGTCATTGATTACACGAAAGAAGATTTCAGCAAAGGCGATCAACGCTATGACCTGATCTTCGACCTGGTAGGAAACCATTCGTTTTCCGAGCGCCGGCGCATTTTGAATCCGAACGGAATCTGTGTGATGGCCGGGATCGGAGGAGCAGGATGGCACGATGGCTTCGCGACGCGTTTGCTTGGAGAGCTCAATGCGTATGTGCGGTCACGATTCGTTAGCCAGAAGTTCATCGCCTACATCGCGGAATTCAACAAAAAGGACATGATGGTCCTGGCCGACCTCATGCAGTCCGGAAAGGTGACTCCGGTCATCGACCAGACTTACAAATTGAACGAGACCGCGGACGCTCTTCGATACCTGGAACAAGGACACGCTCGAGGCAAGGTCGTAATCAATTTGGAGCAATAACAAGGGCTGACCAAGCGGAGAAATGAGATGACAAACATCAGCTCGTGCCGCCCAAACTTTTCGCCAATGATGAACCGACTGCCGCTAACCTCAAGCATTCGTCACTCTTGATGAAACTAAAACGTATTTTGAAACGCATTCTGAAGTGGACTGCGTACGCAATTTTGCTCGCGTTAATCGTGGGAATAATTTTGCTTTGTGTCGGCTACTGGAGGTCGACAAATGAATGCGATCACAAGACCGCTGCTTTGAATATTCCTATGAGAGCAATTCGTTACTGTGACTACGGCTCACCCGATGTCGTAAAGCTTGATTACGTTGAGAAGCCAGTGCCGACCGACAACCAGGTCCTGATTAAAGTTCGGGCGGCTTCACTCAACGCGCTAGACGTCTACTTGATCCGCGATTCGTGGCTTACTCGTTTGATATTCGGGTTCCGCAAACCAAAAGACACGCGGCTGGGCCGCGATGTCGCCGGACAGGTGGAAGCGGTTGGTAAAAATGTCACCCAATTCAAACCTGGCGACGAAGTGTTCGGCATCTGTCGCGGCGCTCTGGCCGAGTATGCATGTCCTTCGGAACGAGGCCTCGTCATGAAGCCGCCGAACGTCACGTTTGAGCAAGCCGCCTCTCTTCCGATCGCCGGACTTACTGCGCTGCAGGGTTTGCGCGATCAGGGAAAGATTCAGCCCGGGCAGAAAGTTTTGATCAACGGCGCGACTGGAGGTGTAGGAACCTTCGCCGTGCAAATCGCCAAGTCTTTTGGCGCAGAGGTCACGGCTGTTTGCAGCACACGCAATGTCGAACTTGTCCGATCAATTGGCGCCGATCACGTCATCGATTACACCAAAGAGGATTTCACCAAGACCGACCAGCGTTACGACCTGATCTTCGATAACGTTGGCAACCATTCCTTCTCCGAACGCCGTCGCGTCTTAAATCCCAAAGGCATCTGCGTTTTGGCCGGCATGGGCGGAGCTGGGGTAAGAGGCGAGGCCATCGGACGCATAGTTGGTGGTTTCACAGCGCGCGGATTGTCATCATTCACCGATCAAAAGTTCGCCCAGTACATGACCAAGATGAGCAAAGAGGATCTCACTACGCTGGGCGACCTCATACAAGTGGGAAAGCTCAAACCGGTGATCGAGCGGACCTATAAACTAGATGACGCGCCTGAAGCTCTCCGCCATCTCGATGAAGGACACGCCCGAGGAAAAATCGTAATCACGTCGAATAAAGGAGCATCAAATGAACACAAACCCAACTGAATCGACTGTAGAAATATCGCCGCGTCGCAAAGGCAGGATTCGACGCATCTTTCTTTGGACCTTTGGCCTGATCATCCTGCTGATCGGGGGACTCTTCCTCTACGCTTTGGCTACCGAGAAACAAGAACCCATCGAGACAGGAGAACCGCACATGAAAGCCGTCGTCTATACCAGATTCGGGTCACCCGATGTTCTCGAAATCAGGGAGATCAAGAAGCCTGTGCCTAACGATGATCAGGTCCTGATCAAGGTGCGCGCGGCTGCCGTCAATCCACTTGACTGGCACTTCATCAGAGGCACGCCCTACATCATGCGGGCCATGATGGTGGGGCTGCGCAAACCAAAGGACCCACGACTAGGCGTTGACTACGCGGGGACGGTTGAAGCGGTTGGCAAGAACGTAACGCAGTTTAAACCGGGTGATGAAGTGTTCGGCAATAAAAGCGGTGCATTTGCCGAGTATTTGTGCGCTCGCGCGGATCGGGCAATTGCGCTGAAGCCGGCCAACATGACATTTGAGCAGGCGGCTGGCGTACCGGTGGCGGGACTCACCGCGTTGCAGGGCCTTCGCGACAAGGGACACGTTCAGGCGGGGCAGAAAGTCCTGATAAACGGCGCGTCCGGAGGTGTCGGCACGTTTGCTGTGCAGATCGCGAAAACTTTCGGCGCGGATGTGACCGGCGTATGTAGTGGAAAGAATGCGGACATGGTTCGATCGCTCGGCGCAGATCACGTCATTGATTACACGAAAGAGGATTTTACTAAAGGCGACGAGCGTTACGACGTGATTCTCGACAACGTTGGCACGCAGCCGTTGTCAGGATTCAGGCGCGTCCTAAAACCGAATGGGATCTGCGTCATGATCGGAGGCGGCGGACCAAACGAAGGTCGCTGGATCGGTCCGATGGCTCGCCCGATCAAAGCGCTCCTGATGTCGCCATTCATCAGCCAGAAGATGGGCATGATGATGGCCCAAGGGAACAAGGATGACCTAAACGTTCTGGCCGATCTTATGCAGTCCGGAAAGGTGACGCCGGTCATCGACCGAACGTATTCGTTGGGTCAGATCCGTGAAGCTATGAAGTATCTGGAACAAGGGCACGCTCGCGGAAAAGTTGTTATAACGGTCGCGCAGGACTGATCTGGGGCACTAAGGTGGAGGTCTTCGCGACAAGGAACGATTCAATTGAACTGATTCAAAGACATGCGAACGCCACTGGCCGCCGAGCGCGTGACACAAGCGCCGCTACAATTGTTTTAAGAATTCGAGCGCTTTGTCGTAGCTGCGGCGCTGGAGGTAGTGGGCAAGTCGCGGATCGATCGGACGCGGCAACGCGGCTGCCAACTTGTCGATCTTTTCTGAGACCCCGCGCAGTCGTGCGACGTGTTTCGCCTCATCCCGGCGGCTTTTTTCGTCTTGAATCACTGCGAGGCGTTCTCGTAACGCATCTCTAAGATCGGCAATCGCGTTTTCCATGCCTTCAACCACGAATGAACACAAATGAACACGAATTCACAGAACAACTCTCCACTGAAAACACAGTCACATTCGTGTCAATTCGTGTCGATTGGCGGTTAAATATCACTCGGTTCAACGGCGATCGGCCTCAGAAAGAAGTTGTCGCCTGGCTTCGAGCCAATCCGAATCCGCGTCGCCCGGCAGTGCAAACCTGCGGCGGCGTTCGGAAATGAAATAGGCCCGCAGGCGAATTTCCTCATCGGACGGTCGCGCCGTTGTTCCCGCCTCGGGCATCTTGACCATGGCTTTTTGCGCTGGCGCACTTTTCTTGCGACGCGGTGGGGTGCTTTTTCGACTCGTCGCTGGCCGCGCGCGGGGCGCTTTGCCGGGCTTCAGTTCAGATGGCGATTCACTGGCTTCCCGTGGAGCTTGATTTTTATTTTGGACAATTTTGTTCTTTTTCGGCACAGATTGGTTGATGTTGATAATTCCAATCCGTTTACTGCGCATCGGCCGGTTCGCAAGCGGTTTCTCGCACATATCCAGAGGAGTGATAAATTACAAAAACTACCCAAGATGAAGCATTTTGTTTTCCGTTGGGCCATTACGACGATTGCAGTGATGGTCGCCTCGTCGATAATCCACGGGATCCGTTACGATACGGTCGCTGCCCTGATCGGTGCAGCCCTCCTGCTTGGCATTCTCAATGCATTCGTTCGTCCGATTCTCTTAATCCTTAGTGTGCCACTAATCCTGCTGACGCTGGGCTTTTTCATTCTCATCCTGAATGCCCTGATGCTGTTCTTCGTGCCCAGTATCGTGATCGGATTCCACGTGGATAGTTTTTGGAGTGCTTTCTGGGGCGCGATCGTCGTCAGTATCGTCAGCTGGATTTTGAGCGCATTTTTTCGTGGAAGCGACGGGCGCGTCCATGTCCTCACGCATCATACACAAATTCGGCGTGTCCGGGGACGGGTGATTGAGCACGAGAAATGACGAAGCACGAATGCCGAAGCACGAAGGAATGACAAAACCCGAATGACGACGGCGCAGGAATTCGCCTTATAACCGATGTTTGGCTCATTCGAGCTTTGTCATTGTTTCGACATTCGGCATTTTGTTATTTCGGTGCGAGGTTAATGAATCGACGGAACATGAGACGTGCATCATCAATTCTGAAGGCGTTCTAGCCCAGATATTTGCTCAGGCGCGAGCGCAGTTCTGTTCGTGCACGAAAGAGAACGCTTTTTACCGCGGGCACCGAGAGATCGAGAACCTCTGCAATTTCCTCGTAGCTAAGTTGCTCATATCTCCGCAACACCAGAGCCATGCGCTGACTCTCTGGAAGTTGCATGATAGCCTCCTCGATTGCCCGTTGCAGTTCATCTTCCAAGAGTGAAGCGTCCGGAGCCGGATTCGTTTCATCCTTCAGAGGAATTTCCTCTGCACCGGGCTCTGATTGAAGGGGAACGTGCGCGTGCCGTTTGGAACGGCGCATCTCGTTAAAGACCAGGTTGCGCGTAATTTTTAGCAACCAGGTAGTGAACTTCGCGCGCGGAACATATCGGCGAGCGCTTTTCCAGACTCGAATAAAGACCTGTTGCGCGATGTCCTCCACATCCGAGTTGCTGCCCAACATGCGCGCGGCCGTGCCGGCTACGAGCGCTTGATGCCGCTCGATGACTTCCTCGAATGCGCTGGTGTCACCGCCGGCCACCAGCCGCATCAGTCGCACGTCTTCCGCGTCTTCCTCCGATCTCCTCTGATCTTCTCGATCTTTGCCAGACATCGGTCACTTAGACGTTTGCATCGGGCGGAATTTGCTAGAAAAATGGGAAGTGGCGAAAAACTGGCTCTCTGCCACATTCGTCGCCATGGTTTTTGTTGCAAGCTGGAAGCGCCCTGTGCATTCTTGATTGCCGAGGGCATTGCCAGGCCTATGAATCACCCGCTTATCTCAAAAGAGCTTAGACCGATCGCTGAAAAAGTTGAGGCGCGGCAGCGCATTTCAGAAACGGACGCTCTTACTCTTTATAGTTCAAGCGATCTTAATGCGCTCGGGATGATTGCCAACGTTGTCCGTGAACGAAAGAACGGCAATTACGCGACTTATATTCACAATCGCTACATCAATTACTCCAACATTTGCATTCTATCCTGCCAGTTCTGCGCTTTTGCCGCTAAGAAACGCGATGCACACGCCTTTGAATACGCGATTGACGAAATTATCCGCGTCGTGAGTGATGCGCTTCACCTGGGGGTCACCGAGGTGCACATGGTTGGCGGGTTGCACCCGACCTTGAAGAAAGATTGGTATCTTCAGCTTTTGCGCGAACTGCGGGCGCTGGATCCCGAGCTTCACATCAAAGCATTCACTGCTATCGAAGTGCGTCATCTTGCGCAACGGATCTTCCGCATGCCGATCCGGGACACGCTCGAAACCCTGCGCGAAGCTGGTCTCGGTTCAATTACTGGTGGGGGCGCGGAGATTTTCGATGCGGCCGTTCGTGACACAATTTGCCATGGAAAAGAAACCGCCGCTGAATGGCTCGACGTCCATCGCACGTGGCACGAAATGGGCGGCCGCAGCACTTGCACCATGCTCTACGGGCACATCGAAACGCCGGCTCATCGCGTCGATCATTTGCGCCAGCTCCGCCAATTGCAGGACGAGACAGGCGGCTTTGCCGGATTTGTTCCTTTTGCCTTCGAGCCGCAGACTACAGTGCTCTCGCACATAAAACGCGTTTCCGCGTTTGAGCAGCTTCGCAATCTCGCCGTCAGCCGCATTTATCTGGATAACATCGACCATCTGACGGCTTACTGGGTCAGCCTTGGTTTGCCGTTGGCGCAGGTCTCGCTTAGCTACGGCGTGGATGATCTGCACGGCACAATTTTGGAGGAAAAAATTTTCCATATGGCGGGAGCAACGACGCCACAGCAACAAACCGTGGCGGCGCTCGAACACGCCATTCGCGAAGCTGGCCGCGATCCGGTCCAGCGCGACAGCTTTTATCGTCATTTGTCCGCCTCAGCGCGAACGCGAAACGGAGAAAAATCGGCAGCGGATTCCGCGGAACTTGTCTGCGCGTGAGGCGAAGATGTGAACAGTGATCCGTGATCAGTGAACGGAGCGCCGCCTTACCTGCACTCGCCCATTTTCATTTCACCGATCACTGATCACCGATCACTTTGGAATCTCCGCGCATCGGCTGCGTCAAATATCTCAACGCGCGGCCGCTGATTCGAGGGTGGCCGGGTGCGGTGGACTTCGACCATCCTTCGGCGTTGTGTCAGCGACTCGCGGCTGGCGAACTGGATATCGCCCTTGTTTCAAGCTTCGAATTTTTGCGCAATCCAATCTACCGGATCGTCGATGACGTTTCGATTTCGTCGGATGGACCGGTTTACAGCGTTGTAGTCGCCCACCGTGGCGAAATGTCCGAGATCAAAGAAATCGAACTCGATCCTGCCTCGGAAAGTTCGGTAAATCTCCTGCGTTGCTTACTAACGGAGATCGGATTGAATCCGTGGTTAGTTTCAAACGGTGAATTTAGAAAAAGCGCGCAGCGCGACGTTCCGGGGAGCGCCCCGAAAGCTTTCGGGGCCGTTGCCGGCAGTCCGCCGCAGGACGAATTCGCCGTGGCGAACTTGTCGGCAACACCTAACGCGCGCCTCCTAATCGGCGATCAAGCCATCCGCTTCCGGCAGAGACATGCCGGGGAATTTAGTTTCTGGGACCTCGGCGAGCAATGGAACAGACTCGTCGATCTTCCATTCGTGTATGCACTCTGGTTGATTCGGCCTGAAGTTCGCGACTCCGAGTCCCTCGCGGAACGCTTGCGCAAGCTGCGCAATGAAAATCTAGCCGACATCGACAAGCTGGTCGCTGAAGAGGAAGAATTCGATCACGATTTTTGTCGCCGCTATTACCGGGAAAACTTGCGCTTCAGCTTTGGCAAAGAAGAAAAACAAGGGTTGACCGAGTTCCATAAACGCTGCTTGAACCTGCAGCTTCTCGCGGGCGGTGGTTTGGGATTTGGAGCTTGGGATTTGGAGCTTGCTAGTCGCTGCGTATGAAACGCGGCGGCGAGCTGCGTGTCGGTATCTCTGGTTGGCGCTACCCTGGGTGGCGGGGAAAGTTTTATCCGAAAGGCTTGCCGCAGCGGCGCGAACTCGAATACGCCAGCCGTATCCTGAATTCAGTCGAACTCAACGGCTCCTTTTATTCGCTGCAACTGCCATCGAGTTATCAGCGCTGGTATTCAGAGACACCAGACGATTTTGTCTTCGCGATAAAAGGCCCGCGTTACATCACGCACATGAAAAAATTGCGTCATGTCAAAGTACCACTTGCGAACTTTTTCGCTTCCGGCGTGCTCGCTCTTCGGGAGAAAATTGGGCTGATCCTCTGGCAGCTCCCGCCAAACCTCAGTTGGAACAAAGAACGCCTGGAAGAATTTTTCGAATTGTTGCCGCGCGATACGCGCAGCGCGGCGAAGCTTGCCAAAAAGCACGATAACAAGTTGAAAGGGCGCGCTTGGATCAAGGTCGATGTCTCCCGCCCGCTGCGCTACGCGCTCGAAGTTCGGCACAAAAGCTTCATCACGTCCGACTTTTTCGATCTGTTGCGCGAACACAACATCGCCTTTGTCTTTGCCGACACCGCCAGAAAATTCCCATACGCTGAAGATTTGACCGCCGATCTCGTTTACATTCGCTTGCACGGCGCGAAAAAACTTTACGTCAGCGGTTACAATAACAGGGCGCTCGACTGGTGGGCTAACCGCATCGAGCTGTGGAGGACTAGCAAACAGCCGGGCGACGCCAAGACAGTTACGTATGCCAAGGCTCGTGCCAAACATCTCGACGTTTTCGTTTACTTCGACAACGACGCTAAGGTCCACGCTCCCTTCGACGCGCAACGACTAGCAGCGCGGCTCGGAGTTAAGTGAATTTCAACCAGCCGGCACCGGCCCAATCTTCTTCCAATACTGAAGAATCCGCCCACTTCCCGGAGGTGATTCGAATTCTGTCGGTCGCGGTCCACCGGGCGGGCCCCAGCATGCACGTTTGTGGCTCGCGTCGATGATCTCGTAGATGCCGCGCGTCAGTTGACCGGCGTTCGCTCCCCCTTCTGCGATTGAATCCACCTGTTTCGGTCTGGTGTTCGGATTGACCGTAAAACGGCCAGCGGGATGCGTTCCAATGCCGCTCGCCTTTGGAAAACGGAATGTATTGCGATCAGTAATCAGAACTGTATTTCGCAACACGCTTGCGGGCACGGGCTTTCCGTTCACCACGGCGCGGGTCAATTGCCAGGTTCCCGACAATCGTTCGTAATCTTTCTCCGCGGCAGCAGATTGCGCGGTCGCGCCGCCAGATCGGCCGTTTGCGCATCCACCGGCAATCGCTAGCACAGCACTAATAGCCAGGATCGGTATTGCTTTAATCATCCGTGCTTTTTGCAGCGAAAATCGCCGTTTGTCGAGCCCGGTGTGCTTTGCGGACGGTGGCATTTAATCTGCCATGTGTTGTCAGGAGATCGCCCGCGAATAGAGTAATCGGTGCAAAGCCGCGTAGAGGGCGATCTAATCAGTGCAAAGCCGCCTGCAACCTTTGCGCGGCAAAGCCGATGGATCATTGCGCCGCCTGAGGAGTTGAATGGTGGACCGATCTCATGGACTGAGATTTGTGGATCGGCCTGCATCGCACGGCTGCTGATGCGCAAGGGGTTCGCCAGCGCGGAAGAAGTGGAGACATTCCTGCGGCCGCGTCTCAGCTCGTTAAGCGATCCATTTTTGCTTCCGAATATGGAAAGGGCCGTGAAGCGAATTCTGGCTGCGCTAGATCCACAGGAACGCATCGTAATTTTTGGAGATTACGATGTCGATGGGGTGACTTCGCTCGCGCTGCTGGCAGAAATGCTACGTGCCTATGGCGCCACGCCGGACTTGTTCCTGCCGCTGCGAATGGAGGAAGGCTACGGATTGAGCCGGGAAAGTGTGGATCGCTGCATTGAACAACATCATCCGCAACTTTTGATCGCAGTCGATTGCGGCACGTCGTCGGTGATCGAGATCGCCGATCTCACGGAGCGCGGCGTGAATGTGATTGTACTCGATCATCATGAGCCCAAAGCGGATCTGCCTGGTTGCGTGGCAATAGTGAATCCAAAGATCAATCCGCAGTCGCCGTTTCATTATCTTTGCAGCGTCGGAATCGTTTTCAAATTGTGTCACGCGCTTCTTAAAAGGCGTCCGGTCGAGTTCGATTTGAAGTCGAAGCTCGACCTTGTCGCGCTCGGCACTGTCGCTGACATCGTTCCGCTTCATGGCGAAAACCGCGTTCTCGTGCAGCGCGGCGCGATGGAGATCGCACGAACGTCGCGTATCGGCTTGAAGAAACTAATGCAAGTCGCCGGAGTACGGCTGCCCATTTTGCCAGAGGACATTGGTTACCGACTTGGCCCGCGATTGAATGCTGCGGGGCGTTTGAATACAGCGGAGAAATCTTTGCGGCTGTTGCTTACTCACGACGAAGACGAAGCATCGGTACTCGCTGCGGATCTCGACCGGCACAATCGCGAGCGCCAGGAAGTAGAAAAGCAAATTTTCGATGCAGCGATAGAGAAGATCGACAATCAGTTCGACGCAACGCGCGACGCGGCCATTGTGACAGGCGCGCGGGGCTGGCATCCGGGAGTGCTCGGTATCGTGGCCTCGCGGATCGTTCGAAGATATCATCGACCCGCCATTGTAATCGGCTTCGATGAGAATGGTGTCGGCAAGGGAAGCGGACGAAGCATTGAAGGGTTGAATCTGGTCCAAGCGTTGAGTCGTTGCGCGGACCGGCTTGACAAATTCGGCGGGCACGAAATGGCGGCGGGGCTGGCGGTCCGCGAGCAAAATTTCGACTTTTTTGCCATAGCATTTCGCAACGCGGCTCGCGATCTTCTCTCCGAAGAAGCTTTGCAACCCTGCGTGCAATTAGATCATGAGCTCGCATTTTCCGAAATCGATGTCGAGTTTCTGCGGTGGCACGAAATGCTGCAGCCATTTGGAAACGGAAATCCCCAGCCGCTTTTCCTTGCGCGCAAAGTCGAGCCGGTGGCGCCGCCGCGCGTAGTGAACGAAAAGCATCTCATCTTTCGTCTCCGCCAAGGCAATCGCCATCGCCGCGCGGTTTATTTTAATGGCGCGCCAAATCAACTTCCGCTCGCGCCGTGGGACATCGCATTTCGGATTCGCGCGGATGAATATGAGGGCGAAACCTTAGTCGCGATGCAAATCGAAGGGGTGCGGACAGCGGAGCCCAGCCAATGAGCGAGTCTCGTAAAGAAAAAGTTTGTGACGGCGAGGGCGCCGTCACCAGGTCGCCGCGGCGACCGCTCCCCAAGAGCGTCGAAATCTCGCAGTCGCTCGCTGAGCTTGATTGGATCCCGCGACCGCGTTTACTCGCGCTGCGCCGTCTCGGCATCGAAACGGTGGAGGATTTGCTCACCCATTTTCCGCGCCGTCACGAAGATCGACATCAGTTTCCTCATTTTCCGCGCGAGGAGAGCGACGTCCCGATTTGCCTTTGCGGCGAGGTTGTTAAAACGTCGGTGCGCAGATTTGGCGGATGGAAGAAAATCTTTGAAGCAACGCTGGAGGAGTCGAGCCCGAACGCGTTAAGCGAGCCGCTGGTGTGTCGCTGGTTCAACTTGCATTACGTGCAAAAGATGATCGCGACCGGGCAGCGCCTCGTCGTTTTTGGCAAACCGCGCCTGCGGGGCAAACGGATTTGCATGGATCACCCTGAGTTCGAGGTCATCGAGAATGACGAGGAGATCTCAATCCATTTTCGGCGCATCACGCCGATTTATCCTGCTACAGAAGGTCTTTCCCAGCGCGTCTTGCGCAGCATCATCTACCGCTTGTTGAATGAAGTCTCCGGCGCGCCTCTGGAAAAACTACTGCCAACCGACCTCGCGACTGGCGAACGATGTCATGCAATTCGCGCGATCCATTTTCCGGAAAGCTGGGAGGCGCGTGATGCCGCTCGCGAGCATCTGGTGCTCTCGGAGTTCTTCGCGATGCAAATGTTGATCGCATCGCGACGCTCCGACTCATCGATTCGAATGGGCGACGCGCACTGCGGACCTGGCACGCTGCTCGACAAATTTTTAGAGGCGTTACCGTTCCAGCTGACT
>WNGE01002638.1_pt2 | contig 22264 bp, 21 predicted proteins | sample 5400651 | NCBI WGS metagenome assembly WNGE01 (sample SAMN13153370, study PRJNA577476) | soil metagenome | isolation source: 60 cm soil or saprolite under grassland replicate 2 | place: USA:California | collected 2016-06-15 | reverse complement strand
CTCCTTCCAGGAGGACCTCGATGCCGACTCGCTCGATCTCGTGGAGCTGATCATGGAGCTGGAGGACCAGTTCGGGATCAAGATCTCGGACGACGACGCACAGAAGATCCAGACCGTCGGGCAAGCCGTCGACTACGTCGCCACGCACCAGTAGCCGCGCTCGGGCGGGGCGTCCGGAGGAGCTCGCGAAGCTCATCGACGCCTTGTCGGAGGAGCTGCTGGAGAACGTCTTCACGCACAGCTCGTGGGCGCCGGACCGCGCGTCCTCGTACGAGCGGCTCGAGTTCCTCGGGGACAGCGTGCTCGAGCTGGCGATCGCGCGGGCGCTCTACGACCGCTACCCGGAGTCGTCGGAAGGCCGGCTGGCGAAGATCCGCTCGCACGTGGTCTCGCGGGCGAGCTGCGCGGTCGTCGCGCGGGAGCTCGGCCTCGGGAAGCGGCTCGCAGAGCGGGGCGCGGAGCTCGCGCCGCCGAACGAGCTCGACCGGCTGGCGCGCAACCGGAACGTTCTCGCGGCACTGCTCGAGGCCTAGCTAGCCGCGAGCCGATCGAGAAGGCGATCGTGGCCGCCTTCGACGGCCGGATCGACTATGCGCTCACGACCCACGTCGATCACAAGACGGAGCTCCAGGAGGAGCTCGCCCGCCAGGGACGGCAGGTCACCTACGCCGTCCTCGAGGTCGCAGGGCCCCCCCACGATCGCACCTTCACCTGTGCTGCCATCATCGACGGCGAGGAGGCGGGTGTCGGCACGGGCCGTTCGAAGAAGGCGGCCGAGCAGGCCGCCGCTCGCCAGGCGCTCGACAGGCTGGCTCCAGCCGCCTGACGACCGCGGTGAACCGGGTTCCCCGCGCTCGTGCCATCCGTGGGGAGCGTTAGCCTCCCGCGCGCGTGCATCTGCGTGCGATCAAGCTGCGCGGCTTCAAGTCCTTTCCCGAGCCGGTGGAAGTTCGGCTCGAGCCGGGAGTCGCCGTCGTCGTCGGGCCGAACGGCTCGGGCAAGTCGAACGTGGCCGACGCGCTCCTCTGGGCATCGGGCAGCCTCAGCCCGAGCGAGCTGCGCGCCGAGAGGCCCGACGACGTGCTCTTCGGGGGCTTTCCCGGACGCGCGCCGGCCGACTACTGCGAGGTCGAGCTTCTGTTCGACAACGAGGACGGCGCGCTGCCCGAGCTCGACTTCAGCGAGATCTCGATCGCACGGCGCCTGCACCGGGGCGGCGAGGGCCAGTACCTCGTCAACGGCGCGGCCGTCCGCCGAACCGACCTCGTCGAGCTCCTCGCCGATGTTGGGCTCGGTGGCAGCCACGGCTCGGTGATCAGCCAGGGCAAGGTCGAGGAGATCCTCGCGAGCAAGCCCGAGGAGCGGCGCGCCTTGATCGAGGACGCGGCCGGCCTCGGCAAGTTCAAGCGGCGGCGGCACCGCGCAGAGCTGAAGCTGGGCCGCGTACAGCTCCAGGTCGAGCGGGCGCGTGACCTCGAGGCCGAGGTCAAGAGCCGCCTGCGTCCGCTCGCCCTGCAGGCTACGGCGGCCGAGCGCGCCGAGAAGCTGCGCGCCGAGATCGCCGGATTGCGGGCGCGACTCGCACAGCTCGAGCTCGGCGAGGTCGAGGAACGGCTCGGCGAAGTCGAGGAGCGGGGCGCGGCGACCGCGCTCGAGCGAAAGCGCGTCGACGAGCGCCTCGAGGCGCTGCTGGCCGAGCGGAACAGGGTGGAGGACGAGCTCGCCGACGCGGCCGGGCGCGGGGAGGGGGCGACCTCCGCGCTCTACCGTCTCCGCAGCGCGGGCGAGCGGCTCGAGCTGCGTTGCGAGGCCGCCGCGGAGCTGGCCGAGCGGCTGCGTGCCGAGCCCTTCGCCAGGCGCCCGGCGCAGAACCCCCAGCGGGAGGCGCTGCGCGAGCGGGCGCGGCTGACGCGGGAGCGACTGGCAGCGCTCGAGCACTCGCTGGCAGAGCGCGAGGGCCTCCCGCCCGCCGCGCGCGCGCTCGCAGAGGAGGGCGAGCACTTGGCGCTGTCGCTGCTGGAGGTCGAGGCGGGATACGAGCGGGCAGTCGCGGCGGCCCTTGGGGCTCGGGCAGCCTCTGTCGTGGCGGCGGATCCGGCGGCGGCGCTCGGGCTCGTCGAGCGCGCCCGCAAGGCCGGCCTCGGCGATCTCGGCGTGCTCGTCCCGGCCCGGGCCGAGACGAAGCGGCCTTCTCGTCCGCCTCTGCTCGGAGCGCAGCCGCTCTCGAGCCGTGTTCGCCCGCGCCCGGGCGGGGAGCGGGTGGCGGAGCTGATCGCAGACATCTGGCTCGCGGAGCCCAGCGACCTCGCGCGCGCGGAGAGCGGCGTGCTCGTGACCCGAGACGGGCACTGCTACGACGCCGAGCGCGGGGAGCTCTGGTTCGCCGGCGAGACGGCGGAGGCGGTGCTGCTCCAGCTCGACGCGCGCCGCCGGGCCCTGGCCAGGGAGGCGGACGAGCTCGAGCGCCGGGCCGAGGAAACCAAGCCGGAGGCAGAACCGGCGCCGGCCCCGGCGGCCCGGCCGTTGGTGGCGCTGGCCGAGCGCCTCGGGGCTGCGCTCGCCGGAGCGGCCGAGGCGGCCGAGCGGTTCGAGGCGCCGCTTCGGGCGCGGGTCGACGCGGGCTCGAGCCGCGCAGGCGAGCTGGCGGCGGAGCTCCGGCGGCTCGGCGGGGAGGAAGCGGAGGCGAGAAGGCTGGCGGCCGAGGCGGGCGAGCGGAGAGGCGCGATCGACGTCGAGCGGGCGCGGCTCGAGGCGGAGGCGGCCCAGGTGCGGAGGCGGCTCGAGGAGGCCGGAGCGGAGCCCGCTGGGGGGGAGGTTTGCGACGGGCTGGCAGAGCGGATCGAGCGGCTCGAGCGCCGGCGCGAGACGCTCGGCCAGGTCAACCCGCTCGCCAAGGAGGAGTACGAGCAGGAGAAGGAACGTCTTGCCGAGCTCGCGGTCCAGCGGGCCGACCTGGAGACGAGCCTGAGGGAGCTCGAAGAGCTGCGCGCCGAGCTGGCGGAGACCGTCGAGCGGCGCTTCGACGAGACCTTCGCGGCGGTGAGCTCGCACTTCGAGGAGGTTGCGGCAACGCTCTTCCCCGGCGGCCAGGGCCGACTGCGGCTGATGGAGTCCGAGGAAGACGGGCCGGAGGGAGAAGCGGGGGTCGAGGTCGAGCTGCGCCCCGCTGGGAAGCGCGTCACGCGGCTCACGCTGCTCTCGGGCGGCGAGAAGGCGCTGGGCGCGATCTCGTTCCTCTTCGCGCTGTTCCTCGCGCGGCCGTGCCCGTTCTACCTGCTCGACGAGGTCGAGGCCGCGCTGGACGACACGAACATCGGCCGCTTCGTCGAGCTGCTGCGCCGCTATTCGGAGCGAGCGCAGTTCATCGTGGTGACGCACCAGAAGAGGACGATGGAAGCAGCGGACGTCCTCTACGGCGTGACAATGGGCGGCGACGGGGTCTCGCAGATCGTCTCGCGTCGCCTTCCGCGCGAACCGAGCCTGGCCGCGACGGCGTAGGGCGTCGTTCCAAGTAACAGACTGTTACTTGGATACGGAGGCGCGCGTGTTTCGCGCGCGGTTATCGTCCTGAGCCGTGGCGCGGACGTGGGCAGAGCTGCTCGGGGACGAAGCCGCGCCGCCGGAGGTGGAGGCCGAGAGCGCGGGCTTGTTCTCGCGCCTGCGCGACTCGCTGGGCAAGAGCCGCCGCGCGCTCGGCGAGCAGCTCGCCATCGCATCTTTCGATCCCGCCGACGAGGCGTCCTGGGAGCGGCTCGAGGAAGCGCTGATCGCGGCGGACGTCGGCGTGCCGGCCACCGCGGAGCTGGTACAGCGGCTGGAGGCGCGGGGCAACGCGGTCGATCTCGGCACCGCGCTCCAGGAGGAGATCGCGGCGCTCCTCGGCGAGCCCGCGCAGCTCCAGCTTCCCTCGCGGCCGAGCGTCGTGCTCGTCGTCGGCGTCAACGGCACCGGCAAGACGACGACGATCGGCAAGCTCGCGGCCCGGCTCTCCGAGCACCAGCGGTCGGTGCTCGTGGCCGCCGCTGACACGTTCCGCGCCGCCGCCGAGGAGCAGCTCGAGATCTGGGCAAGTCGCGCCGGGGCCGATTTCGTCGGCTCCGAGCGCGGCGGCGATCCGGCGGCGGTCGCCTACGACGCGATCGCGGCGGCGCAGTCGCGCGGAAGGGATGTCGTCGTGGTCGACACCGCGGGCCGGCTCCACACCCAGGCGAACCTGATGGAGGAGCTGGCAAAGGTCCGGCGCGTGATCGCGCAGCGGCTCGATGGCGCCCCGCACGAGACGCTGCTCGTGATCGACGCGACCACGGGCCAGAACGGGCTCCAGCAGGCGCGAATCTTCGGCCAGGCCGTGGACGTGACGGGCGTCGCGCTGACCAAGCTGGACGGTTCCGCCAAGGGCGGCATCGCGGTCGCGATCGCGCACGAGCTCGGCCTGCCCGTAAAGCTGATCGGGATCGGCGAGCGGCTCGACGATCTCCGGCCCTTCGATCCGGCCGATTTCGCACGCGCCCTCGTCGGACGGGGGTAGCTTGTGGCGAGACGCCAGGGTGCCGGCGTCGTCTTCGACAACGACGGGCTCCTGTTGGACACGGAGCCGTGCTGGACGCGTGCCCAGGAGCGAGTCTTCGATCGCCACGGACGTTCCTTCGACCTCGACGCGAAGCGCGCCCTCGTCGGGACCGCACCCATCACCGCGGCGAACGTGCTCGAGCGCCTGCTCGATCTGCCCGGGCGCGGGGACGAGCTGAGCGCCGAGCTGTACGCGCTCGCCCTGGACGAGATCGCGGCCCGAGCAGAGCCGCGGCCGGGCGCGGTCGAGCTGCTCACGGAGCTGCGGGGTCGCTGGCCGCTCGCGGTCGCTTCGAACGCGCCGCGGGGGCACCTGCTGGCCGGGCTGACCCGGGTCGGCTTGGTCGAAGCGTTCGACGTCGTGCTCGGGGTCGAGGAGGTCGAGTCGCCGAAGCCGGCACCCGATCTCTACCTCCGGGCCTGTGAGCTTCTCGCGGTCACGCCGGCTCGATCGCTCGCGCTCGAGGACTCTCCGCCCGGCGTTGCCGCGGCCCGCGCGGCAGGCCTGTACGTGCTGGCGGTGCCGTCGGTTCCAGGTGTCGCGCTCGAGGCGGACGCCGTCTTCGGCTCGCTGGCCGACCCGCTGGTCCTGGCCGAGATTATCGAGCGGCTGGTTCGCTCCTAGCGGAGTTCTCGGCGGTCCTGCGCTGGATGCTCTTCAGCTGCTTCATGACGTCGTCCTCGCGGCCGAAGAGGTCGTGCAGACGGACGTAGGCTCCGTAGAGCTCGTCGTACACGCCGCGGTGGGCGGCAATCGGCCGGTACGACTCGTCGCCGAGGTGCGCCATTCGGTGCGATGCGTCGACGATCGAGTCGAAGCCTCCTCGAGCTGCGCCCGCCGCGACCGCCCCGAACATGGCCGAGCCGAGCGCTGGCGTCTGTCTGGACGCCGCGACGGCGAGCTCGCGGCCGGTCACGTCCGCGTAGATCTGCATCAGCAGCTTGTTGCGCTCGGGCAACCCCCCGCACGCGACGATCCGATCGACGGGAACGCCGGCCGACTCGAACGCCTCGATGATCACGCGCGTCCCGAAGGCAGTCGCCTCGATCAGCGCACGGTAGACCTCCGGGCTCCTCGTCGCCAGCGTCATCCCGACCAGGAGGCCTCGAAGGTCGACGTCGACGAGCACCGAACGATTTCCGTTCCACCAGTCGAGCGCAAGCAGGCCGCTCTCCCCGGGCCGAAGCTTGGTCGCTTCCTCCTCGAGTACCTCGTGTATGCCGGTGCCCCGGCGCCGGGCCAACTCGTGGTACTCGGGCGAGACAGAGGTGTCGGCGAACCACGCGAAGATGTCGCCGACGGCCGACTGGCCGGCCTCGAACCCGAAGAGCCCGGGCACGACGCCGTCCTCGACGACGCCGCACATCCCGTCGACGATCGCCGACCGATCTCCGAGGAGGATGTGGCAGTTGCTCGTCCCCATGATCACGACCATCGTCGCCGGCCCCGTCACCGTCGCCGCCGGGGCGGAGACGTGCGCGTCGACGTTCGCCACCGCGACCGGCGTCCCGGGGAGGAGGCCCGTCCAGGCTGCGGCCCGCCTGCTCAGCCCGCCGGCCGGGCTGCCGAGGGGCACGATCCGGCGCGACATCTTCTCGTCGACGACGTGCTCGAACCTGGGGTCGAGCGCGGCGAAGTACCCATCGGCGGGAAAGCCGTCGCGCTTTGACCACATCGCCTTGTAGCCGGCCGTACAGGTGTTGCGGGTCTCGGAGCCGGTGAGCTGCCAGACGACCCAGTCGGCGGCCTCGATCAGCCGGTCGGCGCGGTCGTAGAGCTCGGGCGCCTCGTCGAGGATCTGCAGCGCCTTGGCGAAGAACCACTCGGACGAGATCTTGCCGCCGTAGCGCGGGAGCCAGGTCTCACCGCGGCTCTCCGCGATCTCGTTGATGCGATCCGCCGCGGGCTGGGCCGCGTGGTGCTTCCACAGCTTCACCCAGGCGTGCGGCTGCCGGCGCAGATCGTCGAGTAGGCAGAGCGGCGTTCCGTCGGCGAGCGTCGGCAGCATCGTGCACGACGTGAAGTCGATGCCCACTCCGATCACCTCGTCGGGATCGACGTCCGTCTCGGCCAGGAGCGCCGGAACCGCCTCCTGGAACGTGCGAAGGTAGTCCCCCGGATCCTGGAGCGCCCAGTCGGGCTCGAGGCGAACGTCGTCGGCGGGCGCCGGCAGTCGCTCGTCGATGACGCCGTTCCGGTACGGGTAGACCGTCGTGCCGAGCTCGCGTCCGTCGGCGCAGTCGACCAGGACCGCCCGGCCCGACTCGGTGCCGAAGTCGATCCCGAGCGCGCACTTCCTGCCGCTCGCGTGCGGGCGGAGCGCTTTCATCCTCGCTGGCCGTAGTAGGCGCCGGACCCGTGCTTGCGCAGGAAATGCCGCCGCAGCAGATCGTCCCCGATCGGCTCGGTCCCGGGCTGGAGGACGTCAGTCCTGTACGTGCTCGCCGCTACCGCCTCGAGCGCGACCGCGTTCTCGACGGCGTCTGCCACGTCGGCGCCCCATGCGAACGGCCCGTGGGAGGCGACGAGCGCGGCGGGCGTGTCGAGCGCATCGAGGCCGAGGCGCTCGAAGGTCTCGACGACGACCTCGCCGGTCCTGCGCTCGTAGTCGCCTTCGATCTCGTCGGGCCGCAGAGGGCGCGTGACTGGGACGGCTCCGCGGAAGTGGTCGGCGTGGGTCGTGCCGAGGCACGGGATCTCCCGGCGCGCTTGGGCCCAGGCGGTCGCGAAGGGAGAATGCGTGTGGACGATGCCGCCGATCTGGCCGAACGCGCGGTAGAGGACGAGGTGCGTCTGCGTGTCCGACGACGGCCGGTACTCACCGTCGACGACCGCGCCACCCTCGAGCTCCACGACGACCATCGAGTCGGGCCCGAGCTCGCCGTAGGGCACGCCGCTCGGCTTGATCGCCATCACCCCGGCACTCCGATCGGCCCCGCTGGCATTGCCGAAGGTAAGGGCGACGAGCCCGGCCTCGACGATCTGGCGATTGGCCTCGAAGACGCGTTCACGAAGCTCCCTGAACGCTTCTCCCGCCAGGGGCATCTAGAGACCCCCGGCCAGGTGGAAGTAGGCCTGATTCCAGCGAACCTCGTTCTTGAAGTCCCGCATTCGCGTGCCCTCGTCGATCACGAGCAGCTCCAGGCCTGCGATCTCGGCCAGGTCGGCAAGGGCCTCGGTACCGATCGCCCGGCAGAAGGCCGTGTGATGCGGTCCGCCCGCCAGGAGCCAGGCCTCGGCCGCGGTCGCGAAATCGGGCTTCGGCTTCCACACCGCCCGTGCGACGGGCAGGCGCGGCAGCTCCTCGTCCGGCTCCACGACGTCGACCTCGTTCAGGACGAGCCGGAAGCGGTCGCCCAGGTCGAGGAGGCCGACCACCACTGCCGGCCCGGGCGCGGCCGTGAAGACCAGGCGCACCGGGTCCTCGCGCCCGCCGATCGAGAGCGGATGGATCTCGCACGACGGCCTCCTGCCCGCGATCGACGGGCATACCTCGAGCATGTGCGCGCCGAGCACCTTCGGCTCCTCGGGCGCCAGGTGGTAGGTGTAGTCCTCCATGAACGAGGTGCCGCCCTCGAGGCCGGTGCTCATCACCTTGGCGATCCGGACGAGGGCGGCGGTCTTCCAGTCACCTTCCGCCCCGAACCCGTACCCGTCCGCCATCAGGCGCTGGGCCGCGATGCCCGGTAGCTGCGGCAGGCCTCCGAGATCCTCGAACGTGTCCGTGAACGCTCTGAAGCCTCCCGCCTCGAGAAACGCGCGCAGCCCGGCCTCGATCCTGGCCGCGTCCCGAAGCGACTCGCGGCGGTCCCCGTCCCGCGCGAGGGCGGCCGCGAGCTCGTACTGCTGCTCGTACTCGTCTACTAGCTGCTCGACCGCGGAGTCGGGAACCTCCTGCACGGCGCCGACGAGCTCGCCGACGCCGAAGCCGTTCACCGAGAAGCCGAGACGGAGCTGCGCCTCCACCTTGTCGCCCTCCGTGACCGCGACGAAGCGCATGTTGTCGCCGAAGCGCGCCACGCTGAGAGCTTGTGCCTCGTGCCAGCCGCAGGCCGCCCGGGACCAGGTGCCGATCCGCTCGGCGACCGACGGGTCGCTCCAGTGTCCGACAATCGTCTTGCGCCTCAGTCCCATCCGCGTCTCGATGAACCCGAGCTCGCGGTCGCCGTGCGCCGACTGGTTCAGGTTCATGAAATCCATGTCGATCTCGGCCCAGGGGAGATCGCGGTTGAACTGCGTGTGCAGGTGCAGCAGCGGCTTCTGGAGCGAGGCGAGACCGGCGATCCACAGCTTTGCCGGCGAGAACGTGTGCATCCACGCGATCACGCCGACATTGTCGGCCGCCGCGTTGGCCTCCAGGCAGAGTCGGTGGATCGCGTCGCCACCCGTGAGGACCGGCTTGTGCACGACCCGAACCGGGACGGCTTGCGCCTCGTCGAGCGCCCGGGCGATATGCTGCGAATGCTCGTCGACGCTGCGCAGCACCGCCTCGCCGTAGAGGTGCTGGCTTCCGGTCACGAACCAGAGCTCGAACTCTCCCAGAGGCTTCGCGGGCATGGCGCGAGGATAGTGCCCCGTCAGCCGTGGAGGGCGGCCTCCGGCGGCGGCTCGATCTCACCCGCTCCGTCGACCGATGCGCAGATGTAGGCGATCGCCTCACGACCGGCACCGGCGGCGTAGGCGCTCGTGACCGCCTCGACCAGCGCGGGCGCATGCGCGGCCTCGGCCAGCGCGACGATCGAGCCTCCGAATCCTCCTCCCGTCATGCGCGCGGCGACTGCTCCGCTCTCATAGGACAGCTCGACCAGCAGATCGAGCTCGGGAGTCGAGACCTCGAAGTCCCGGCGCAGGCTCTCGTGTCCCTGGCGGAACAGTGCGCCGAGGATGGCGAGATCCGGGCCTCCGGGCCGCTCGAGGGCAGCCACGCATCGGCGCACGCGCTCGTTCTCGGAGACGACGTGGCGAAGCCTGCGCGCCGCGACCTCGTCGAGGCCCGCCGCCCGAGCTGCCGCCTCGGCCTCTCCGAGGCTCACGGACAGCGGAAGGCGGCCTCCGAGCGCCGGCAGCGCTCGCTCGAGCTCACCCCGGCGCTGGGCGTAGCCGGAGTGCTCCAGCTCGTGGCGGACCGACGAGTCGAAGACGACGACGGCAAGGCCTGCCGGTAGCCGTACGTGCCGGTACTCCTCCGTCCCGCAATCCAGCAGGAGAGCATGGCCGGACCTCCCGAGGAGCGACGTCGCCGGATCCATCAGCCCGACGGGAACGCCCACCGCGAGCCGCTCCGCCTCCTGGGCGATCTTGGCGAGCTCGAGCGGCGGCAGCTCGAGCTCCGCCGCACGACAGAGCGCCAACCCGACCGAGACGTTCAGCGCCGCGGACGACGAGAGCCCGGCTCCGATCGGGACGGTCGAGGAGATCGTTCCGTCGAGCCCGACGGCGGGCCTGCCGTTCTCGTGGAGCAGTCGTGCGACGGCCGCGACGTGACGGCCCCAGCCGACGAGCTGCCCCCTCGGCACGCCCTGGCGCGAGAGCTCGACCGATTCGGCGAACGCAAGCGAGCGCAACCGGATCGCGGCCGCGTCCGGGCGCCAGGCGACAGTCGTGACGAGGTCGACGGCGACCGGCAGGACGAGCCCACCGGAGTAGTCGGTGTGCTCGCCGATCAGGTTGACGCGTGCGGGCGCGGAGACGGCACGCGTCGTCATCGGCCGCGGAAGGGGCTGGGAGCGCTCATCCGCGAGGGCGTAGTCTCGCCGATCGAGGGCCGTGCGTGCGGCGCACACCTCTTGTTCGACGGGCAGGTTTGCCGGTGTTATGGTCGCCATTCATGGGGCGGATGCAGGGCAAGGAGGTGTCGGTGGATCAGGAGAAGTACATCCAGACGAAGGTGGAGGAACTCGCCTCGACAGTCGAGGACCTCAAGGAGTCAGAAGTGCCGCGAGGCATGAACCGTGCCCACCTGCTCAAGGTGGCCGGGGCGGGAGGCGCGGCGATCTCGCTCCCCGCACTGCTCGCCGCCTGCGGCGGAGGCGGGGGCGGCAAGAAAAGCAGCGAGGGGACTGGGAAGTATCCGAAGACGCCGAAGTGGAAGTTCGTCTTCGTCAACCACGTGACGACGAACCCGTTCTTCGTCCCGACGCAGTACGGCATCTCGGACGCGGACGCGATCTTCGGGACGTCGCACCAGTGGACGGGGTCGGAGAACAGCGACGTCTCGCAGATGGTCTCCGCGCTGAACACGGCGATCTCCTCCGGCGCCCACGGGATCGCCGTCTCGATCATCGACCCGAAGGCCTTCAACGGACCGGTGCAGAAGGCGCTCAACGCCAAGATCCCGGTCGTCTCCTACAACGCCGACGCTCCGCCGACGAGCGGGAACAAGCGCCTCGCGTACATCGGCCAGGACCTGTTCCAGTCGGGCGTGAAGATGGGCGAGCGGATCGTCTCCCTGATCCCCAGCGGCGACGTCGCCGGCTTCATCGCGACGCCTGGATCGCTGAACATCCAGCCGCGCATCGACGGAGCGAAGCAGGCGATTAAGGACTCGGGCAAGCCGATCAACTTCAGCGAGATTGCCACTGGGCCTGACGTCAACGAGGAGCTGTCGAAGATCGACGCCTACTACCAGGGTCACAAGAGCCTAAAGGGGATGTTCGCCGTCGACGCAGGGAGCACGCAGGGCGTGGCACAGACGATGAAGAAGTACGGCCTCGCGGGCAAGGGCATCCACGGCGGCGGCTACGACCTCCTGCCGACGACGCTCAAGCTGATCAACGAGGGTCACCTTGACTTCACGATCGACCAGCAGCCCTACCTGCAGGGCTTCTACCCGGTCGTCCAGTTGTTCCTTTACAAGCTCTCGGGTGGGCTGATGGCGCCGTCCGAGACGAACACGGGTTTGCTGTTCGTGACGAAGGACAACGTCAAGCCTTACCTCACCACGAAGACGCGGTACGAGGGGAGCTCGAGCAAGCAGCAGTACGTGAAGACGTCGTAAGACGCGAGGCGGTAGGAGCATGGCGGTAGCGGAGACGGGCGCGGACCGTCTCACCCACGCGCGCGACCTCGGTTGGCGCGCTCTCGGCGCGTTCGCGCGGCGGCGCGAGGCGAGCATCTTCGTCGTCGGGCTCGCGCTCGTCGCCTACTTCTCGCTGCGCTCTTCGGCCTTCTATCAGGGCGACAGCATCAAGAACATCGCCGTGTACATCGCGCCCCTCGCACTGATCGCGGCGGGCGAGGTGATGCTGCTCGTCTGCGGTGAGATCGACCTATCGATCGGACGGGTGTTCGCCCTGGCGCCGATCATCATGTACCTCGCCTCGGAGCCCGAGCCCGACGGGCTCGGGCTCCCGATCTGGATCGGCGTCATCTTCGGCCTCCTCGCCGCCGGCGGCGTCGGGTTCGTGAACGGGATCGTCACGACCGTCTTCCGAGTCCCTTCGTTCATCACGACGCTGGGGATGCTCTTCTTCCTGAACGGGATCAACCTGCGGGCGCTGCACGGGTTTCAGGTCGAGACGCCCGGCGGCTCGACCTTTACGAAGATCTTCGGCGGGGACTCGCTGTGGTTCAACTCGGAGTTCTGGTGGGCGGTCGCGATCATCATCCTGCTCCAGATCGTGCTCGTCCGGACGAGGTGGGGACTGCACACCGTGGCGACGGGCGGCAACCTCATCGGCGCGAGCGAGAGCGGCGTGAACGTCCGGCGGATCAAGATCGGCAACTTCGTGCTCGCGAGCATGCTCGGCGGCTTCGCGGGGATCATGGATTCCGTCCGGATCACGTCGATCCTCCCGCTCCAGGGTGGGCCCGACATCATGTTCCTGGGGGTCGCGGCGGCCGTGATCGGCGGCACCTCGCTCCTGGGCGGGTCCGGCACTATCATCGGCGGGTTCCTCGGCGTCTGCGTCCTCGGAATCCTGAACATCGGCTTCACGACTCTCGGCGTGAGCGCCTTCAACTTCGACCTCATCATCGGACTCGCGATCCTCACCGCGATGGTTCTGAACGTGCAGATCCAGCGCCTCAAGAACCTCGGTAGGCTGGGGAGGCCGAGATGAGCACGCTACGCGTCCGGTTTGGTCGCGCGCACTCGTTGCGGAGGCCGGAGGTTTCCGCCCATTCGGAAGGGCAGCCATGAGCGAGGCGAACAAGGGCAACGGCCGAGAGGCCGACGCGATCCGAGTCGAGAACATCTCGAAGCGGTTCGGTGCCGTCGTCGCGCTCCAGGACGTGTCGCTGCACCTGGAGAAGGGCGAGGTCCTCGGGCTGATCGGCGACAACGGCGCCGGCAAGTCGACGCTGATCAAGATCATCAGCGGGTTCCACCAGCCGGACAGCGGCAAGATCTTCGTCGGCGGCAAGGAGGTTCAGATCCGCTCGGTCGCCCAGGCGAGGGCGCTCGGGATCGACACCGTCTACCAGGACCTGGCGCTCGTACCAGGCATGTCCGTCTACCACAACATGTTCCTCAAGCGGGAGCTCGTCGGAAAGCTCGGGGGCGTCGACCTCCCCGTGCTCGACAACGCCGAGATGCGGCGGCGGGCGCGGAAGTACCTCGACGAGATGGGCGTTCGGGTTCCCGACGTCGATGCCGAGGTGGCGCTGCTCTCGGGCGGGCAGCGCCAGTCGATCGCGGTTGCCCGCTCCGTCTACTCCGAGGCGAAGATCCTCCTTCTCGACGAGCCGCTGGCGGCGATGGGCGCGAAGGAGGGCGCACTGATCCTCGACCTGATCCGGGAGCTGAAGTCGCGGAGCGACGTCTCGATGATCCTGATCGTGCACAACTACGCGCATGTGTTCGAGGTCTGCGACCGGGTGAATCTGCTCCAGCACGGCCAGATCGCCTTCGACAAGCCCACCCGCGAGACGTCGATCGAGGAGGTCACCGACCTCGTCGTGCGCGAGTACCGCCAGGCCGCGGCGAGCTAGCAGCCTCAGGTTTCCTCCTCTCCGTTCCGGGAAGTGTCGAGACGCGAGCTTCGCCCGTTCGCAGGACTGCGGCATCCACGAGAAGGGAGGGAGCCAATGCAGAACGTCTCCTCACATGGGATCCGCGCGCGATCCGCACTCGTCCGGGCGGCGGTGCTCCTCGGATCGACCGTGCTCGTAGCCGTGACGGCGATCGGTCTCTCGGGCGCGACCGCCTCGGCGGCGAAGAAGCCGAAGAAGGGGCCGCTGAGCATCACGAAGCAGCCCTTCGGCACGACGGACGGCCAACAGGTCGACCTCTACACGCTGACGAACTCCCACGGCATGGAGGTCAAGATCATGACCTACGGCGGGATCATCCAGTCGGTCAAGACGCCGGACAAGAGGCACCGCTTCGCGAACGTCACGCTCGGTTTCCCGACGCTCCAGAACTACGTCGACCTCAACAGCCCGTTCCCGCAAGGCGGCCCCTACTTCGGCGCCATCATCGGCCGCTACGCGAATCGCATCGCGAACGGGCAGTTCGCGCTCAACGGGACGACCTACCAGCTGCCGATCAACAACCCGCCGAACTCGCTCCATGGAGGCATCAACGGTTTCGACAACAAGGTGTGGTCGGCAACCGTGGTGCCGCCGACCAGCAGCAACGTTGCGCTCGAGCTCCACTACACGAGCCCCGACGGCGAGGAGGGCTATCCCGCCACGCTCTCGGTCGACGTCACCTACAGACTGACGAACGACAATGAGATCCGGATCGACTACCACGCCACGAACGAGTCGGCAACCCTTGCGACGATCGTCAACCTGACGAACCACGCGTACTGGAACCTCGCGGGGGAGGGCACCGGAACGATCCTCGACCACAACCTGCGGCTGAACGCCGACCACTACACGCCGGTCAACTCCACGCTGATTCCGACGGGCGCGATCGATCCGGTCGCGGGTACGCCCATGGACTTCACCACGTCGACGCCTATCGGCGCTCGCATCCGCGACAACTTCAGCCAGCTTCTGATCGGCCACGGCTACGACCACAACTTCGTGCTCAACCGGCCGAGTCCGACGGACACGTCGCTCATCCTGGCGGCACACGTGCAGGAGCCGACCAGTCACAGGGTCCTCGACATCTACACCACCGAGCCGGGGATCCAGTTCTACTCGGGCAACTTCCTGGACGGCTCGCTCGTGGGCACGGGCGGCCACACCTACCGGCAGAGCGACGGTTTCGCGCTGGAGACACAGCACTACCCGGACTCGCCGAACCACGCGAACTTCCCGTCGACCGTGCTCCAGCCCGGCCAGGACTTCAACTCGGAGACCATCTACCAGTTCTCGACCGGCCCCAAGTAACGGCGCTTGCGGCTGGTCGCCTCGCCTCGCCTCTGGCGAGGCGAGGCGCCTGCCGTGGATCGTCAGACGGTCGGCCCTGCCCGCCCGGGGTCGAGCCGGCAGGGGAGGCAGATCGCCTCGCTCGCACCGACGTCGTCCTGCGGGTGCAGGGGCTCGTTGCACCGGCGGCAGCGCACACCGAGCGCTGAGCTGAAGAGGGTCCGAACCAGCTTGTCGATCATCGCTCCTCCTTCCGCGACTCGAAAACACAAAGTGGACTAAACGCACGGTAGCGACAGGGGTTGAGCTGTCACAAGCCCCGCCCTGAAAGCTTTACGCGACGCTAACGTTCGACGGAGGCGCAGCGCGCCGCAGCCAAATCTGATCGAGTTCGGCGAACGATGGCGCCGATCCGGTGAAGACGAGCCTGGGGATCTGGGCACTCGGCCCGATGGTGACGCGCTTCGTGCCGTCCGGGTACAAGCCGGAGCTCGCCGGCCAGACCACCGCGGAGCGGGTTCGCCACGCGGTCGAAGGCCTCGGTGATCTGATCGACGGCTACGAGTTCCATCACCCGCAAGAGCTGTCGCCGGACAACCTCGACGAGGTGCGGGCGGCGCTCGAGGGTCACGATGTCTACTGCGTCGCGACGGGCCTCCATCTCGATCCCCGGTTCGGCAAGGGTGGCCTCGTCTCGCCCGATGACGCGACCCGCCGGGAGGCGCTGAAGAGGACGCTCGACGCGATCGACTTCGCCGGCGAGCTGCGGGCCCACTTCATCATCTGGCCGGGGATCGAGGGCTACAACTACCCCTTCCAGGCGCCCTACAGGGAAAGCTGGGCCTGGCTCGTCGACGGCATCGGCCAGGCGGCGCAGCGATGCGGCGAGCACGGGATCAAGCTCTTCCTCGAGCACAAGAACTCCGAGCCGGCGATGAAGATCCTGATGCGCAACGTCGGCATGACGCTGCACGTGATCCACAAGCTGCGCGCCCAGGGGCTGGACAACGTGCAGGTGAACATGGACTGGCAGCACCTGATCATGAACCGCGAGAACCTGGCCGAGTACGCGGCGCTGCTCGCCGCCGAGGGCGTGCTCGGGCATCAGCACGCGAACTCGGGCTGGGGTGACTTCGACGACGACAACATGGTCGGCGCGACGGCGTTCATGGAGACGCTCGAGCTGGCGGTCGAGCTGCGCCGCGCGGGCTACGGCGACGGCGGCGAGCGGCTCGGCTTCGACCTCTATCCGTACACCGAGGACGCCGTGGCCGCAGTCCGGCGCAGCGTGCTGCAGTGGCGCTTCATCGAAGGCGTCGCGGCGCGGATCGACGAACCCGCCCTCCGGGAGGCGCAGTCGCAGAAGGACGCCGTCCGCGCCTACGAGCTCGTCTACGCGGCGCTCGGCGGCGAGTGAGGCTCCAGCACGTCTCGATCACGATCGCGAGGGGCGCGGAGGAGGAGGCCCGCGGCTTCTACGGGGGCCCTGCTCGGCCTGCGGGAGCGCGAGGTGCCGCCGAAGCTAGACCCTTCGCGCCTGATCTGGTTCCGCGTCGGCGAGCCGGACCTCGAGCTGCACCTGATGCTGGTCGACGAGCCTGCGCCCGGCGGCGGCCACCTCTGCCTCGCGGTGGATGACGTCGATGCCTTGCGCGGTCGTCTGGAGGAGGCGGGCATCGACACGTCGGACGCGACCGAGATCCTCGGGCGGCCGCGCTTCTTCTGCCGCGATCCCTTCGGCAATCTGGTCGAGCTGACGACGATCGTGCCGTGAGCTCAGACGAGCGCGTCGATCAGCACGACCGCGTCCGCCGTCTCGTAGTAGACGCAGCCGACGTCGTGCTTTCACTCCGCGTGCCACCCCGTCCAACGCCACAGTCCCGCCGCGACCTCGAGCACTTCGATGGCCGCTGAGCCGATCCTCGTCGGCCTCGACGTCGGCACCACCGGCGCCAAGGCGCTCGCGGTCACTCCTCAGGGCGAGGTGCTCGCGCGGGCCGAGGAGGGCTACCTGCTCTCGACGCCGAGGCCCGGCTGGTCGGAGCAGGACCCGGAGGACTGGTGGCGGGCAAGCCAGGCGGTGCTCGCCGCCGTCGGGGCCGAGGAAGCGGCGGGCATCGGTCTCTCCGGGCAGATGCACGGCCTGGTCACGCTGGACGAGGCCGACCACGTCATCCGGCCGGCGATCCTCTGGAACGACCAGCGCACCGCGGCGGAATGCGCAGAGATCGAGGAGCTGATCGGGCTCGAGCGCCTGATCGGCTTCACCGGCAACCGGGCCCTGACCGGATTCACGGCCCCGAAGCTGCTCTGGCTGCGAAGGCACGAGCCGGAGGCCTACGCGCGGGTCCGGCACGTGCTCCTGCCGAAGGACTACGTGCGGCTACGGCTCACCGGCGAGCATCTGACCGACGTTGCGGATGCGTCCGGAACGCTCCTCTTCGACGTCTCCCGGCGGCGGTGGAGCCGAGAGATGCTCGATGCGCTCGAGATCCCCTACCAGTGGCTGCCGCGGGCGGTCGAGTCGCCGGCGGTGAGCGGCCACACCGCCGACGGCGTGCCGGTCGCGGCCGGCGCGGGCGACCAGGCGGCGGGAGCGCTCGGGGTCGGCGTCGACAGGCCCGGACCCGTGTCGGTCGTCCTCGGGACGTCGGGTGTCGTCTTCGCCGTTCTGCCGGGATTTCAAGCGGACCCCGAGGCGCGCGTACATGCGTTTTGCCACGCGGTGCCCGGCGCGTGGCACGCGATGGGCGTGATGCTCTCGGCCGCCGGATCGCTGCGGTGGCTCAGAGATGTGCTAGCCCGGGACACCGCGTACGAGCAGCTGATCGCCGAAGCGGCGGAGAGGCCGGCGGGCGCGGACGGCGTGCTCTTCCTCCCCTACTTGACGGGGGAGCGCACGCCGCATGCCGACCCGAACGCCCGCGCCGCGTTCGTCGGCCTCGAGCTCGGTCACGGTCGGGACGCACTCGTCCGCGCGGTGCTCGAAGGCGTCGCCTACGGGCTTCGAGACTCCTTCGTGCTCCTGCGGAAGCTCGGTGCCCGGCCCGAGGTCGGCCGGGCCTCCGGCGGCGGGGCCCGCAGCAAGCTCTGGCTCGAGATCGTCGCCTCGGTGCTGGGTTTGCCGCTGGAGCTGACCGCGGTGGAGGACGGCGCGGCCTACGGGGCAGCGCTCCTCGGAGGCGTCGCCGGCGGCGTCTTCCGCGACGTGCACGAGGCGGTGGAGGCCTGCGTTCGCGTGCGCGACCGCGTCGAGCCGAACGACGCGTGGCGCGAGGCCTACGAGGCCGGTTACGCTCGCTTCCGCTCGCTCTATCCGGCTCTCAAACCCCTGGAGGAGGCATGACACTGGAAGGCAAGGTCGCGCTGATCACGGGCGCGAGCCGCGGCATCGGACGCGCGGTCGCCCACGGGCTGGCCGAGCAGGGCGTGAGCCTCGGGCTCGCGTCGCGCAGCGGCGATGACTCCGGCCTCGAGGGCGTCGTGGCGCGCCGGTGCGACGTCCGCCGGCAGGACGAGGTCGAGGCTGCGGTCGCGGAGACCGTCGAGCGCTTCGGCCGGCTCGACATCCTGATCGCCAATGCCGGCGTCGGTGCCTACGGCCCGCTGCTCGAGCTCGCGCCGGACCACCTCGAGGAGATGATCGACGTCAACGTCAAGGGGACGATCTACGCCGTGCGCGCGGCGCTTCCGCACCTGGTCGAGAGCGGCGAGGCCGACATCGTCACGATCGCCTCCGAAGCGGGTCGCCGCGGCGTTCCCTACGAGGCTGTCTACGTCGCTTCCAAGTTTGCCCAGGTCGGTTTCACCCGCTCGCTCGACCACGAGCTGCGCGAGCGTGGCGTCCGCTGCACCAACGTCTGCCCGGGCGGCGTCGCGACCGACTTCGCGATCGGGCGGGGCCGCACGCGCGACATGCCCGAGCTCGCCGGGATGATGAGCGCCGAGGACGTGGCCGAGGTGGTGCTGTTCGTGCTCACGCGCCGCCGCAACCACCGGATCCTCGAGACCGCCTTCCGTCCCGTGTCGGAGCCCTCGTGGGGCTGAACGTCGTTCGCCTCCGGCTCACTCCCGTGGGGGAAACCAGTTCCCCGACGCCCTCTCCCCCCGCTCATAGCCCGGAGAGCGGGCTATGAGCGGGGTCGCCTGGGGCATCGTCTCCACGGCCCACATCAACCGGCTCGTCATCCCGCCCGCCCAGGAGTCCGACCGGGTGGATCTGATCGCCGTTGCGAGCCGGGACGACGCCCGCGCGGAGGAGTACGCCCGAACGTGGGGGATCGAGCGCGCCTACGGAAGCTACGAGGCGCTGCTCGAGGACCCGGACGTCGAAGCCGTCTACATCTCGCTGCCGAACTCCCTCCACTGCGAGTGGTCGATCCGGGCGCTCGAAGCCGGCAAGCACGTGCTCTGCGAGAAGCCGCTCAGCCGCCGGGTCGCCGAAGTCGAGCAGATGATCGCCGCCTGCGCCGATGCTGGGGTCGTCCTGATGGAAGCGTTCATGTATCGCCACCATCCCCAGCATACCCGGGTCCGCCAGCTTCTCGCCGACGGCGCGATCGGCGAGCCGGCTGTCATGCGGGCATCGTTCCACTTCGCGATGGACGACGAGCGGCGCGGCCGGCCCGATGTCCGAGTCCAGAAGTCGCTCGACGGCGGCGCCTTCATGGACGTCGGCTGCTACGCGCTCAACGCCGTCCGCTACCTGCTCGACGCCGAGCCTGTCGAGGTAACCGCGCTCCAGCGGCTCGACCCGGCCCTCGGAGTCGACACGACGTTCGCCGCCGTGCTCCGATTCCCCGGCGACCGCATCGCCCTGATCGACGGCGGCTTCGACGCCAATGGGCCCTCGCGTTACGAGATCAGCGGCTTCGGCGGCGCGATCACCGCCGAGCAGGCGTTTCAGCCAGACCCGGCCCGGGCGATACTCACGCTCGTACGGCGCGGCGAGCGCACGGTCGAGGAGATCCCCGGCGTCGATCAGTACGGCCTCGAAGCGGACCACTTCGCGCAGAGCGTCCGGGCCGGGCGGCTGCTCCCGCCGGCCGAAAATGGCCTGGCGCAGGCACGGGCGCTCGAAGCGCTCTACCAGAGTGCCGAAACCGGCCAGTCCGTCCGCCTACCATGATGAAGTCTCGTCGCGGCTCCGGTGCTCCCCCTCGCCTGCTTGCGGGAGAGGGGGTCCGGGGGTGAGGGCCGGGCCCCATGGTAGGGTGGAGAGGGGTGGAACGAATCGGCGCCGCTGGCCGTCACAACGTCAGCCTGGAGAGAAGGGAAGCCCGTCAGGGACCGAAGCATGAGCTCGATCGCACGCATACTTGGAGTCTTTCTCACCCTGAGCGTCGTGTTCCTGACGCCGGCGCCAGCCGCGCTCGCCCAATCAGCACCCTTCTGCGGCCCAGGCTCGACTCCCCGCTTCAGCTACGGCTTCGCCGACTTGAAGGCGCGCCTCGGCGCGGCCATGGGCGACCCGGTCGAGTGCGAGCACACCGACGGCAGCACCGGCGACGTCCTCCAGGCGACCTCGACCGGTCTGGCATTCTGGCGCAAGTCGACCAACACCCCCACCTTCACCGATGGTTTTCATCACTGGGCCCTCACCCCGGGCGGCCTCGTGGCCTGGGATGGACAGGCGGTCGACCCTCCAGCCACCGCCCGGGGCACTGGTGGTCCGAGCCAGACCGGCAGCGGTCAGCCGACCATCGGCCAGAGCGGGCGCGGGTCCAGTCCGGCGCCAGCCCCGATCTCAGCCGGCCGACGGACCACCCCGACGACCTTCGCCTACACCACCGTCGATCAGCCACCATCGGGGGATGGCTGGCCCTGCCAGGCCAGGAACCCGAGCTGCGGGCGCGAAGACTGGTGGGCAGAGTGGAACGACATTCCGGACAGCAAGCCACTCCAATATCGCTTCATCGGGCCCGGCCTGGTGACCGAAGGCCGCTTCGCCGAGGTGATCGCGCTGCTCTGGACCTGGCCAGAAGGCCGCGAGCTGCTCCAGACCGCGGCCGAGAGCGGCGTCGCGATCTACGCCTCGCCCGAGATCGCCCGGCGCGCCTTCGCGGCCTACCGACCAGCCAACCGGACCCTGCTCGTGAACCCACAGTTCACCGAAGTCTCGACCTGGATGATGGCCGATGTCCTGGCCCACGAGTTGCGACACGCCTCTGATCATGCCAACAACATCCGGATGGGCAACACCTATGGAGACTGCGTGGCCCGCGAGCAGATCGCCTTCCAGACCGAGAATCGCTTCGTGCACTGGATCGCCGAGCGCCAGGGTGGGCTGCCATCCTCGGACGACGTCTCGAAGCTGCTGTCTCAAGAGGATTTCGCGCTCTACATGGACATCACCCACACCATGACCGCCGACAACCTGGATGCCCAGGTCGAAGAGGCCTACCGGGCCATCTGCTCGCGCACCCGCTAACCGAGTAGGCAGTAGGCGGTAAGCAGTAGGCAGTTGTTATGCGTTTCTGCCTACCGCCTACCGCCGTCTAGACCATCTCTTCACGTTGCCAGGAAAGTGAGCGTCGCGGTATGATCGCCGCGCTTCCGTCCCTCGCTGGACGACGCAGTCGTTTCACGGAGTGGGCGCTCTCATGTACGCAGGCTCATCCTATCCTTCGTGTCGTACGACTGGCATGCATTGATGGCTGATCAGGTTCACATCGTGGCTATGTCCGACCCCTCAGTTGTCAACGTGCCTGGCATCAGCGCCGCTGGCGTGAACGTGCCCGGCGTCAAGGCGCCGGATGTCCAGACGGCTGCCGATGAGCCGACCCCGGAGCGTCGCCCGGTCTGGAAGATGATCCTGACCCTGGGCGGGCTCGCCGCGATGAGCGGCCTGTTCCTCTTCTTCCCGATCGATTGGGAGAAGGTCGGCGCCTGGGGCTACGTCGGCATCTTCTTCGTCACGTTCATCGCGACCGCCAGCTTTATCCTGCCGATCCCCTACCTGCTCATCGTCGCCCGGGCCGGCATGTACCTCAATCCGATCACCCTGACCTTCGTGGCCGGGATTGCCGGCGCCCTCGGCGAGCTGACCGGCTACGCCGTCGGCGTCAGCGGGCGCGACTTGATCGCCAGAGGCAAGTGGTACGACAAGGCCAACTCCTTGATGGAGAACTACGGCTTCTGGTGCGTGGCGTTCTTCGCCTTCATCCCGAACCCGTTCTTCGATGCGATCGGCTTCGCAGCCGGGGTGATGCGCTACCCGATCTGGAAGTTCGTCCTGGCCACCTTCCTGGGGAAGTCGCTCAAGTTCTGGTTCGCGGTCGAGTCGCACCTGGTGGTGGCGTGGACTTGCACCGTCTTGCCGTCGGCCTGCGAGGCGATCCACTCGATCCACCTGTTTCGCTTCCTCGACTAACCCCAGCCAGCAGACGAGTTGTTAGCAGACGAGTTGAAAGTAGCCTTTGCCTACTCGTCTGC
>WNGE01004971.1_pt1 | contig 22265 bp, 25 predicted proteins | sample 5400651 | NCBI WGS metagenome assembly WNGE01 (sample SAMN13153370, study PRJNA577476) | soil metagenome | isolation source: 60 cm soil or saprolite under grassland replicate 2 | place: USA:California | collected 2016-06-15 | reverse complement strand
CGGGATCGGCGCTGTCCAGGACCCCTCGTCGACGCTCGCGTCGGTTGCTTCATACCTTCCGTTCTCCGCGCCACTCGTGATGCCGACGCGGATCCTGCTCGGTGACATCGCGGCGTGGCAGGCGCTGCTGTCGGCTGCGATCAGCATCGGGGCCACGTTCGCATTGATCCCCGTGGCCACGCGGGTGTACTCGGGCGCCGTGCTCCGCACCGGGCGGGTTCGCATCCGCGAGGTCCTGCGCATCGAGGGATAGCGACGCCTGAGTCAGCCGCGGATCTCGGCGCACATCTCGTCGAACACCCGCGAATGCAGATCCACGTCCTCGGCGGTGGTGGCCGGTGACATCAGCGCCATGTTGTGGAACGGCGTGAGCAGGATCCCTCGATTCAGCGCGTACAGGTGCGTGAACTGCGCGAGGTCGTGATCGTCGGCCGCCGCAGCCTCACCCCCGGTGCGGGGCGGGGTCGGCGTGAACCAGTACTCGGCCCTGCACCCCAGGCGCTGCACCTCCCATGGCAAGCCGTGGTTCGCGATCGCCTCCTTCACGCCGGCCGCCCACCGCTCGCCCAGCCCGATCATCCGCTCGAACGTCTCATCTGTCAGGACGTGCTCCAGGGTGGCCCGCATCGCCGCGAGCGAGAGCGCGTTGCCCGAGAGCGTCCCACCGATCCCGCCCACGTCTGTCGTGGGGAGCGAGTCCATGAACGCCTGCGCCCGGCGGGCGACCTCCTCGGTCATGCCGTAGCAAGCCGCGGGGACGCCGCTCGCGAGGGGCTTTCCGATCGTGAGGAAATCGGGCTGAAGGCCCCACGCCTTCGTGGCCCCGCCGGGCCCGGCGCAGATGCAATGGGTCTCGTCGATCACCAGGTACGTTCCGTGCTCGCGGGTCAGCCGGCGGAGGGCGTCGTGGAAGCCGGGCTCGGGCAGGACGATCCCGATGTTCGTGAGCGCGGGCTCGGCCAGGACGCAGGCGATGTCCCCGTGACCCAGGGCTTCCTCCAGGCCCGCGACGTCGTTGAACTCGACGACCCGCGTGGTCTCCGTGGGCTCGACCGGCGGGCCGATGTTGCCCGGACGGGAGCCCGCGACCCCGTCCTCGATCGTGATGATCGTCTCGTCGACCGAGCCGTGGTAGCAGTAGTTGAACACCAGGATCTTCGGCCGGCCGGTGATGGCCCGGGCCAACCGAACGGTGAACCGGTTCGCGTCGGTCGCCGTGAGGCAGAACTGCCAGTAGGGGAGCCCGAACCGCCTCGCCATCTCCTCGCCGACCCAGATGGCATCCTGCGTGGGCAGCATCAGCGTGATGCCTTTTGCGGCCTGTTCCGCGATGGCCTGCACGGCGGCCTTCGGAGCATGACCGGTCATGCCTCCCGTGTCGCCCAAGCAGAAGTCGACGTAGGTATGGCCGTCGACGTCGGTGAAGCGCGCCCCTTCCGCGTCCTCCACGAAGACGGGATGGGGTCCCGCCCACTCGGTCATCCAGGGCATCGGCACACCCGCCAGGAGCGAGTGCTTGCCCCGTTCGAACAGGTCGCCCGATCGAGAGTGCTCGGACACGAAGCGCGCGACCTCGCGGGCCATCAGCTCCCGCAGGCTCTCCCGATCGACGGTCCCTGCCACGTCTTCCTCCTTCGGATTCCCGCGGAGCCTCGCGCCCGACCCGGGCGTTCGTCAAACCCATCGGTTGGTGGCACGCCCCCGAGCGCCCCGGGTACGCTGGCAAACAGAAGCCGGAGGGAGAGTGCCATGGCCATGGAAGGGAAGCGCGCGATGCGGATCGGACCGACGGTCGGGACGGTCAGGCCGCTCGGCACCTCCGGCGCTCGTCTGCTGTCCAACGTGCCGCTGTTCGCCGGTCTTTCGGCCAGGGACCTTCGGCGTGTGGCCGGGCTGGCGGAGGAGACCTGGTTCAATCCGGGCCGCGTCGTGGTGCAGGAGGGGAAGCTGGGTTCCTCCTTCTACGCCGTGATCCTGGACGGGACGGCCCGCGTGACGCGGCGCGGGCGAACGGTCAGGAAGCTCGGCCCCGGCGACTACTTCGGGGAGCTTGCGCTCCTGACCGGCGGGCCGCGGACCGCCTCGGTGATCGCCGAGACGTCGCTTGACACGCTCCGGATCCAGCGGCCGGCGTTCCGCAAGCTCCTAATGAAGGAGCCCGAGGTCGCCCTGCGCATCATGGCCGGACTGGCCGAGCGGATCGCCGAGTGCGAGCGGCAGCTCCCCGGCTAGCTCCGCTCGACTTCCAGGCGAGGCCAGTCCGACCGTCGAGCTCGTACCGTGAGGTCCGTGGCCAGGCCGAGATCCTTGACCCGAAAGAACGTGCGTCACGCGGCGTCGCTCGTGTGGCAGGGACGGAATCCGGCCGCAAGGGTCTACGACAGCATCGGGCAGGACTTCTTCCTGGCCCTGGACGAGGGGTGGCTGAACCTGGGGTTGTGGGAGGGCGACGGGACGGATCCATCCGAGGCTCCTCGGGCGGTTCGTCGCTTGGTCTCGACCGTCGCGGAGCCGCTCCCTCGAGGCGGCGTGGTGCTCGATGTCGGGAACGGCCTCGGCGCGCAGGACCCGCTGATCGCGGAGGTGGTGCGCCCGAAGGGCCTCGTCGCCCTGAACATCACGGAATCCCAGCTCCGTGCGGGCCGCCGCCGCCTGGCCGAGGCGAACGCACAGCCGGTGAACGGCGACGCCACGCGGATCCCACTTCGCGACGAGACCGTGGACGGCGTGATCAGCGTTGAGGCGGCGTTCCACTTCTCATCCCGGGCTCGGTTCTTCGCCGAGGCCTTCCGGGTGCTCCGGCCGGGCGGCATCCTCTCGATGTCCGACGTCCCGGTGAAGCGGCTGCCCGGCCGTCCGGGCGAGCTGCTGGCGGGCCTGACCCAGCTCCGGGTATGGGGCCTGTCGACGGCGGCCGTCGCGACGGCGGACCGGATCGTCGAGGCCGTCGAGGGTGCGGGGTTCCAGGATGTGGAAGCGGGGTTGGTCGGCGACCGCGTCATCGCCCCGGCGCTCGCGTTCGTCCGTCGGCGGCTCGACATCGAGAGAGGGGAGGCCCCTATGGCGATGCGGCTGGCCTCCCGCGTCATGCTCTCGCAGGTCGAGCTGCTGTGGCGTCGCGGGCTGCTTGACTACCTGCTCCTGAAGGCGGTCAAGCCGAAGCCGGCAGGTTAGGCCGCGTCGAGCTCCCTGCGGAGCGCGCGGAGCGGGAGCGAGCCCAGGGCGAGGAGACGGTCGTGGAAGTCCGGAAGGGAAAAGGCGTCGCCCTCGGACTTGGTCGCCTCTGCTCGGAGCCGCTCGATCTCGAACTGCCCGATCTTGTACGCCAGGGCCTGCCCCGGAAGCGTGATGTACCGGTCCGTCTCGATCACCGCGTCGACGTTGGGGACGGCGGCTTCCTCGAGCTGTTCGATGGCCCGTTCCCTGGACCACCCGAACGCGTGGATCCCGGTGTCGACGATCAGGCGGGCCGCCCGGTGGGCCTGGGCATCGAGCATGCCCAGACGCTCCACATCGTCCAGGAACAGCCCCATCTCGTCGGCCAGGCGTTCGCTGTACAGGCCCCAGCCTTCGGCGAACGCCGCCCCGGCCAGGAGGCCGCCGAACCGCTTGATGCTCGGCCGGTCGCCCATCTCCTGCTCGATGGCGATCTGGAAATGATGGCCCGGGTTGGCTTCGTGGTACGTGGTGGTGGCTAAGTGGTACCGCGGCCGGCTCTCGAGCTCGAACCCGTTGACGTAATAGATGCCCTGCCGCGACCCGTCCTCGGAGGGCGGTTGGTAGAAGGCGAACGGCATGTCGGCCTCGCGGAACTCCTCGACCGGACGAACCTCGCAGTTGTTCTTGGGGAGGCGGCCGAAGAACCGGGGGGCGGCCTCCCATCCCCGAGTGACCTGGTCCTCGGCCAGTCGGACCAGCTCGTCTTTGCCGACGATCGTGTTGCGACCGCCGGCGTTCAGCTCGGCCGTCACCGCGGCCGGATCCGGTGAGCCCAGGCGCTCGGCGCACAGGATCCGCTCCTCCTGGATCCGTTCGAGGTCCTCCAGGCCGAGGTCGTGGACCCGCCTGGCATCGAGGGGAAGCGTGGTCCACGAAAGGATCTCCGCCGCGTACATGGCGTCGCCTCCCGGCAACGCGAACAGGCCGATGGTCTCCGTGGCGTGCGGAAGGTAGTCGCGGAGCGCTTCGAGGTAGGTCTCCAGCGCGGGCAAGACCGTCCGACGGAGCTCGCCGGCGACGCGGTCCCGGCCAGCGGCGTCCGACTCCGGAACCGGCATCACTGTCGGCGAGGTCTCCGGCGGCGCCGACATCAGCCGCTCGACCTGAGCCACTGACCGCTCGACCACCACGCGAGGTGCCGTCACGCCGTCCCGGATGCCCTCCTGAACCACGTCGTTCACCGCCTGGAAGAATGCCGGGGCCGCGGCCAGGCGGGCCAGGTACCGATCGAGGCGCTCCGGCGTGTCGGCCCGCTGAAGCGAGCCGAGCTCGCCGAACAGCTGGCCCGGACCCCACAGGTGGCTGACCACCCGGAGCCGGTCCAGACGATGCTCGATCTCGGCCAGGTCGCGAAGGGCGATGGCCTCGAGCATGTCGAGCGACGTCCGGACGCCCACATCGGCCACGTTCCGATCGATGGCCTCGAGTTGTCTCAAGGCCCGCCGGTGCATGGCCTGCCGCTTGGATCGCCCTGCCTCGCTCGGATCGGGGAGCCGGTCGTCGAACCGCTCGTCGCCGACGAGGGTTCCGAGGAGCGGATCGGCCTCGATCAACCCCTCCCAGTAGTCGTCGACCAGGGCGCGCCCCCGATCGACCTCACCACTCATTGGTTTCCACTTCCCTTCCCGCTTTCCGACCCCGCAGACCACATCCTAATTCGACCGCGTATGGGACTTCGGTCCACTTCGGCCGTAACCTCTTGGGCCATGCCCGCAACCAGGGGAATCAGGATCGCCGCCCTCTTCGTGCTGCTCGGCATCGTGGTCTGGCTGTTCGCCGGCGGCGGGGGCCCGGTCACGCCGGATGGAGCGGGGCGGTTGCTCGGGCTGCCGCCGGGATCGGCCGAGACGCATTCGACGACGGTTGCCGGCGGTCGCGCTTCCCTCGAGGTCTACCGCGGCCTGGGGACGTGGATCGACATCTACGACGTCGCCTGGAGGCATCCGGGGACGGCCATCCGGCGCATGCGAGCCCGCGGGGTCGAGACGCTGTACCTGGAGACCTCGAACTTCAGCCGGGGCCGGATGATGGTATTCCCCGACGGCGTCAGGCGGTTCCTCGACGCGGCCCACCGCAACGGGATCTCGGTTGTGGCCTGGTACCTCCCCGGCCTCCGGGACCTGGCCCTCGATGTCCACCGAGCGCTCGGCGCGATCCGCTATCGGACGCCCCTCGGGAACGGGTTCGACTCGTTCGCGCTCGACATCGAATCCGACGCGGTCGACCGCCCGGTACGCAGGACCAGACGACTCCTGTCGCTTTCGGAACGGCTCAGGGGGGCCGTAGGTCGAAGCTACCCGCTCGGCGCGATCATCCCCTCACCTCGCCGGCTCCAGGCCGACGTGCTGTACTGGCCGTACTTCCCCTATCAACGACTGGCAGATGTGTACGACGTGTTCCTTCCGATGACGTACTTCACGTTCCGGGTCACCGGGAGGTTCGGTGCACGCTGGTACACCGCCGGCAACATCGACATCATCCGGCAGCAGACGGAGGACCGGTCCGTTCCCATCCACGTGATCGGCGGGATCGGCGGCGATGCGACGAAGGGGGAGACCGCGGGGTTCGTCGACGCGGTCCGGGGGCGGCGGGCCATCGGAGGCAGCTACTACACGTTCCCCATCACTCGGCCCGCCGACTGGTCGAAGCTGGACCGGCTCCGCTCCACCCGCTGAGCCCGGCGTGGCGCTCTCCAGGCCGTCTGCCATCCTTGACGGGATGGACGAGCACCTCGCGGCGAACCGAGCGCTGTGGGACGAGTGGGCCGAGATCAATGCCCGAAGCGCCTCATACGACCTCGAGGACTTCAAGCGGGGCGGCGTCCGGATTCGTGACTACGAGATCGAGGAGGTCGGCCAGGTCAAAGGCAAGACCCTGTTGCACCTCCAGTGCCACTTCGGGATCGATTCGCTCTCGTGGGCCCGCCTGGGTGCGAAGGTCACCGGCGTCGACTTCTCCGAGCGGGCCATCGAGCTCGCGACCGGAGTCGCGGCCGAGCTCGGCATCGACGCCTCGTTCATCCGCTCCAATGTCTACGACCTGCCCCAGCACGTGGATGGCGAGTTCGACATCGTGTACACGTCTCGCGGGGTGCTGTGTTGGCTGCCCAGGATCCGCCCGTGGGCAGACGTCGTGGCGCGCTTCGTGAAGCCTGGCGGATTCTTCTACATCACGGAGACCCACCCCATCCTGGAGGCATACGAGGACGACTTCACGCTGAAGTTTCCCTACTGGGAACGGGAGGAGCCATCTTCCTTCGACATCCAGGGGTCATACGCGGACCCCGCTGCCGAGGTGAAGACGCAGAAGGACTACGAATGGAACCATAGCCTCGGCGAGATCGTCACCGCACTGGCCCAGGCCGGCCTGCGGATCGAGTTCCTCCACGAGTGGCCGTTCGTGGACTGGGAGCTCCCGTTCCTCGAGAAGAGGGACGGGCGGTGGTGGATTCCGGGCGCGCTCGACGGGACGATGCCCCTGATGTACTCGCTGAAGGCGACGAAACCCGCCTGATCAGAGCAGGGCGGACTGACCCCGGGCCACGCGCTGTCCCCGGCGGCGGCGTGGGGACTCGGCGGGGTGCTCCACCAGAGCCACGACACGGTCGGACATGAACCGGCCGCTCCGCACGGTCTTGCCGGTTCGGGTGACCTCGGCCACCTCCACGACGCCGCGGGAGGTCGTGACCTCCACGTGCCGACCGGACTTGCTGGCGTCGATCTCGAACGTCTGCACGCCGGACCCGATGTCGATCACGATCTCAACGCGGTCGCCCTTCATGGACTCATCCTAGTCCCGCGGGCCGACAGGGCGTTTCGGCCCAAGCCGGCATCAGGCCTGGTCGACCCACTCGCGGACTTCGGCCTTCACCGCTTCGGGCAAGAAGCTGGCCCCCAGCGCGTTGGCCGTGACCCGCCGGAGCTCGAGGTCGTCGAACCCCAGGACGTCCGCCGCGATCGACAACTCGTGCGTGAGGTCGATGCCGAACAATCCCGGGTCGTCGGTGTTGATCGTCACCACCGCGCCCTTGCGGAGGAGCCCTCGTGCTGGATGATCCCCGAGAGTGCGGACCGCCCTCGTCCGCTCATTCGACGTGGGGCACATCTCGAGGGCGACGCCACGATCGATGACGAGCTCCGTCACCGCGGGGTCCCAGGCCACGCTCACGCCGTGGCCGAGGCGGCTGACCCCTAGGGCCTGGACGGCCTCACGCGGATACTCGGGACCCCCCGACTCCCCGTAGTGGGCCGTGAGCGGGATGCCGGCTTCCCGAAGGGGCGCAAGCACGCCGGCGAACATCGCAGCCGGGTAGGGGAGCTCGACGTCGGCCAGGTCGAACCCCACCAGGTGCTCCCGGTTGCGCAGGGCGAACGCGACGGTCCGCTCGGCGGACTCCATGCCGTACGAGCGGCTGACGATGGCGATCAGTCCGACGGCAACATCGAGCTTTCCGGCCCGATCGACGCCGGCACGGATGGCCTCCAGGGCCCGGTCCCAGTCCAGCTCGAAGGGCTTGCACAGGAACTCCGGGGAGAACCTGAGCTCCGCCAGTCGCACGTTGTCCGTCGCCAGGTCCTCGACCGCCTCGAACGCGATCCGCTCCACGGCGGCGCAGTCTCGGAACGCCTCTTGGGCGACGCGGAAATACGTCAGGACCTCGGCGAGGCTCCTCATGGGCCGCAGCACTTGGGCCTCGGGCGCGAGCTCCTCGGGCGTTCGGGCCGCGAGCGGCTGACCCCCCTCCCGATACAGGTCGATGAGGGTCTGGAGCCGGATCGCCCCCTCCAAGTGCCGGTGTAGCTCGACCTTGGGGAGCGAGCGAAGGTCCATGGCCCGGAGCCTAGCGTCCGCGGTCGCCCGGATACGGTCCGGCGTGCGCCCGCGAAGGCGGCCCCGCACGCGAGCGGCTAGCATCCGGTCCGGGTCGCGAGAGGGACGGATGCTGCTCGAGGGCAAGAAGCTCCTGATCACCGGCGTGCTGACGCGCGACAGCATCGCGTACTCGGTAGCGCAGACCGCCCAGGAGCAGGGCGCGGAGCTCGTCCTCACCTCGTTCGGCAGGGCCATGAGCCTCACCGAGAAGAGCGCCAAGCGGCTGCCGCAACCGGTGGACGTGCTGGAGATGGACGCGAACAACCCCGACCACATCCAGGCGGTGGCGGACGACCTGGCGAAGCGGTGGGGACGGGTCGACGGGTTCCTGCACGCGATCGCGTTCGCCCCGAGGGACGCGCTCGGCGGGAACTTCCTGAACACGCCGTGGGAGAGCGTCCAGACGGCACTCCAGACGAGCGCGTACTCGCTGAAGGCCATCGCCGTGGGGATGCTGCCGCTGATGACTGAGCACGGGGGCGGCGTCGTGGGCCTTGACTTCGACGCCTCGGTGGCCTGGCCCGTGTACGACTGGATGGGCGTAGCTAAGGCGGGCCTCGAGTCGGTGGCGCGCTACCTTGCGCGCGACCTCGGCCGGCAACGGATCCGAGTGAACCTGGTCTCGGCCGGCCCGCTTCGAACCATCGCGGCAAAGGGCATCCCCGGGTTCGACGCGCTCGCCGACGAGTGGGGCGAGCGCGCGCCGCTCGGATGGGACACGGGCGACCCCACGCCGGTGGCGAAGGCCGCGGTGTTCCTGCTGTCGGACTGGGCCTCCGGGATCACCGGGGAGATCCTCCACGTGGACGGCGGGTATCACGCGATCGGTTCCTCCCTGCCGGAGAAAACCGAGTAAGTTTCCGCGGAACCCCTACCGGTTCCGCCCGGTCTACCCTTGGACCGTGGCGGGCTGGCGCGACGACGACCCTGGGCTCCCCATCAAGTTCGGGCCGTGCTCGAACGGCGAGTACGATCCCCAACCCCTCTCGCCGGTCATGCGGGAGACCGTCCGGCGGGCCAGGGAAGAGTGCGAGCGGAACGCCAAGCGTCTGGGGATGAGCCGCCGCGAGTTCCTCCTGTCTGTCTGCGGGGCGGCCACCACCCTCCTCGTACTCGACGCCTGCACGCGTGAGGCAGTCCGCCACGTATCCGGCTCGTCCGGCGCGTCCCCGGGCGGTGGCTACTCCATCCCGCCCGAGGCCACGACCGAACCCGATGCCGCGCACGGCGCGATCGGCGGCGAGGAGTTCGTGTTCGACATCCAGGGTCATCTTCTCGAGTACGACCTGAACCCCGTTCTGAACGGGCAGGACTTCTGGACGCGGTTCCCTCAGCGGTACTGCGGCGAGGACGATCCGCGGACCTGCTACTCGATTGACCACTTCATGGAGCTCATGTTCCTGCGGAGCGACACGTCGATGCTCGTCCTGTCTGCGCTCCCGATCTATCCCGAGGGCAGCCCGCTGTCCGCCAAGGTCATGGCCGAGACCCGCAGGGTGGCCGAGGGCCTGTGCCGCGACGACCGCGTGCTGCTCCACGGCCAGGCGCTGCCCAACGTCGGGCCGCTTCGGGCGAACCTCGACGCCATGGAGGACCTGACGCGCACGTACCCCATCGTTGCGTGGAAGACGTTCACCCACTTCCCCGACGTCTTCGAGCACAACGGGAACGCCTGGTGGCTCGACGACCACGAACGCGGAGTGCCGCAGGTCGGGGAGGCGTTCATCCGCAAGGCGGTCGAGCTCGGCATCCCGCGGATCTGCACGCACAAGGGCTTCTCCAGGAGCAGCCGGTTCGGCTCGCCGGTCGACATCGGTCCCGCCGCTAGGCGTCACCCGGACGTCGATTTCGTCGTGTACCACTCGGGCTACGAGGCCGGCGGTCCCGAGGGGCCGTACACGGCGGCCACCGCCGAGGTCGGCATCAACCGTCTGGTGTCCTCGCTGAAGCGGGCGGGGATCGGTCCGAACGAGAACGTCTACGCCGAGCTCGGGTCGACCTGGTGGAGCGTGTTCCGGGCGCCGGAGCAGGCCGCGCACGTCCTGGGCAAGCTGCTGCGGTACGTGGGGGAGGACAACGTGGTGTGGGGGACCGACTGCCTGTTCTACGGCTCGCCCCAGGACCAGATCCAGGCGCTGCGGTCGTTCCACATCAGCGACGAGCTCCAGGAACGGTACGGCTATCCTCGGCTGACCAAGGAGCTGAAGACGAAGATCCTGGGGCTGAACGGGGCCCGGCTGTACGGCGTGGACCCCGTCACGACGAGATGCGAGTTCACTCGGCGCGAGCTGGCGGAGATCCGCAAGCACCTACCCGGCCGGGATCGGACGCTCGGACCGGCCACGGTGGCGGCCGCACAGAATGTGCGAGACCACCATTGGGAGAGCGGGATGCCGTGAGGCGCCGGGCTAGCCGACGCTGTCGTGGACGCTGGAGGCGAGGTCCATGGCGGCCGACGTGTTCGGCGAGACGGCGTCGATGAGGAACCCCCCCGTGTCCTGATCGTTCCACACGCACACGGCCCGGGGGTCGCCGATGGTGCTCGGGCGGCCCAGGATGATCGCCGCGCACCGGTAGGTCACGCCATCCCTGGTCTCGGTTACGGCCGTACCCGTGTCGACGGAGCCCCCGCCCGAGCCGTCGAAGCCGGTGGCGAAGTCCTCCAGGCCGCCCGGGAGCGGCGAGCCACTGGTCTCGAAGGCGATGACCATGAAGCCGGTGGTGGAGATGTCTCCGTAGATCGCGGCCCTGGCCTCGACCCCCACGCTCTTCAGGGTCTTCTCCATGAACTCCGTCGCCGCTTCGGCGATCTGTGACTCGTCGTGCTGATACCCGGCGATCGTGTCGGGGAAGCTGATCCCGGACTGCATCTTCTGATAGAAGAAGAAGCCCATCGCGACCAGGATCACGATGGCGATACCCACCCATAACGCGCCGAACATCGATCCACTTGCGTTCGGCGCAGACCCGGGCCAGGTGGCCGTGGGTGGCCAGTTCGGAATGGGTAGTGGCTGTGGCGGAACCGGGGCGGAGCTGGGGAGGACGCCAGCGGGCGCCGCCGGGACCGGAGGCGTGCCGGAAACTGGGCCGACCCCCCAGCGATCGGATGTCGGCGACGCCGCCGGCTCGGGCAGGACGGACGATCCCGCCGTAGATCGGGGCGCGCCCGGCGAGACCGATTCCGGGGGCACCGCCCAGATGGGCTCGCCCTCCTGGAGGGGAGCGAGGCGGGTGCCGCAGGAGGTGCAGGAGGTGTGGCCCGGATCGTTGTCCGTCCCGCACCAGGCGCAGCGGCTCTTCTCCACCCACCCTCCTCGATGCTCGAAGGATCGCGGGGTCGGCTCGACGCGGCCCGGCACCTGCCCCGCTGTCAGTGGATATCGGCCGCGGAGAGCTGAGCTTGATAGGGGCCCCTGCCGGCCACGCACCACGCGCCACACGTCGCCGCCAGGCGGAGGGCATCGGGGACCGCGTACCCGGCGCCCAGGGCGAACGTGAGCCCGGCTGCGAAGCTGTCCCCTCCGCCATAGGAGTCCACTGGGGGTCCGGGGAGTGGGACCGCATCGTACGTGCCCGAGGCGCCGTCGGCCGTCTCGAACGAGCCGCCGTCCATGCCGGCGGTTCGAACGAGCAAGCCCGGCCGACGAGAGAGGACCGACGGGTCGACCCGCTCGGAGCGGTCGCGTCCGCTGCCGACCAGGGCGTCGAGCCTCACGTCGGCTGCGGCCAGCAAGCCCATCACCCGACTGGTGGCCACGAGGACCCGTGCCTTGCGGGCCGCATGGACCGCCGCGACGTCCCCGGCGGTCAGGAACACGGCGTCGACGGAGGCCAGCTCGTCCCACGGGAGGGGATCCTCGGCGAGCGGCTGCAGCCGCTCGCCGAGGGTGGTGATGGTGCGCTCGCCGCTCGCGTCGATGAACGTCACGGCGCGGCGCGTGGGCTCATGTCGCCTGGCGGCTTCGACCCGTGGACCGAGGGACTCGAGTTCCCGGTGCGCGCGGTTTGCGACCGAGTCCTTCCCCAGCGCGGTAAGGAACGTGCAGTTTCCGGCCAGCTTGTGAAGCTGAACCGCGGCCACGGCGCCGCCGCCCGCCGGCTCCTCCCACCACTCGGTGGCGTGGACGATCTCGCCGGCCTTCGGAACGTGATCCACCTTGCCAAACTCGATCCACTCCACGTGGCCGACCACCGCCGTCCGCACGGGAGGGAGTGTGGCATCTGATACCAGCGGCCGGCGGGTATCCTCGGCGCATGCGCGAGGACGTGCGGCTCACGACGTTCAGCCACGGCGCCGGGTGCGCCTGCAAGCTCGGACCGGCCCATCTGGACCAGGTGCTGAGCAAGCTCGAGGCGCCGGCCATGCCCAGGGAGGTGCTCGTCTCGGCCGAGACTGGTGACGATGCCGCGGTCTACCTGCTGCCCGACGGCCGGGGCCTCGTGGCCACGGTCGACTTCTTCACCCCGATCGTGGATGACGGCTACGACTGGGGCCGGATCGCCGCGGCGAACGCCTTCAGCGACGTGTACGCGATGGGCGGCTCTCCGGTCATCGCCCTCAACTTGACGAGCTGGCCGGTAGACGACCTCCCACTCGAGCTGCTGGCCCGGGTGATGCAAGGGGGACAGGATGTAGCGGAGCAGGCCGGGGTCGCCGTCGTTGGCGGCCACTCGATCACCGATCCCGAGCCCAAGTACGGCATGGTGGCCATGGGGTTCGTGCCCGTCGAGCGGATCGTCCGCAACTCCACGGCGCCGGCCGGAGCCGCCCTGTTCCTGACCAAGCCGCTCGGTCTGGGCATCATCACCACCGCGATCAAGCGGCGGAAGGCCACCGACTTCCAGGTGAAGACCGCCGTCGAGGTGATGATCACGCTGAACGCGGACGCATCGGCAGCCATGGTGGCTGGCGATGCCCGCGCGGCAACCGACGTGACCGGGTTCGGCTTCCTCGGGCACCTCCAGAAGATGCTTGCCGCCTCGGGCGTGGCCGCGTCGGTCTTCGCCGGCGGTGTTCCGGTCCTTCCCGAGGTCCTCGATCTGGCCGGGGCGGACGTCGTACCGAGCGGCACCAGGCGCAACCACGCCTACCTCCAGCCTTTCGTCGACTGGGGGGAGCTGACCGAGCCCGAGCAGCTCGTGCTGGCCGATGCCCAGACCTCCGGCGGTCTGCTCATCGCCGCCACCGACCCCGAGGACATGCGGCTTCGCCTGGTGGAGCGGGGGGTTCAAGCCGTGGAGGTCGGCGTCACCGAGGCCGGTGAGCCGGGCCATATCACGGTCGAGGGCAGGCTCACCTCGGACTGAACAGCCGTTCAGGGAATAGGGGCCCGCTGCTACAGTTATCGCTGTTGCAATGATCGAGCTGGACACCCTCTTTGCCAAGGAGATCGTGGAACACGGGCTGCGAGAGTTCCCCAATGAGGCCTGCGGGCTGATCGCGGGGACCGACGGAAGCGCCGTGAAGGTGTTCACCATGCGCAACATGGACCAGAGCCCGATGTCCTACCGGCTGGACCCCATGGAGCAGTTGCGGGTCACGAAGGAGATCGAGGAGACGGGCTCGGAGCTGTGGGGGATCTACCACACGCACACGCACACCGAGGCCTATCCCTCGGAGACCGATCGCGACCGAGCCCGGTGGGTGCAGCCGTTCTACCCGGACGTGTACTACCTGCTGGTATCCCTGTCCGACCGGGACAACCCGGTGGTCCGGGCGTTTCGCATCACGGACGGCGAGGTCGCTGAGGAGGAGCTGACGATCCAATGAGCCCGGCCTTCACCGAGGACCAGGTCCGGCGGTACTCCCGTCACATCATCCTTCCAGGGATCGGCGGAGAGGGCCAGCTCAAGCTGCTCGATTCGAAGGTCCTGGTGATCGGGGCGGGCGGTCTCGGCTCTCCGGTTGCGATGTACCTGGCGGCTGCGGGGGTGGGCACGCTCGGGATCCTGGATTTCGACCGGGTGGACGAGTCCAACCTCCAGCGACAGATCCTGCACTCGACCCCCGATGTGGGACGGCCGAAGGTGGCGAGCGCCGTGGACCGGCTCCAGGCCATCAACCCGACGATCGACATCATTCCCTACGACACCATCCTGTCCTCGACCAACGCCATGGAGATCCTGGAGCCGTGGGACGTCGTGGTGGATGGGACCGACAACTTCCCCGTGCGGTACCTGGTGAACGACGCGACCCAGATGCTGGGCAAACCCCTCGTCTATGGGTCGATCTACCAGTGGGACGGACAGGCCACGGTGTTCATGCCCGGCCACGACGCGCCGTGTTACCGGTGCCTGTTCCCCCAGCCGCCGCCCCCGGGCACGGTCCCCTCGTGCGCGGAGGGCGGCGTGTTCGGCGTGCTGCCCGGCATCGTGGGGAGCATCCAGGCCACGGAGGCCATCAAGCTGATCACCGGCGTGGGCGAGCCGCTGATCGGCCGCCTGCTGTTGTTCGATGCTCAGGCCATGGACTTCGCCACCGTGCGCGTCCGGTGGGATGCCGATTGCCCGGTGTGCGGCAAGGAACCGACCATCACCGAGCTCATCGACTACGAGGCGTTCTGCGGCCTCGGGCCTGGGGAGGCCCCGCCGGAGGCCGAGCACGGCGTCTCCACCTCCGCGTAGCGAAGAAGGAGTGACGACCAAGATGTCGGTTCGCGTGAAGCTCCCCACGATCCTGCGGAAACATGCCGGCGGTGAGGCCCTGGTGGACGCCGAGGGCGCGACGCTTCGCGACCTGCTGTCGAACCTGGAGTCGCGATACCCCGGGATCACCAAGAACATCGTGGCCGACGACGGTGGCCTCCACCGGTTCATCAACGTCTACGTGAACGACGAGGACGTGCGGTACCTCGGTGCACTCGAGACCAGCGTCAACGAAGGGGACACGGTCTCGATCCTGCCTGCGGTGGCCGGCGGCCGGGCACAGGCCGCCGACCCCGAAGATCCCGCCTGTGTTCCCGAACAACGCCCGCCGCACCAGGGGGAGATCGTCAGGACAACCAGCTGAGGGCGGTCGTTGCCCGGCCCGCTGGGATAATCGAGCGCGTGCGCTACGGAGACATCCTCGAGGCCATCGGCGAGACGCCACTCGTCGGCCTCCCCGGGATGAGCCCGAAGCCGGGCGTTCGGCTGTGGGGCAAGCTCGAAGGCCAGAATCCCAGTGGGTCGCTGAAGGACCGCATCGCCAAACGGATGATCCAAGCGGCCGTGGCGTCGAGGGAGCTCACGCCGGAGAAGACCATCCTGGAGCCGACGTCGGGGAACACGGGCATCGCGCTGGCCATGGTGGCCCGGCGGATGGGGTATCGACTCACCGTGGTCATCCCGGACAACGCCAGCGAAGAGCGCATCCGCCTGCTCGAGCTGTTCGGCGCCGAGATCGTCTACTCGCCGGGGGACAAGGGGACGAACGGCTCGATCGAGGTCGCAAGGGCGCTGGCCCGCGACGACCGGTACTACATGCCCTTCCAATACGGGAACCCAGCGAACCCGCTCGCCCACTACGAGGGCACGGGCGCCGAGATCGTTCGCGACCTGCCGGAGGTGACCCACTTCGTAGCGGGGCTGGGGACCGGCGGCACGCTCACCGGCGTCGGGCGTCGTCTCCACGAGCACGATCCCGGGGTCAAGGTGATCGCCGCGGAGCCGGAGCTCGGCGAGATGGTCTACGGCCTCCGATCCCTCGACGAGGGGTTCATCCCGCCGATCTTCGATCAGTCCGTTCTGGACCGGAAGTTCCTCGTCAACTCGTCCGACTCCCTTCGGGCCACTCGGGAGCTGACCGAGAAGGAGGGGATCTTCGCCGGCATCTCCTCGGGGGCCGTCGTGTCGGTGGCCCAGCGGATCGCCGCCGAGATCGAGCGGGGGGATATCGTTTGCCTGCTCCCCGACGGAGGATGGAAGTATCTGTCGACGGAGGCCTGGGCCGCGGAGCTGGAGCGGGCTGAGAAGAGTGTCTCGGAGACCCTATGGTGGTAGGCGATGCCCGATAGCCGCCCGATCGGCGTGTTCGACTCCGGGGTCGGAGGGCTGACGGTGGCCCGGGCGGTTCTGGACTTGCTGCCGTACGAACCGGTCGTGTACGTCGGCGACACCGCGAGGTTTCCGTACGGCCCGAAGCCGCTTCCCGAGATCCGGACCTACGCTCTGGAGATCGCCGACTACCTCCTGTCGAGGGATGTGAAGGTCCTCGTGGTGGCGTGCAACTCGATCGAGGTCGCCGCCATCGAGGAGGTGACGGACGCGGCGGTGCTGCCCGTGGTCGGCGTGATCGATCCTGGGGCGCGGGCCGCCGTCCGGGCCACCCGGAACGGCCGGATCGGCGTCATCGGGACGGTGGCGACCATCTCGAGCGGGGCATACGACCGAGCGGTAGCGGCGACCGGAGCTTCCGTGGATCTGTTCTCCCGCCCATGTCCCGCGTTCGTCGAGCACGTCGAGGCCGGCGACACCTCGAGCGACCGGCTCCTCGCCGCGGCGCGCACGTACCTCTCCCCGCTCCGGGACCAGCGGGTGGACACGCTGATCCTGGGGTGCACCCACTACCCGATGCTGTCCGGGCTCATCCAGATGGTGATGGGGGAGGACGTCGTGCTGGTCTCCTCGGCGGAGGAGACCGCCAAGGATGTCTACGCCACCCTCCGCTCGCTCGATCTGCTGACCGGAAGGCGGGCCGACCCCCCGCACGAGTTCCTGTGCACCGGCGACCCTGGTCAATTCCAGTCGGTGGCCCACCATTTCCTCGGCCCCGGCGTGGGCAGGATCGATGCCGTTGCCGTGCAGCCGGTGGGAGGTGGGTCGTGGAGCTGATCGTCCTCGGCGCGAGCGGTACGTGGCCCGAGCGCGGGACGGCCACCAGCGGGTACCTGGTACGCCATGACCGGTTCAACGTCTGGGTCGACGCGGGGACCGGGACCCTGGCCAACCTGCAACGGCACATCGAGCTCGCCGAGGTCGACGCCATCCTCATCTCGCACGAGCATCCCGATCACATCGTCGATCTGTACCCATGCTTCTACGCCCGCCACTACGGCCGGCTCGGTGACCCGCACCTCCCCGTGTACGCCCCCTCGGGATTCCCAGCCAGGGCAGAAGAGCTGGTCTCCGAGGAGAGCCGGACGGTGATGCGCGACGCGTTCGACTGGCACGAGGTGTCGCCGGGCGAGCGGTTCGAGGTCGGCCCCTTCAGCGTGCAAACCGAGCCGATGTCGCACCTCGGGCTGGTCGCGCTGGGGTTCCGGCTCGAGACCGATGGCACCGCGTTGGCGTACACCGGCGACACCGGGCCCACGTCGAAGGTCCACGACCTCGGTCGCGACGCCGACGTGCTTCTGTCCGAGGCCACCTGGCAGGACTCGGATGAGCTCCTCCCGTTCCACCTCTCGGCCCGCCAGGCCGCGGTGCACGCCCGCGAGGCCGGAGCGGGGCTGCTCATCCTCACGCACATCTGGCCCACCTCCGACAAGGAGGTCTCCCGGGCACAGGCGGCAGAGGAGTTCAACGGGCCGATCGAGCTCGCCACCGAGGGCCAGCGGCACGAGGTGGGGAAGTGAACGAGCGTCCCGACGGCCGAGGGCCCGCGGACCTTCGGCCGGTCAAGGTGGAGCTGGGCTATCAGGAGTGGGCCGAGGGGTCCGTGTTGCTCGAGATGGGGCGGACCAAGGTGCTGGTCGCCGCATCGTTCGACGAGCGATCACCGCGGTTCCTCCAGGGGACCGGGAAGGGGTGGGTGACGGCGGAGTACTCCATGCTTCCCCGGGCCACGGCGGAACGAACCTCCCGCGAGGTAGGCAAGGGCCGGCCGTCCGGCCGAACCCAGGAGATCCAGCGATTGATCGGCCGGTCGCTCAGGGCGGTGACCGACCTGGCGAAACTGGGTGAAGGCACGGTCTGGATCGACTGCGACGTGCTCCAGGCCGATGCCGGGACGCGCACGGCGTCGATCACCGGCGGCTACCTGGCGCTCGCCCTCGCGTTGCGCGCGCTCGAGGAGCGCGGGGCCGTCACCAAGGAGGTCCTCACCGACAGCGTCGCGGCCGTTTCTGCTGGGATGGTGGGAGGCCGGCCCGTGCTCGACCTGTCCTACGAGGAGGACGCGGCGGCCGACGTGGACTTCAACGTGGTGATGACCGGCTCGGGCCGGTTGGTGGAGATTCAGGGCACGGCGGAAGGCACACCGTTCTCGCGCCGGGAGCTCACAGCATTGGTGGACCTGGCCGAGACGGGCATCCAGCAGCTGACCGAGATGCAACGGCACGTGCTTGGCGGGTGAGCTTCCCCGTCCGGATCGCCATCGCCTCCCGGAACCCCGGCAAGATCCGCGAGATCCGGTCCATCTGCGCCGACTGGCCGGTGGAATGGATCACCGCGGATGCGCACGAGGGCCCGTGGCCGAACGTCGAGGAGACCGGAGCATCGTATCTCGAGAACGCCCTGCTGAAGGCGCGCGCGGTGGCCGACAGCGTCGGCGTCCCCGCGATGGCCGACGACTCGGGGATCGAGGTCGACGCGCTCGGCGGGGCGCCCGGCCCTCGCTCGGCCAGGTACGCCGGGGAGAAGGCCACCGACGAACAGAACCTCCGGATGCTCATCCGTGCTGTGGCCGGCGTCCCCGCGGCCGGACGGACGGCCCGGTACCGATGCCTCGCCGTCCTGGCCGGGCCCGAGGGCCGCGAGGTGTGGGCCGAAGGGACGTGCGAGGGGTCGCTGGTGTCGAAGCCCCGGGGGGCCGGCGGCTTCGGGTACGACCCCATCTTCGTCCCTGCCGGGTGGGAGCAGACCATGGCCGAGCTCCCGCCGGAGGAGAAGGACCGCATCAGCCACCGGGGCCGCGCGTTCCGGGCGCTCAGGGACCTCGTGGCTCAGGACCAGTGACCGACCGACTCCACGTAGGCCCGAAGGTGCGGAAGGTGGGACGAGCCATGAGCGAAGGGCCCGCCCGGCCCGCCGACGATCCCGCCCAGCACGTGACCGAGCGACCGACGCGATCGGGTGGTGGGCGGGGCGTCCCAGGTGGCGTCGGGCATCGAGCGGATCTCGGCCACCAGGCGGCGATGGACGTCGTCGAACCGGCGTCGGATCGTGGCAGATGATCGGCCCCGAACCGCCGCCACGCTCTCGGCGTTCACGGCGTTGAGGCCGTGAACGCGGAGCGCCCGCTGGATTGGAGCCGACTCGCTTCTCCGCCACGCCTTCAAGGCCTCGAGGGCATGTTCCTCCCACGAGGTGAGATGGCCAAGGAGGTCCTTGGCCGACCAATCGCCCCCGCCGATCGTTGCCCGGCGCGCGAAGTCCTCGTCCCGGAGCCCCTCCGCGAGCTCGCGGACCGACTCGTGTTCCTCCTCGAGTGTGCGGAGGGCTCGCGCTTGCGAGAGATTCACGCGTCTCCATCCCGATCGTTCGTGCAAAGGGGGAGCCACCCCCAGGTTCGGGCTCCGCATCCTAGGGTGGCTGCCCACCCAGGCACAACGTCCGAGAAAGACACGCCCTGACGCGGGGAGGGAACCGAACCCGGGACCTATGCGTCCTGGGGTCCGTGATTGGCGAATGGTGACTGTGAAGGTCGATCGACTGCCGGTGTCGGACAGAGGTCGGATCGGCGAGCTGTACCTCCAGCATGCGGTCGCTGCCGTGCGGCTGGCCTACCTCCTCACCGGCGACCGCGCGGTCGCGGAGGACCTGGTGCAGGACGCGTTCGTCCGGCTCGCCGGGCGACTCGCGCATCTGCGGGATGCCGGCTCCTTCGACGCCTATTTGCGGAGGACGATCGTGAACCTCAGCCACTCGTACTTCCGCCGGAAGCGGGTGGAGCGCATGTACCTGCAGCGAGCTCGGGCCATGGTCGAGCCGGGCGACGCTCGAAGGCCCGGCCGGTCGGTGGAGGATCGGGAGGTGCTGTGGAACGCGCTGGGGAAGCTCTCCGAGCGACAGCGGGCCGCCATCGTCCTGCGGTTCTACGAGGACCTGTCCGAGGCCCAGGTTGCCGAGATCCTGAGGTGCCGTGCCGGAACGGTGAAGTCCCTGGTCTCGAGGGGGCTGGAGCGGTTGAGGATCGAGATGCGAGGTGAGGTCAGGTGAACGACATGGACGACGACGTCCGCGAGCTTCTGCGGCAGAAGGCCCAGGACGTGCCGCCGCATGTGGAGGTCCCCAGGTCCCTGGTGCGACGCGTCCGGCGCCGGATCGCAGCGAACGCGCTGGCCGTGGGGGCGACGGCGATCGTGCTGACGGTCGGGGTTTTCACCGGCGTACGGGCCCTGGACGGTATGAGGCCTTCGGAGCCCATTGCGCCAGGGCCACGTCCGTCGGTCGAACCGACGCCCTCGACATCGACGCCCGCGGCGTGCACTTCGGGGCAGCTCCGGGCGGTCGGATCGATGGAGGGCGCGGCCGGGTCACGGGAGGGCGCCGCCGTGCTGACCAACCTCTCGTCCACGACGTGCACCCTTCAGGGCACGCCCACCATCACGCTGCTGGACCAGAACCTGGCTCCCATCACCTCGGGCATCAGCTTCCTCTCCTCGCCTCCGCGCTGGAGGGTTGACCGGTTGCCGAAGCCGGCGGGGTGGCCCGTCGTCGCGCTCGCCCCGTTCGACTCGGCCGCCGTGCGCATCCGGTGGGGGAACTGGTGTCCCGATAGCCGGGCCGCCCCGTTGTGGCGGATCCAGATCCCCGGTGGGGGAACCGTCGACGTGAACGGGCTGGAGGCGGTATCCCCGCCGCCGTGCAACGGGCCCGGGCTGCCCTCGACGATCGAGGTCGGGCCATTCGAGCCCGGGACCGGCGCCTAGAGGAACGCAATGAGCCATCTGGCCCACGCTGAGAGGTAGTTGGTTTTCGGGCCGGTGGTTGCCCGGTTGCCACAAGCAGCTGGAGCAAGGGGCGCCAGGCTGCGGCCGGTGCGAGAGGGGGGATTTGAACCCCCACGCCCTTTCGGGCACCGGATCCTAAGTCCGGCGCGTCTGCCAGGTTCCGCCACTCTCGCCGGGGTGAAGCCGAAGTATAGACGGGGGTACAGTCGGGTCGGCTCAGCACGGGAGGGAGCCCGAACATGAGCGGGGCGGGGCGACGCGAACGACGGCTCGGCGCGACGTGGTGCCTCGCCGCTGTGCTCGTCCTCCTCACTGCTTGCACCGGTTCGGTTCGTCCGCGCTCCCACGCTCTCCCCCGCCCGAGCCCCTCGCCGCTTCGGGCGCACACGATCTATCGTCCCGCGAAGATGGACCGGGTCGCGCATTTCCTTTCCAAGTACTGGGACGGCGGCCGGGGCGATCCCCTCGACGTCTACAACCTCGAGGTGACCCACTCGACAGCCACAGGTTGCCGGTTCGGGGGCTTTCATGCGTTCCACGAGGAGGGCGACCTCGCCTCCCACCAGACGCGTCACGATGCGCGGGTGCAACTGCACTCGAGCGGGGCGGAGGTGGTGGGGTTCGGCCAGTACCGCGGGGACTGGTGGGCGGTGGCCGAGGACTGCTCGTAACCGACGCCGGTGCCACCTCTCGAAGGAGTTCAGAAAACGGCGATTCCATCGCGGTGAGCGGGGTAAGGGATATCCAGGTGGTGCGTGCATGGCGGCCTCCAGCCTCGGATGGGAAGGGGCGCACGATGGGGATGCCGAGGACGATCCCGCAGGAAGGGAGCGTCGAATTGCTCATGTCCCCACGTGCCCCGAGCCAGGCACGCCGGTGGGTCTCGGAGCGGGGAAGCGACCTGCCCCGCGGCCAGCTGGACCTGCTGCTCCTCCTGGTCTCCGAGCTGGTGACGAACAGCGTCCGTCACAGCGGCGCGGTCCCGGGGGAGCGCGTTCAGATCGCGCTCGAACGGGGAGATGGCACGTTACACGTGGACGTTCAGGACACCGGCCTCGGCTTCGATCGGCATGACATGAGGCCCGGCCCCCACGGCCTCCAGATCCTCGAGTCTGGAGCCGATCGGTGGGGAATCGAGAGGTCAGGCCCGACGACCGTGTGGTTCGAGCTCGACGTCGCTTGACCATCTTCACTGGATAATGGGCGTCGTGGTACGACGGGCGTCCATCGTCGTTCTGGCGGGAATCGTGCTCCTCTCGTGCAGCGGTGCCGAACCCCGGCCCTCCCCCTCGGCTCCGGTGCAGCAGCCAACGTCCCAGCCCCCACCGGCACCCCCGAAGCCGGAGCCTGCAGCCTGGGCCA
>WNGE01007622.1_pt1 | contig 22273 bp, 17 predicted proteins | sample 5400651 | NCBI WGS metagenome assembly WNGE01 (sample SAMN13153370, study PRJNA577476) | soil metagenome | isolation source: 60 cm soil or saprolite under grassland replicate 2 | place: USA:California | collected 2016-06-15 | reverse complement strand
GGCGCGAGTCCGGGAGGCCGTATGGGAAGTGGCGCTCGACTGGCTCGCGGTAGGGCTCGATCCAGAACGCAGTTCCTTCTTCATTGAAAGCCTCATCCCAGAACATGCTGAACTAACCCTTTGGTTAAGTTGGCTATTACCTCTGGGCATGCTCCAACGGAATCCGACGCTAAAAGCGGAGATGGAGGACTTCGGACGAAAGTCTGTGCCAGTGGCGTTCTTCAACTATCCGGTCATGCAGGTGGCGAATATTCTCTTGCTCCGCGCTCACCTCGTCCCCGTTGGGGAGGATCAACTCCCACATATTGAACTCACCCGAGAGATGGCACGTCGCTTCAACCGGCAGTTTAAGGATGTGTTTCCAGAGCCCGATGGTTTGGTGGGTCGGGCGCCGCGGCTGGTGGGGGTCGACGGCCAGGCCAAGATGAGCAAGTCGCTGAACAACGCTATATATCTAAAGGACACTCCAGCCGTCGTGAACGAGAAAGTCCGCTCACCTTTCCCCCTCGATGGATACTCCATCCAAAGCCGGCAGGCTTGGATGGAGAGGAAATCGAGACCGTGCACAAGTTGAAGGGCTTGCCCCTTCGACGCGCGCACGGTTGACTCTTGTGGTATATTGCCGTTGGTCAAAGGCACTCGTCCCGCAAGGGAGAGAAACAGTTTCTGATCCTTGAGAACCAGGGATAGGAGGTTGTGGCCGGAAAACTTCGACCACGTAAAATCTCTGAAGTTGCTTGGTAGTCTGCATGCCAAGTACCCGACGCTATCGCTTTCGGCTATATGCCGGAAGCTGATGGGCCGCACTGGATTCGCTCGAATCCGATGGTCAACCGGCCCGAAGCAGTCCGTTCTCGAAAGACCATTCTTTCGGGCGTGAACACGAAACTTGGAACTGCAAGCTCCATCTACAACGCGCTAGCGTTTAGATGGAGTAGTTGACATGCGGAACAACAATAAGCCTCTTTATCGCCTCGAGGTTGTTCCGATCTCTCACCGTCGAAGCTCCATCCAGAGAGCGCGATAATATCGCATCAACCTTATCGGATCTGGCGCCTCAGGGATTTCGGCTAAGCAGTAACGATTGTAACCAGCCGCCTTCATCAACCCGAATAATTCACGCCACGGGTATTCCGGTTTCCACAGTTCATTGATGTGAGCGCTGCGAAGCCATAGTTTCAGCAGAGCGAAGCTCTGTTTGACCGAGCCGTTCGCTACGTCCTCTTGATTCGAGTTCCAGCAGATGGCGACCTGGGGATGATTTGCGGCCTGCATCATTTTAGCCATTCGCGCCGGCTGGCTCGATTCGCGCCCGTGAACTTCGACCCAGACTTCGACGCCCGCGCCTTTTGCGAACTCGCCACATTCACGCAACGCCGCGCCGATCTGCGCGATCGTCTTCTCTTCAGGAACCTCTCTAGGTATCCCGTTCGGGCGTACTTTCACGCCGATCGCGCCGATGTCGTGGGCCAGTTCGATAAAACGCTTACACTCGTCAATGTTGTTGCGAACGATTGATTGATCGGGCGAGTGGAATTCACAAACTGAGCCGAGGCTTAGCAATCGAACTTTCGTCCCGGCAAAAAGGTTTTTGGTTTCAGCCCGCCGCTCTTTGCTCAAAGTCGGCTCGACACCATGTTTGTGCGTGGTTCGCAATTCGACGGCTTCGAACCCAGTCTCCTCGCAATTCTTGATGATCGTCGGGATGTCCCAGTCCTTGGCCAGATTGTAGGACACAAGTCCCAGCTTGAATCCGCCGCCGCCCAGCGCGGGATTAACAATCTTGTCGGCGACGATCGGATCGGTTGCTCCGGTCCCGGCTATCGCCAATGAACCGGCGGCGACCAGACTCGCTTCTAAAAAGTCGCGTCGTGATTTCTTGCGCATTGTTTTTTGCCCTGATGCTTGGAATGATTGGATTATTGCGTGACCGCGCTAATTCATAGCGCAATCGCCACGCTGGGTCAATCCAGGATCGGCTTCTTGGCAAACAACGCGGAGATTGCGCTCGAGGCGAGCCTGTGTAAATGACCATACACCATAATGGCCGAAAATGAGCCTAAAAACGGTCAAGTGTTCCTGCCAGATGTTCCCGATTTTCAGAGATCGCTACAACCGGCGATGCAAACGATTGAAAAAAGAGAGTGATAGAAGCGCGGCTTTTCACTTGCTTTCTTGCCCATTTGTCAAATCGAATTCGGCAAAGCATCATACGCAATCGAATTTCCGGGAAGGCCCGGAGAGGCCGAAGAGGCTTAATTGTTGAAGAGATCATTATGAATAAACTATTGCCGCGCTTGCGCAGAGGACTGGACATTTTTCCGTCGCCGGTTCCCGACCGGCCTGGACTACTCTTCCGCGACCCTTTCCGCTACACCGATGAGATTCTGATCATCCCGCCGCTACTCGTCGCCGCGCTGAGTTTCTTCGACGGCGAGAGCACGACGCTCGACGCTCAGGCCTACGTCTCAAAACTCGTCGGCCAGTTGATTCCTGGCGAGATCATTGAGGCGATGATCGGCGCGCTGCGCAATAACGGCTTTCTGGAGACCGAAGAGTTCGAGCGATTGCGTGACGCGCGGCATGCAGAATTCGCCGCGACCGCCTCGCGGATGCCCGCGCATTCAGGCTCCGGCTATCCCGACAAGGCGGAGGAGTTGCGCCAACAACTCGATGAATATTTGCGCGGCCATCGCAACCCCGCGCCCGACCCGATCATCGGGCTTGCGGCGCCGCACGTCAGCCCGTGGGGCGGCTGGGAATGCTACGCGGCGGCCTACGGCCGTCTGAGCGGGGCGGTGGGCGAGCAATTGAAAGACAAGACCGTCGTGCTGCTGGGAACCTCGCATTACGGCGCGCCCGAAAAATTCGGGTTGACGCGCAAACCCTTCGTAACGCCCCTGGGGGCGTTACAACCCGACACGGAGTTGATCGATCAGTTGGCTTCGCGCGCCGACGGCGCAGTGGCGATGGAGGATTATTGCCATGCGATCGAACACTCGATCGAGTTTCAATGCGTCTTCCTGCAGCAGATGCTCGGCGGCGACTTCAAGATTGTGCCCATCCTGTGCGGCCCGTTCGCTAAGGCGCTGCGCACTGGCGAACCGCCGGAGCGAGACGATAACGTGCTGCGCTTTTTCGACGCGCTCGGCGAAATTGCCGAAGCGCACAATTCGCGCCTCTTCTGGGTGATGGGCGTCGACCTGGCCCACGTCGGCGTCCGCTACGGCGACAATCTGGTCGCCCGCGCCGAACAGGACGACATGCTGAAAGTGAAAGAGGAAGATCAAGAGCGGTTGAAGCGCGTCTGCGAGGGCGACGGCGACGAGTTCTTCGAGTTGGTCAAACCCGAACAGGATCGCTTGAAATGGTGCGGATTCTCGCCGCTCTACACTTTCCTGAGTTCGATGCGGAACGTCCAAAACATTCAGGGCGACGTGCTGCGCTACGACCAGTGGAACATTGACGAGCAATCAGTGGTCAGCTTCGCCGCCGTTGAGTTCGTTTCGAGAACGGCAAGATAAATATTTGTTGTGATCCGCATCTTCAAAGGAGATGCCCATCCAGGCGTCTAACACCGGCCAAAAATCGACTCAATGCCCTCGAGGGCGTCACCCAGGCTCTGAAGTGGAGCCAACTCGCTCCAGCTACCTCCGCCAATCAGCTCATAGCGACAAGGTTCCCATGTCCGAACTGAAGGCGATTGCTCGCCATGATCAGTCTTGCAATCGGTCAGGCTGAGCTACCTTAAGCGCTTACCTGGGCTCCAGCAAATCCTCTTCATTGGCTTTTTCCTCGTCGACATACCAATCAACAGCGCGCGTTAGCCGACCGGTTTCGCAAAATTTGAGCGCGATCTCCACTACTTGATCGACATTAGTACATATGTCAGTCGCGCCCCAGTAATCTCCTGCCAGGTCGATCATTACTCCTTGAGGCGCTGATTTATTCCAGTAATCAGCTATGACCTCGTCCTCATCGTTGGCCAGGGTAATTAGATATTTACCTGGCTCGGCGCGAATAGTCAGCCTACGCCCATCTTTGGTCATGCTCATCTGTCCATTTAGGCCTAATTCAACGTCTCGAATCTGTTTTTCAATATCAGTGAGATCAATGTTCACGTCGAATTGAAAATTTCTTCCTTCTTCCACTCGCATAGGGTCGAAAAATTCAAGATATACCGTTTTCTGTTTGCTCTCCATGCTCAGTGTCCTATTGGAAAGATTTCCCATTTTTTCGCGCCTTGCCTCCAGACTAACACTCTCTTTTTAACTGTGTCCACAATCCTCAATGATCGAAGTTCGGCGGCCTTCGCCATAGCCTTCAGGTCACTCAGACAATGGTCGCAAACTCTCTCACCAGCTACCTGTATCGTCATATCTTGTCCCTTAGTGTCCCCAGCCTTCATTGCCTGATGGATAACACCAATCTCCTCATGGAGGGATTAATAAGTTTGGTTGTTTACAATCAGGCTTCACAAGAGCGGTGTTGGGAACTCAATCTTGTTATGGGGCGATTGACAATCTAATTGGTGAGCTGGTCAGCTTAATTACTGAGTCAGGAAAGTCAGCGCCAGCCTTCGATCCAAGAGCGTTCAGTTAGGCATATGAGACGTCTTATCCCAGACGGCTAATCTAGGAATACTTAAGGGCAATTTTCCAGAAAAACCCTCAAAGAACGCTGAATGGCCAGTTCATATCCTCCTTTTTTCATGCTCATCTGCCCATCTAGTCCTAGTTCAACGTCGCGAATCTGTTTTTCAATGTCAGCTAGCTTAACGTCCACGTCGACTTGATACACTCCTCGCATTGGGGTGAAGGATTCAAGATATACGGTTCTCTATTTGCTCGCCATGATCAGCGGCTATTAGATCCGCACGAATTTCCAGTGTGGCTTTTCCCTGGACCATATGAAATTCTGTTGCGCTTACAGGGGCTCCAGCAAATCTTCTTCATTCGCTAAATCCTCGTAGACATTCCAATCAACAGCGCGCGTTAGCCGGCCGGTTTCGCAAAACTTGAGCGCGATCTTCACGACTTGATCGACATCTGTGCATATGTATGACGCGCCCCATAGATCTCCTGCCAGGTCGATCATTACTCCTTTAGGCGCTGATTTATTCCAGTAATCAGCTATCACCTCGTCTTCATCGTTCGACAAGGTGATGAGGTATTTTCCGGGATCGGCGCGAATGCCCATCTCATATCCTCCTTTTTTCATGTTCATTTGCCCACCTAGTCCTAATTCAACGTCACGGATCTGTTTTTCAATTTCAGCGAGCTCTACGTTCTCATTGAATTGAGACCTTCTTCCTCCTTGTGGATTCATTGGGAGGAAGTATTCAAGCAATACGGTTTTCTGTTTGCTCTCCATGATCAGTGCCCCATCGGAAAGACTTCCCAATTCTTCGCCCCTTGCCTCCAGATCAAAACTTCTTTATTTACAAAATCCTCTACTCTCAATGATCTCAGTTCGGCTGCTTTGGCCATCGCCTTAAGATCAGTCTTACAGTAGTTGCATACATATTTACCCCTTACTTGAATCGTCATATCTTGTCCCATCGAATTCCCATCTTTCATAGCCTGGTGGAGAACCGCAACTTCTGCATGTGCATCTTCCATGGTTTTGTTGGGCAGTGGCTCTTTCCCTTTTGCAAGATTTTTCGCTTCTTTCTTTGCGACAATATCATAAATGGCAAGTCTTTCTTCCGGATTGGCGCGAGCCGGGTTTCGGGCCATTTGATTCGTATCGTAATAGTATTTCCCGTTGACCTCACCAACCGCCTCAACCTGGATGTTTTCTTCCACTACCCCGTATCTTGAGCGGAATGTCCCGATCGAAGGTTTCGAGGATCTTGCTGATAGGCTATTCCATGCTTTCGTCCCTCCCTTCGCTCCCAGCCAGCCGCCCAGAGCCTGTCCTGCGAATGTCCCCGACTTCTCCCAATCCGACGGCAGCCCGCCGATGTTTTCACTCAGCCAGTCGCCGCTCTGCCGGCCTACCCAGCCTAGAGCTTCACCGCCCACATAGCCCAGCGCAAATGCCCCTACAATTCCTGGGATCGCCGCCCACCCGCCCAGCAGCAGCGCTCCCGCTACTCCGCCGGCCAAAACGAGGCCATGCACCCAACCCGGGACCTCGCTCTCCACTTCCAGATATTGCGTCTGTCCCCCGCCGATGCGGACGTTCGAGCTGCCTTCTTTGATGAATGCGCCACAGGTCATCTTGTCATCGACCCGGGCCGCAGGTAGCCCGTTAATAAAAACAGTGCCCGAGCCTGTTGCGACCAATGGGACGCACATTCTGGGTTTCTTGCATTCCCCCAGGTCCATCTCGACGCGCGCAGTCGGTTTACGATTGACGAAGACGTTGGGGGAGCCGGCGATGATTTTGCCGGTGATATTGCTGAAGATTGAGAGCGATCCTATGTACTCGCCCACCCATGCGCCGACGGCGGCGCCCGTAAGCATTGCGCCGATCACTAACGGCGCAGCCAATCCGCCTGAGGCTACGGTCGCCACTAGCGCCGCGCCCACAATTGCTCCGACAACCGCCCCGCCGATCAAGCCCGCCAGCGCGCTGGTATGGGCTATCGGATCGTCGAACCGCGCCGCATACATTCTCAGCTATCTCCTTTCCGACGCTCATGTTTCCGCAGATAGCGTCGCAGTTCGGCCAGAGTCTTGATATACGGGTTCTCGTCAATGCCCTCGATGGTGTCAACCCGGCTCTGCAGCGGAGCCAACTCGCTCCAGCTACCACCGCCAATCAGCTCATAGCGACCAGGTTCCCGGCTGTAATCTGTCTTGCGGTTTTGTTCAAGCCATCGGACCTTCAGTGGCGCTCCGTCGCCATCATAAAACCGCCACAGTTCGTTTTCGACTTCAAATGGGCTGATTTGAGAACACATCTCCTCCGCGCTGGCAAAGACACGCAGTCTTTGATCGCCGCGAGACAGCGCAAAATGGTAGTCCGGCAAGTTTGTTTTGCCTTCCGGCTCGCGCCAGCGCAAGCTCGAGTACAATTGTTCGAAGATTTCAGTATACGGAGGCGCGAAGAGGGTGGGGCAGGTGCCTGTAATAATCAGTCCATTCAGCGGTTCTGGCCCGTCGTGGCTGGGGGCAAGGACCACGATTTGTCGTTGATTGATTATCACGTTATTAGCGCTCCAGCGGCAATCGAAGTATTCCGCCTCCTCTCCATCGACGGTCATAGGCTTGCGCTCGACGACTTTGAATCGGGGCAGCTTGCTTTGCCACTCTTTGAGTAGACGCTCACACAGATGCTCCAATGTCTCTTTTGATTCGAGATCGACGCGGGAAATAACTACGTTGAATGATTGTTTCCCATCCGCCAGGACCAAGGTTTGCAGGCTTCTGTCGACCAACTCCGCAGGCAGCTTTACACTTGCTTCGTTGAAACGATATTCCATACGCAGGCTTCCCCGGGGCAGCCATACGGCCACATAATTTCAAAAACTTTTAGAGGACAATTCCGTTCGACGCTCTGTCAGAATACCATAAGAGTCAAGTGGTCACACAGGTCTGATGTGGAGTCTATGACGCCATCTCTCGACGTTGCGGCGCCAATCCACAGGCTCCACGACCTTCTCTTTTTCCGCCTCGGGCCCGTACGTGAACGCCTGGCGAAGCGCCAGCGGCAACAACATCAGTATCCCCGCCGCGGGCAGCGCGACTGACCAGAGTGGGACTCTCAAATATTGAAAGTAATTGAACAGTCGCACGAACCCGAACGACGCCGCGATTACCGCAATGGTGTTAAGAGCCGCCACAACAATAGCGCCGAGAAGGCATAGAAGGCCCAACGGCTTCGCAATTTTCCAAAAGTTTTTCATACGCCCCTCCTTTCAAGCGGAGGACAGGAAAGATCGCTTCGACTTCATTTCATTATTGAATTGATATTGCAATCTACATTCCAAAGGAAGGTCGAGACGCTCTGGTAAAACTCATTCATTGAGGAGCATGGGTCGTGACTTGAAACTGACGTCTTGATAAACCTCATTCAACGAAAGTTCGCAATCCATCGAGTTTAGCTTCACGACATCGTTCAGATCGTTGTACTCGCGATGGATCCATTCGTTGTCGCCCCGTTTGATGAACTGAGCAATGTGCGGGCGATGCTGCGCCACCAGCAAATACTCACAGAAACTTGGAATAGACTTATAGTAAGTGAATTTATCAATACGATCATAATCTGCGGTTGATTTTGAAAGGACTTCAATAATCAACGCCGGATTGGTCAACACGTCGACGCCCTCGATCTTTTCAAATACCGGTTTGTCACATAAGGCTGACAGATCGCCGTAACGGTATGGTGGCAGAGCCGGCGTCTTTATCCGCATGTTGGCCAGAAAGGCCCGGCATTTTCTCCCAGCCAATCGCAAACGAAGCAGGAGATACAAATTCCCCTCGATCTGATCGTGTTCATCGCTCACTCCGCTCATTGAGAATATCTCGCCGTCCCAATATTCGAGCCTCTCGTCGGAGTTCTTATCCAATTCCAGATATTCTTCCAATGTGTAGCGTCTCTTCGGTTGAGCCGACATTTTTCCACCGCCTTTCGTGACTGCGCCGACGGCGCTTTAATTGATGATTGATTTTACCGCCTGCCCGAATTTGAATTCAATGAGATCCTCGCGCCGCGCTACAACGTCGCGCCTTCGCAAATCGTTCCGGTGATTCGGCGACCTCAATCGGGCGACGGCTTGCGCGAGTTGGCCGGCTGCAAATGGGGGCTGATTCCCTATTGGGCCAAAGACCCGAAGATCGGAAACAACCTGATCAACGCCAAGGCCGAGACCGTCTCCGAAAAACCGTCCTTCAAACAGGCCCTCGCCAAGCGGCGCTGTCTGATTCCGGCGGACGGTTTCTTTGAATGGCAGAAGCGAGGCAAGGCGCCTAGCCAGCCGATCTATGTTCGCAGGCGCGACGGCGGGCTGTTCGCGTTCGCCGGGTTGTGGGAGGGATGGAGAACGCCCGAGGGCGAGACGCTGGAAACCTGTACGATCATCACGGTCGAGCCGAATGAACTGATCTCGAAGATTCATCACCGGATGGCCGCGATCCTTAGACCCGACGACGAAGCGGCGTGGATCGATCAGCAGAGCAAAATCGACGACCTGCTGCTGTTGCTGCGGCCTTACGAATCGGATGAATTGGAGGCGACGCCGGTGTCGCGCGCGGTCAACAGCCCGACGCGCGACGACCCGGCCCTCATTGCTCCGGTCGAGTAGGAAAAACTCAAACCGCTACGCGCTCGCTCTTGTCGGTCCAGAGTTTGTTGATCACCTTGAGCAGCATAATCCCGCTGACCACGAAGACCGCGCCGAGCGCCAGCGCATAATCGTATCTGCCATATAGAAAATTGCCGACTGTGAAGAGCGATGACCAGATCATCGCGCAGCCGGTCACCCATCCAACCAGGGCAAGCGGAATGCTGTCGCCGGTTTTCGCGGCCTCCTCTTTTGAAATTCCCGCCTCTATCCGGATCGGTTCCCAACCCGGGCCTGCCGGGCGAACTTTGCCGTAAAAGTCGATCAGCGTTTTACGATCGGTCTGAGGCGCGAAGTAGGCCGCCAGCAGCCAACAGACCGTAGTAACGGCGATGGTGATGATCAGCCTCATCGCCGCAGTGGTCTGATAGAGTTTCTGATTATCGAGAATCAGAAAGCCTGCTGAAACCAGGAACGAGCTGATCATCGCTACAACTTCACACCACGCATTGACGCGCCACCAGAACCAGCGCGCAAGATAGAGCAGCCCCGTCCCCGCTCCGACCTGCAGGATAACGTTGAAAGCGTCCTTGGCCGTGTCCAGAACGAAGACCAAGCTGGATGAAAGAATGAACAACGCAATGGTCGCCAGGCGCCCCGCAAAAACGTAATGCCTCTCTTCCGCGTCTTTGTTGATAAACCGCCGATAAAAGTCGTGAACGAGATACGAAGCTCCCCAGTTGAGATGGGTCAGAATGGTAGAGGAATTTGCGGCCACCAACCCGCCAACCATCAATCCGACGAAACCGACCGGCAGGAATTTGAGCATCGCGGGGTAAGCGATGTCGTGGCCGAGAAGACTTGGATTGAGATTTGGAAACGCCGCCTGAATGTCCGACAATTGCGGATAAACGATGATCGAGCTGAGCGCGACCAGTATCCACGGCCACGGTCGCAAGACGTAATGAGCGACGTTGAAGAACAGCACTGCTCCCAGAGAATCTTTCTCCGATTTCGAAGCCAGCATGCGCTGCGCGATATAACTTCCGCCACCCGGCTCGGCCCCCGGATACCAGACCGCCCACCATTGCACCGCGATCGGCATAATGAAAACGGCAAGCGCAATGTCCCAGTTGTTCGCGAAATCAGGAAGAACATTCAGGTAGTTGATGCCCTTAGGGCCTTTCATCGTGGAGAGCTTGTCTACCAGCCCGCTGAGGCCGCCGACCTGCGGGAGCCTGACTGCGAAATAGGCCGCCGCGATCACGGCGGTCATCTTGATGAAGAATTGGATCATGTCGATCACCAGCACTCCCCAAAGCCCTGAATGCGCGGCGAAGACTACATTAAGCAGACCGACGAACAATAGCGTCTGCCAACGTTCCAACCCGAATAAAATCCCGGCGATCTTGCAAGCCGCCAGATTGACCGTGGCCAAAATCAGGCAGTTGAAGAGCAGCCCCAGATAGACCGCGCGGAAGCCGCGAACGGCGCCGGCGGCTTTGCCCGAATAGCGAATCTCGTAAAATTCCAGGTCAGTCAGCACGCCGGAACGTCGCCATAGCCTGGCGTAGAAAAAGACCGTCGCAACGCCGGTCAGCACAAACGCCCACCAAACCCAGTTGCCCGCCACGCCGTTGTTCCTGACAAAGTCCGTCACCAGGTTCGGCGTGTCGCTGCTGAACGTCGTCGCCACCATCGAAAGCCCGGCCAGCCACCACGGAACCGAACGGCCCGAGGCGAAAAATTCAGAAGTGTTCTTCGACGACCTCTTTCCGAAAAAGAGCGCCGGCGCGAAACAGACGGCGACGGCAATGAGTGCAATTATCCAATCGAGCGCGGTGAGTCGCATCGAAATAATCCTTTCAATTCAGATTTTGGAGATAAAACAGGCGTGAACGCAGGCGAATACTAACCGGAGAGCGCGAATCTGTCTAGGCGCCCGGCTGATCGTTTAAGGCTGAGTCCAGTCTTCTAAAGTTAGCCCGGGGATGCGAGTAAAATCTCTCTGATTACGAGGCACGAGAACGCCACGGACACTTACAACGATCGCCGCAATCTTCAAGTCCTGGGTTCCGACCTGCTTCACACAGGCTTTGAGCCGTATAAATTCGGCGGCGGCTTGGTCATCAAAGGGAAGCAAGTGAAGTTGCATGAGATCGTCGAGTGTCTGCTGGAACGCGCTATATGCGGCCACCCATTCACTGGAGTTCCTGGCGCGGGCAATCATAGCGAAACGTCCGCGCAGTTGCTCTTCGACAGTGATGATTGTAGTGACGCGCTGCTTGAGCGGCAACGCGAGTAAACGCTGCCGAACTTGTTGGTGGCCGCGATGGTGGAGACTCAAATGGTCGGTGTCTGGCGCCCATAAAGTTTCAGGCACGATTCGCCTCTTCGCGGATGCGCCGTAACTCCTCCTGAAACTCGTCCCAATGTGGATCGCCAGCAAACCTACCAGCCATCCGTTCCCAGGGATCAGACAAGGTCGTTGCATCCGCTTCTTCGATATGTACGCTGAGAATCTCGCCTCGCGTCAACCGATCGGCTATGGCGGCGCGGACCTGAACAATAGCGTCCTCTTTTGTTTCGCCCTCTCCTATACAATCCGGCCAACCAATCGCGATCGCGACGTAACCATCGTTCGGCTGCTTCTCAACAAAAATTTGGTAATCCATAACTCACCCCGCATACAGTTTACCGCACATCATAGATCGAATCGAACCAGTGGGAACAAACCTGGTATTGAAAAAGAAAAGGGGGATCGGAATTGATCCCCCAGTTCCCTGCTCATGAGTTCACTTAGAAGTGATACTTCAAAGCGAATTCGATGATGCGCGGCGGGCTGATCACGCTGGTAACCTGCCCAAAAGTTTGTGAGGTCTGATTAAAATTATTGGCCGGCGGATTGAAGCTGGGATGGTTGGTGAAGTTGAAGAACTCGGCGCGGAAGTTCAAGAAATTACTTTCCGAAACCTTGAACTTCTTGCCTACGCCAAAGTCCCAGTTGAAGAAGCCCGGAGCGCGCACTATCCCGACGCCGGCGCTGCCGAATGTCCCCACCGGCTGATCTCTGAAAGCGTCTGTGCCGGTAAGGCCGGCGCAGAACGGGTTGCGCGGGTTGTAGATATAACAGTCGGGAACACCGCTGTTAATTGTCGGCTTGCCGACCAGATTCGGGCGAACCGAGCCGCGCGGGTCTTGCTGCGTGCGACCTGTTATTCCCGTAATGGTAACCGGGAAGCCGGTGTGGGCGCTGAAAATGCTGCTCACGTCCCAACCGCCCAAGATCGCGTTCGCGACCGGATGCCAACCATCGCCGAATGCGCGGCCTTTGCCAATCGGCAGTTCATACGTGCCTGCCCAGACAAAGTTGTGCGTCGCGTCGAAGAACGCCGGGCCGTAGTTGTAACCGTGGCGGTTGTAGTTATTAGCCGAGTAAGCGCCCTGGGCCGCTACGCCTCCGGAGCCGTAATAGCCGAGGTTATCGGTCATCGTCTTGCTCCAGGTGTACGAGAGCAGATACTCGAAGCCTTTGGTCAGGCGCTGGCGGCCGTTGATTTGCAGCGCGTTGTAGCGGCTGACCGCCCATGATTCCGTGCCGCTGATCTGCGTCACCGCAGGCAACACACCGGACAGCGGACGTCGCAAATTGAAATTGACCCACGTCGAAGGGTCGCCGACGCCGGGGAGCGGCTGATTCCAATCGGTCGGCGCAACCAGGTGGGTCGCGTTGTGACCGACGTAAGCCGCCGACACCGACGTGTTCTTGAAGAGCTGATATTCCAACGTCAGGTTGTATTGCTGCGTGAATTGTGGGCGCAGGTTCGGATCCCACACGCGAATTAAGCCGGAGGGTTTATCGCGCACGATCACGTCGGTGAAACCTTTGGAGATCGTGCCAGGACCAGTGGTCCGGTCATATTGCGCGTCGGCTTCGGCGAAAAACGGCGGATTGAGCGGCAGGCGCAGGTTCGAGCCGGTGCCTTCCATATATTGCGTGATGCCGTATCCGGCGCGCACGACTAACTTGCCGTCGGAACCATACGGCGTCCAGGCAAAGCCGATGCGCGGCTCGAAGCCCTTGTAATAAGGATTGTAAAGCGCGCGGCTGGCGCCGTCTTTTCCGGCGAAGAGTTGACGCCCGCTGAACAACTCGAAATTCGACTGGCGATCCGCGACTTCGATCACCGGCGAGGTGTATTCCCATCGCACGCCCAGGTTGAGCGTCAGGTTGTTATGAAGCTTGTAGTCATCCTGGAAAAACACGCCGATGCGGTTCTGCCGATGACCCCATTTGCCCTTATTCGAGCCGCTGACGCCGCCGATACCTTTGCTGCTGAGTTGGTCGAGCAGGAAGTCGGCGAAGGCCACGCCCGTGAATTGGTCGGTGCAGCTGTAAGCGCCCAGCGCGCCGTTGTTGCCCGCGTAGTAGCGGTTCTGCTGATAACGTTGCAATTGGCCGCCCATTTTGAACGAATGGCGCCCGCGCAGCCACGTCAGGTTGTCGCCGTAGTGGAAGGTGTTAGGCACGTTGTTTTCGTTGGTTCCGACCGCGCCGAGGGTGGCCAGACCACTGCCGAGCGCAATTGAACTGAGGCCGGGAACAACCTGTCCGCCGGGGATGCCCAGTTTCTGGTTGGCTTCGCCGATTCCCGCCCAATCGAACGCGTTGTTGGTGATGAAGACCGCGCGGTTGAACCCGACGCGGGCTTCATTGATCAGCGACGGGCTGATCGTGCGCGTCCAGTTGATGGCGATGTTCTGCGGACGGCTAAACTGCGCGCCCCCGGTCGGGATCAGCGGAATCGAGCCTTTGTAGTTAACCTGATCGTAATTGGTGAACGAGTAACGGCCGGAGACGTTGTCTTTCTCGCTCAGACGAGCGTCGAGTTTTATGTCGAACTGATGGCTGTCGACCTTGCCCGCAGTTACGACGGGTAGAACGCCGGTCTTATTGCCCGGATTGATGCTGGCCGGCAGCGGATACAGGGAGGGATTGGCGAAGAGCGCCTTCGCCACCGGATTGACGATGCGTTCGGCGGGGATCATGCCGCCCGAGAAAAACTTGCATGTGCTCACATCACGCGGATTTGTGCAGGTCTGCGGATCGCGGATATTTACGCCAAGGCTCGAAAGGTTACCTGTTCGCCACTCGGCAGGCGCCACGGCGATCGAACCGCCGCCGCCAGTGCGCTGAACGATGCCCTGATAGTCTACGAAGAAGAAGAGCTTGTTCTTCATAATGGGGCCGCCTAATGTGCCGCCGAAGACGTTCTGGCGCAGTTTCGCCTTGGCTATCTTGGTCAAGGGGTTCAGCGCCATAGTGCGGTTGTTACCCCATGGCTGCGCGTCGAACTTGTCATTGCGCAAAAATTCGAAGAGGTTACCGTGAAAATCGTTCGTGCCCGACTTGAGCGTGGCGTTGACGGTCGCGCCGGTCACGTTGCCGAACTCCGCGGATGAGTTGGAGGTCTCGACGCGGAACTCGGCGATGGCGTCTACGTTCGGCTTATAACCGATGCGGTTGTCAATTGTCTCGTCCACCGAAATACCATCGAGCAGGAAGGCGTTGCCCTGTTCGCGGTTCCCGTTGACATAAGGCCGCCCCTGCGCGCCCTGTCCGACGCTATTGAAACCGCCAGGGTTCGGGTTGATTGTGCCGGGCACAAGCAGGGTAAGTTGTTGAAAGTTGCGGCCGTTGAGAGGTAACGCCGCGGTCGTGGTGCCGGAGATCACCTGACCGACCATGACGTTCTCGGTCTGCAACACCGGCGCGACACCCTGAACATTCACGATCTCATTGACGCCGCCGACCTGCAATTGCAAATCAACGCGCGCCGTCTGGTTGACTTCAAGCGTGATCTCGTTCGAGACCAGTTTCTTGAAGCCTGAAGCTTCGACGGTCAGTACGTAAACGCCGACCGGCAGAAACGGGATCGTGTAGACGCCCGAATCGCTGGTCTGCGCCGTGTATTCGAGTTTTGTCCCTTGATTGGTCGCGACAACTTTGACCTTGGGGACCGCCGCGCCCTGCGCGTCGGACACCGTTCCGGTCACGGTCGCCGTGTAGGTTTGCGAGGACGCTGAAGTCGTCGGCGTGAAGCTCAGGCCGAGAACCAGCAGGCAGATCCATAGCGTTTTTGCTGCGGATTTCATTTCGGTTTCTCCTTTGAATTTGAACACTCGGCGGATCAACGAATAGTTGCGATCTCCGATGTTGGAAAGATTCTCCGCAGCTAAAGCTAGTCGAGGGATTGGTTGTCCTGTATCCCTTATTTTTAGGTCGGGTTGAGGTCTATAGATTAACAAGTCTTCCGGATGACCGCAAGATTTTTTTTCCCGCTCATCCACTCCAGACGGCAGTCTCGACATCCTGACAGCCAACAATGGAAGCTATAAAGTGACGGCGTTCTTAAACCGGTTACTACTCTGTAAACTAAGTTGTTTGATATTTTGTGTTTTAAAACCCTTGCTTTGAGCCTGCGGAGCAGGCGGCGGCATAAAGCCTGGGGCGTAAGCCCCAGGAGAGCGGCAGCAAAGCGATCAGAGCCCACGAAGTGGGCGACAGCCAATAGCTGCCGCCCGTTTCACGGGCTTGATGGCGCTCCGAACCTGACCTGGGGTTGCGGCCTTCAGCTCCACCCCAGGCTTTACTCTGCCGCCCGCTCCGCGGGCTTGAATAACACCAAAAAACTTAATTTACAGAGTAGTTAGCCTAATCCCAGTTCTATGACACTCTGCTGTGTGGCTTCACTTCGCTCCATCACTCCGACGATCGTTCCGCCGCGCATCACGGCTATGCGGTCGCTCATCCCCAGTATCTCGGGCAGTTCGGACGAGATCATAATGATCGCCATCCCCGCTTCGGCCAGGTTGAGCATGAGCCGGTGAATCTCCGACTTCGCCCCGACGTCAATTCCCTGCGTCGGTTCGTCCAGGATCAGGACTTGCGGATCGGTCACCAGCCATCGCGCCAGCGCGACTTTCTGTTGATTGCCGCCCGACAACGCTCCCGCCGGAGCGAAGGTCGCCGGCGTTTTAACCGACAGCCGCGAGGCGAAATCGACGGCGATCTTATTCTCCGATTTGAAATCGAGGAATTTGAGCTTCGAGATTCGATCCAGGATCGCCAACGTCATATTCGCGGCGATCGGCATCTCCAGAATCGCGCCATGCCGGCGCCGGTCTTCTGGCACATAAGCGACGCCGAGCTCAATTGCCCTGGCCGGCGAATCGATTGTTACCTCATTCAATTCATCATAAGACTTATAGGATCGGTGAGAACTTTCGTTCAAACCTCTATTCGGAGGGCGCAATAGCACAGTCCCGTCATCAGACGGAAGCAACCCAAAGAGCACTCGCGCAAGTTCGGTGCGACCCGCGCCGACCAAGCCAGTGAGGCCCAGAATTTCACCGGCGCGGACGCTGAGGTTAATGTTATGGATGCCTGCGGCGCGCGAACTGAGGTTTCTGATCTCCAAGACGGTCTCACCTATTTTCACTTCACGTTTGGGGAAGACGGCGGACAATTCGCGCCCGACCATAAGGCGGATCAGTTCGGCCTTGTCGAGTTCGTTCATCGCGCGCGTTGTCACGGTTTCGCCGTCGCGCAGCACGGTCACGCGGTCGGCGACCTCGAATAGTTCTTCGAGGCGGTGTGAAATGTAGATGACGCCGACGCCTTGCGCGCGCAACTCGGCGATGACTTTGAACAGGTGTTCGGTTTCGCGGTCGGTCAGCGAAGCGGTCGGCTCGTCCATGATCAGGATCTTCGCCCCGGCTTCCTGAGAAGCCTCCGGAGAAACCTCCGGAGAAGCCCCGAGCGCGCGGGCGATCTCGACCAACTGCTGTTCGGGCATCGTCAGCGCGCCGGCCGGCGTTTGCGGGTCAATGCGCGCGCCGATGCGGCTGAGCAATTCCCTTGCCCGCGCGTACCGCTCCCGCCAATTAACCCTCCGCCACAATCCGCCGCGCTCCAGACCGAGCGCCAGGTTTTCGGCCACTGAGAGATCGGGAAAGAGCGCGGGCTGTTGATAGATCGCCGCGACGCCCAGTCTTTTGGCCAGCGAGGGAGAGTTTTCTATGACTTGTCGGCCGTTGATGGAGAGCGAGCCGGAATCGGGCCAGTCAGGTTGCAGCGCGCCGGTGATGATCTTGATCAGAGTCGATTTGCCGGCGCCGTTTTCTCCTACCAGCGCGTGGACCTCGCCCGCGCGCAGATCGAATGAGACGCCTTTGAGCGCCCGCACGGCGCCGAATGATTTCGAGATTGAATCAACTTTGAGAAGCATTTTTTTGAGTCTAAATCGGAAGAGCGAAGATTGGTACAAACCACGAAGAAACGAAGAACACGAAGAAGGCTAAATCAGAACACGCAAGATTGGGACGCAGGTACTGTACCGCGCGCGTAAGCAAACGGCTGTTTGATGGGACAGCCGCTTGCTTACGCGCGCGGTACTGTACCAACCTCACGTGTTTTGAATTAGAAGTGATCGACTCGAAACCGTCCTTCGTGTTCTACGTTTCTTCGTGGTTTGAACGTCTCTGACCGCTCAATCCCCTTTCCCGATCGGCCAGAGTTCGGATTCCGTTCGGGCGGTCTTCAGATAATCCTCGATCTTCTTCACGACCTCAGGGTGTTTGACCGCGACATCGTTCTGTTCGCCGAGGTCGTTTTTGAGGTCATAAAGCTCAAGCGGCGAATCCTGGCTCCTGCGCACCGCCTTCCAATCGCGCATTCGCACGGCTTGTGAGAAACCGCGTTCGTGAAATTCCCAATACAGAAATTCGTGGTTGCGCTGCCGCCTGCCGAGCAGCGCGTTCAACATCGAAACGCCGTCAATGTTGGCGGGCGGCTTGACGCCCGCGATCTCGGCTACCGTCGGCGGCAAATCCCAGTGCGCCCAGACCTGATCGCTCTTCGCGCCGGCTTTAATTCGCTTCGGCCAGCGGGCGATCATCGGTACGCGAATGCCGCCTTCGTACAGATCGCGCTTGATCCCGCGCAAAGGCCCGTTGCTGTCGAAGAAATCCGGGTCGGCGCCGCCTTCGCGGTGCGGGCCGTTGTCGCTGGTGAAGAAGACGAGCGTGTTATCGTCAATACCGAGTTTTTTGAGCGACGCCATCAGACGGCCCACGTCGCGATCCATTCGCGTGATCATCGCGGCCTTGGCCTTTTCCTGATCGGGCCAGTCTTCGCTCGCGAACTCGCCCAGGTCGGGAACTTCCATGCCTTTATTTTTGGCTTCGTTGTTCGCGTGCGGAATTGTGAAGGCAAGATAGAGAAAGAACGGGCCGCCGCTGTTCCGTTCGATGAACTTCAGCGCCTCTTCGGCCATCAGGTCGTGGGTGTAATCAACGCGGTTAGTCGAATTGCCCGAGCCTTCCTCGTCTTCATCGGGCACGACGTTGCGCAGTTTGATCCGCTCTTCGTTGCGCCAGAGGAACGTCGGGTAATAGTTGTGCGCGTGGCGCTGGTTGAGGTAGCCGAAGAAGTAATCAAAGCCCTGCCGGTTCGGGACGCCCGTCGTTCCCGCCTCGCCCAATCCCCATTTGCCGATCAGAGCGGTTTTGTATCCGGCGCCCGGAGTCGCCTTCAGGACTTCGGCCACGGTCACGTCTTCGGGCAGCAGCGGATGGCGCGCGTTGCCGCGGATGCGCGTGTGTCCCGTGTGCTGGCCCGTCATCAACGCGCTGCGCGACGGGGCGCAGACCGTGCTGCCGGCGTAATACTGCGTGAAGCGCATGCCCTCGGCGGCCAGACGGTCAATGTTCGGCGTTTTGAATTTCCGCTGCCCGTAACAGCTCAAATCGCCGTACCCCAGGTCGTCGGCCTGTATGAAGATGATGTTGGGTCTGGTCTGCGCCGGCGCTATGTCGAGCGCAAACGCGGCGATCAGGATAACTACAAGTGATCTGATTTTCATATGGGCTGTTCACGTCAAGTTCCTGTGGCCAAGAACCTGGGTACGCATCGCTTCCAGCGTGCAGTCGTGGGGAAAGACGTATTGATCGGAATCAGACTCCCCAGAAGACGCCTCGTTTGCTTTGATAATTCTTGCGCTCACGGGCGCTCGGCCCCGAGCGCGCTGCGGGCCTCCGATGTGTCTTCAGCCCATGACTGCACGCTGGAAGCGATGCGTACCCAGGCTTTTTCACACGGTCAATTTCCACGGCCTGCGATATTCGCGCGACAGGTACTTCGACGCGGCGCCGTCGCCTTCGATCTTTTCCGTTTTGGCGTTCCACACAATTCGGCGCCCCGAACGCAGCGCCACGTTTCCGAGCAAACACGTGGTGGTGGAACGATGCCCTATCTCGATGTCTGAGGTCGGACTTTGCCGCGACTTGACGCAATCGAGGAAGTTGCGGACGTGCGTCTCGCCTTGCCTGTTTTCGTTTTTGACGCGCCGGGCCTCGACATTTCTCCCGCCCTCCGGCGTGATCTCGAAATACTCGCGGTTGATATAGAGCGTGGCGTCCGCGCCATGAAAGAGGATGCCGTAGCCCTGCCCGTTCCATCCCTGCCCGTTGCATTCGCGGTTTTCGTATGTGCAGACGAAGCCCCCGTTTTTTTCTGAAAGATATTCGTATGTCACCATCAGCGTGTCTGGCGTCTCACGGTTGTCGTTCAAGGCCAGTTTGCCGCCCATCGCCGTGATCGCCACCGGCGCTTCAACCCCCATCGCCATTTGAACGATGTCGAGATGATGCACGCCCCAATCGGTCATCATCCCGCCCGCGTAATCCCAGAACCAGCGGAAGCTCGACCAGCGGTCGGGGTGTACGCCGAAGCGGTTCTGATTGAACGGGCGCATCGGCGCAGGGCCGAGCCACATGTCCCAGTCCAAGCCGTCTGGAGGATTCGTGTCCGGCGGATTGCCGATGCCGCCGGGCGTCTGGTTGCCGAAGTTCCACGTGCGGACGAAAGTGATTTTGCCTAATTGCCCGCCGCGAATGATCTCAGCGGCTTTCTGGTAATGATCGCCGGAGCGCTGCTGCGTGCCGACCTGGACCACGCGGTTGTATTTGCGCGCCGCCTGAGCCATCTTGCGCCCTTCGTCCACGGCGCTAGAGACGGGCTTTTCGACGTAAACGTCCTTCGAGGCGACGATCACCGCGTCAATGTCTTTGCGGTCGAGCATTCTACGAAAATCCCTGTATGTGTCGACGCCTTCGAGTTTGGCGTCATTGATCGCAAAGTCCATCTGCGGATGGAAGACGTCGCAGAGCGCGACAATCTGCACGTCCGCATTTCTCATAAACGTCTTCATCACGCCGCGCCCTTGCCGCCCCGGACCGATCACCCCGACGCGAACGCGATCATTCGCGCCCAGGATGTTCGCGCCGGCCGCAGCCGCGGCGCCGACGGTAGCGATGCCTCGCTTGATGAAATCTCTGCGTTCGATTCTGTTATTCATATTTTCCTCTTTCAATTGCTGGTCTGGGATTTCTGGGACCTATAGGACTTATGGGACTGATAGGACTGATGTGGCGCACTGTCTACTTGTCCCCTTGTCCCCTTGTCTCCTTGTCTACTTGTCTACTTGTCTTTCTTACGGCTTCAACACGCTAATCTTCAGATGCGTCGGGAATTTCGCGGAATGATAGATCCGCTGCGCGGCCTTCTGGAAGTCTCCGTCCTTCGCCTGATAGATGTTCATGAACTTTTGCGGATTGCGGTCGACCAGCGGGAACCACGCGCTCTGGATGTGGATCATTATTCGATGACCCTTCTGGAACGTGTGATTGACGTCAGGCATCGCGAAGGGAATATGCGTAACTTCGTTCGGCTTCATCGGCTCCGGCTTCGACCAACTCTTGCGGTATTTCGCGCGCATCGGCTCGCCCCGCACCAGCATTTGATAGCCGTCCATCGGATCGGTCTTTCTTTCGGGGAAGACGTCGATCAACTTGACGATAAAGTCGGAGTCAGTGCCTGAAGTCGAGGCGTAGAGGTCGGCGAATAACTCTCCCGCAATCGTGACGTCCTCGGCCAACAGGTCGGTCTGATAGACCAGCACGTCGGGGCGCGAGGCCGAGAAGCGCTGATCGTCGGTCATATACTCGTAAGACATGCCGGCGCTGATCCGGTTCTGGAACGGCGCGGGCTTGTTCGGATCGCTGACGTATTCGTCGTAGACCGAGCCCGCCCCGTTAGCCAAAGCTTCTGGAGGATCGAATGAGAGCTTGCCGTTGGAATGTAGATAAAGGCTCTTCGATTCGACGCCCTTCGGCGGCCAACTCTCATATTTCTTCCAGACGTTCGAGCCGGACTCGAAGACGTAGGCCTCGGGCAGATTCATCTCGCCTTTGTCTTTGAGGAAATACATGAAGAATGGGAATTCGATCTTCTCCTGATAAAAGGCAGAGGTGATCGAGCCGAAGTTGACTCCGCCGAGCGACGTTCCGTCTCTTCGCGCCCAGCATCCGTGACACCAGGGGCCTTCGACCAGGACGTTCCACGCCTTCGGGTTGTTCTTTTCGATCGCGCGATAAATCGAGAGAGGCCCCTGAACGTCTTCGGCGTCGAACCAGCCGCCGACGGTCATCACAGCCGGAGTGACCTTCTTCAAATGCTGCGACACCCGCTGTGGCTGCCAATACTCGTCGTAATCGCCGTGCTCCATCCATTCATTCCAGAGTTTGATCTCGCCCTTGAAATATTTCGGATTCGCGTTGGCGAGCGACCCCAATTCTAGGAAGAATTTGTAGCCGTCGTCGGTCCCGTGATCGAACCTCGGGCCTCTCTGAAGCTCAGGCCCTTTGCGCGGTCGTCCGAAGCTTGCGAGGAAGTTGAACGCGTGAGGCAGGAAGAACGCGCCGTTATGGTGCATGTCGTCGCCGAGCCAATTGTCGTCCATCGGCGCCTGCGGCGAGACGGCCTTCAGCGCCGGATGCGGATCGATCAGCGATTGCGCGGAGTAATGGCCCGGATAAGAGATGCCCCACATCCCCACGCGCCCGTTGTTGTTCGGTATGTTTTTGACCAGCCACTCGATGGTGTCCCAGGTGTCGGTCGTCTCATCGGTCTCGGTCGGA
>WNGE01008681.1_pt1 | contig 22275 bp, 22 predicted proteins | sample 5400651 | NCBI WGS metagenome assembly WNGE01 (sample SAMN13153370, study PRJNA577476) | soil metagenome | isolation source: 60 cm soil or saprolite under grassland replicate 2 | place: USA:California | collected 2016-06-15 | reverse complement strand
GCCTTGCGGATATCGTCGAGCGCGTCGTAGATCACGCGGTAAAGTCGCATGTCGACGCCCTCGTTCTCGGCCAGGTCCCGTGCTCCTACGTCGGGACGAACATTGAAGCCCACAACCACTGCGCCCGACGCAGCAGCCAGCGAGACGTCGTTCTCGGTGATCCCTCCGACCCCCTTGTGGATGACGTCGATCCGAACCTCGTCCTGAGGAAGCTTTTCCAGCGCGTCCAGGATCGCTTCCACCGACCCCTGGACGTCGGCCTTCACGATCAGGTTCAGCGCGGGGAGCTCACCGCGGCGCGCCTGGACCAGGAGATCTGCCAAAGAGGCCTGCGGTCGCGTCGCCGCCAGCTCGGCGGCCCGGTGACGAGCCTCCCGCTCCTGCGCGATGTGCCGAGCCTCCCGCTCGTCGGCCACTACCCGCACCTCGTCGCCGGCCGCGGGCACGTGAGGTTTCCATCCGAGGACCTGCACCGGCTTGGCCGGTGGCGCCTCGGAAACGGGCATGCTCCATTCGTCGAACATCGCCCGGACCCTGGCGAAGGCCGCGCCCGAGACCACGGCGTCGCCGACCCGAAGCGTTCCTCGAAGAACCAGGTCGGTGGCCACCGGACCGCGTCCCGGATCCAGATGGGCCTCGAGCGTGATGCCCCTGGCCGGCGCCTGGGGATCCGCCTTGAGCTCGAGGATGTCCGCGACCAGCAGGATGGTCTCCAAGAGGCGGTCCAGGTTCTGTCGCGTCTTGGCCGACACGTCGACGAACTCGAACTCCCCTCCCCATTCCGCGGGAACGATGCCCTGATCGGTGAGCTGTTGGCGGACGCGCTGCGGGTCCGCCTCCGGCTTGTCGATCTTGTTCACCGCCACGATGATCGGAACCTTCGCCGCCCTGGCATGGTTCAACGCCTCGACGGTCTGGGGCATCACGCCGTCGTCCGCCGCCACCACCAGGACGACGATGTCGGTTACCTGGGCCCCTCGGGCACGCATGGCGGTGAACGCCTCGTGACCGGGTGTGTCGATGAAGGTGATCTCCCGGCCATCGTGATGGACCTGGTACGCCCCGATGTGCTGAGTGATGCCGCCGAACTCCTGCGCCACCACGTCGGTGCGTCGAATTGCGTCCAGCAGGAGCGTCTTGCCGTGGTCGACGTGGCCCATGACGGTAACGACCGGGGGGCGCGGAACCAGCCGCGACTCATCGACCGGCTCCTCCTCTTCTTCCTCGAGCTCCTCCTCGGGACGAACGACCTCCACGGGCCTGCCCAACTCGTGAGCCACCAGCTCGATTGCCTCGTCGGACAGCGACTGGGTAGCCGAGACCATCTCGCCCGCGGTGAACAGCACCTTCACGATCTCTGCGGCCGACGAGCCCAGCTTCTCAGCGAGGTCCTGCGCCGTCGCGCCTCGAGGGACTCTCAGGGCCGGCACGGGGGCCGGCGGAGCCTCCTCGGGGACCGCGACGTCTTCGGGTGCGGGCGCCGGCGGCTCCGGCGGCGCCTCGACCGCGGTGGCCGTCTTCGAGACCTCGCCGTCGCCAGACTCTCCGGGCGCCTGCTCCTTCGTCCTTTCCTGTCGGCGAGTGGGAAGCTGATCGGCCGTCGCAGTGCGGGGCTTGCTCCCCGGCTTCACCTTCCCTCCGGCCGCGCGGATGCGAGGAACGGCCTCCTCCGGCACGGTCGAGGACGCCGTGCGGCCCTCGTATCCCATTGCCTGGAGGGACTCCAGCACCTCCTTGCTCGGCACGCCGAGCTCTTTGGCCAGTTCGTGGATCCTCAAGCTTCCTCTCCCACTTCTCTTCGCAGATCCTCCATTAGCCTAGCTGCCTCCGCCTGTTCCAGTGGGGACTGCAGAGCCCGGGCGATCGCCCCCCGCCGGACCGCCAGCCTCAGGCACTCCCCGGAGGGGTGAACGTACGCGCCCCGCCCCGCGGCTCGACCGGTCGGGTCCAGAGCAATTCGCCCGATCGGGCTCCTCACCACCCGGATGAGCGCCCGCTTCTCCGCCTTCGACCGGCACCCCACACACATGCGCTCGGGCTGCCGCTTCCCGGCCATGGTCTTACAGACCGGCCGACGCCTCCGGCTGGCCAGCCGTGCCCTCTGCCGCGATGGGTGCGTCCTGAGCCATCGCCGCCTCCTCGGGAACCTCCTGGGCAGCCTCTACCACATCTTGCTCGGGCTCGGGCGGGACTGAGCCATCGCCCGGGGCGGTCACCTCGACCTCGGGAGCCTCACCGGCCTGGGTCAGCACACCCGCGTCGCTTCCACCGGACGCCTTCGCTGCCTCCCCCTTGCGCGAATCGCGGCGCTGGCGATCCTCCTCGGCCGACTGCGTCTCGCTCTTGATGTCGATGCGACACCCGGTCAGCTTCGCGGCCAGTCGGGCGTTCTGCCCTTCCTTCCTGATGGCCAGCGAGAGCTGGTAATCGGGCACGATGACCTGAGCGGTCCCGGTCGCCGTGTCCACGTGGACCTCCTTGACCTTGGCCGGCGCAAGCGCGTTGGCCACGAACCTCTCCAGGTTCGGCTCCCACTGGACGACGTCGATCTTCTCGCCGCGAAGCTCGTTCACCACCAGGCGAACCCTGGACCCCTTTGCGCCCACGCACGCCCCCACGGGATCCACGCCCGGCTCGTGGGAGACCACGGCGATCTTGGACCGATGGCCCGGCTCCCTGGCCACGGCCTTGATCTCGACGATGCCCTCGGCGATCTCCGGGACCTCAAGCTCGAAGAGCTTGCGGAGAAGCCCGGGATGGGTGCGCGACACCACGATCTGAGGCCCCTTGCTGGTCCGACGCACTTCCACGATGTAGGCCTTCAGGCGCTCCCCGTGGCGGTAGGGCTCGGACGGAACCTGCTCGGCTTGGGGAAGGAGAGCCTCCACTTTGCCCAGATCGAGCAGCGTGTACCGGTGCGAGTCCTGCTGGATGATCCCCGTCACGATGTCGCCTTCGCGGCCGGAGAACTCCTCGTAGGTCATCTCGCGCTCGGCGTCGCGAAGCTTCTGGTAGATGACCTGCTTGGCCGTCTGCGCGGCGATCCGTCCCATGAAGTCGGGCGAGACCTCCTCTTCCTTCTCGGAGAGAACCTCGCCGGTCTCCTCGTCGAGGACCTGCATCCACGCGCGCATCTCCCCGGAGTCGGGGTCGAGCTGCACGCGCGTGCCGGTGGTGATCTCGTCGAGCTCGGGGTCGTGCTGACGCTTGTACGACTTGTAGGCGCTGGCCAAGGCCTCCTCGAGGCCGGACAGGATCGTCTGGAACGGGATGCCCTTCTCCCGCTCCAGCTCCTTCAGCGCCTGGATCAGTTCCTGGTTCACCGCTTGCTTCCCTCTGCCTTCTTCCTCAATTCGACATCCCACTCGGCCACGATGCGGGCCGAGACGATGTCGTCATACGACACCTCGTGCTCGCCGCCGTCGGTGGCAATCCGGACCTCGTCTGCTCCGGCTTCCACCAACGTTCCCGTGAGGGTCTGCGCCCCCTCGGGTCGCGAAGCCTTCACCTTCACCTTCTCGCCCACTCGCCGCCAGAAATCCCTGGGCTCTTTGAGCGGCCGTTCGATCCCGGGCGAGCTCACCTCGAGGGTGTAGGGCCCCGGTTCGAAGCCTTCCAGGTCCAGCCGACGGCTGATGCGCTCGCTGGTCTGGGCGATGGTGTCGAGGTCGACGCCGCCCTCGCGGTCGACCGTCACACTCAACACGTGGCGCCCCTTCCCTCGATGGAGAGCGACCTCCACGAGCTCCAGCCCTGCGGCCTCGACCACGGACCGGACCAGGCCCTCCAGGTCCATCTCAGCAACCGCCCCATCGAAAAAGAACGTGGGCGCGTGCCCACGTTCGGTCAGTGCCCCTACGTCTTCTTATGTGAAGTATAGCACTGGCGATTTTCACGGAGGGGCTAACGCGTGAGTTGACGTGCTGTTTGACGTGCTGGTTGGAGGCCTACAGACCGCGCTTCTGGCCGCCCGGCTCGTTCCAGTGGTCTCGTTTGTTCATGCGCCTGGTCATCCGGTCGTCCCAACCGCGATGGAGGGGAACCCCGAGGCTGTCGGCCACGGCCAGCGCTTCCTCCTCCGACGGAAAGACCCACCGGGTCCAATTCCCCTGAAGGTCGATGAGCAGCAGGTCGTAGGTATCGAGTCCGCAGCGCTGAAGGAGAGCCTCGACGTCCTGCTGGTAGGTGACGAACTTTCGGAGCTCGCTCGGGGTTCGGACCGCCACAGGGGGGAGCCTAGGAGCGGGCTTCGGGGTCGCGCAAATCCGTTGCCTGCCTTAGTCAGATGTTTGTCGAGTGTACGGTCGCTCTGACGCAGCTAAGTCCGGGGCGCTCAGGGGTGAGGCGCACGCAAATCAGGCCGAAATTTGCCTCCGCTCTGAGGAAGTTCACTGACAGAATCGGTTCAAGGTGGCGGCTGGCTCGGCGAAGGAGCAGGTCCGGGTGGCCCGGGCCCTGGAGGAGATGCCCCCCAGGTCAGAGAATCCTTTAGGGCAGGAACGGTGACCTCGGGTGCGGTCCGGGTCCTGGCAGAGGCTCAGCGAGAGCACCCGGATGAATTCGGGTCTGGAGAGAAAGCGCTGCTCGAGGCCGCCATGACTCGCCCAGTAGAGGAACTCCGCCGGGTGGTTGGTGACTGGTCGCAGAGTGTCGATGAAAGGACCGTCCTGGAACGAGCCAAGGTGCTCCGAGATCGGCGCCGCCTCGACGTGTGCCCCACTCCGACCCGGATGGTCCGGGTGGAGGGAGAGCTTGATCCGGAGGGTGGAGAGGCTGTGCTCACCGCCCTCCAGGCCATGGTGGATGCCGAGCTCCGGGCGGGGGGAGGGAAGGATCTGCGCACGCCCGCCCGGCGACGAGCCGACGCCCTGTGCGAGCTGGCCCACCGGTACCTCGACAGCTCCGAGCGTCCCGCTGGACCATGTCGGGGCGGTCTCCCCGGCCACGGCCCGCCGCCTGGCCTGCGACGCTCAGGTGTTGCCGGTGGTGATGGGCGGTCCCTCCGAGCCCCTGGACGTGGGACGACGAACCCCGGTGGTCTCGGCGGGCTTGCGCCGGGCGGTGGCGCTCAGGGACCAGCGGTGCGGATTCCCTGCCTGCACCAGACCCCACGCCTGGTGCGACGCCCACCACGTGATCCACTGGGCCGTAAACCGCGCGGGGATGCGTGATGACGCGTTTTCAGATGGATTCTTCGCCCTGGGTCTCTTCGGGGATGACGGCGGTGCACATAAGCTCGACCCGGGCGCCGGGATCGAACAGACCCTTGACCTCGAGCAAGCTGATCGCGGGATAGTGCCGATCAAAGTGGCGCCGCCACCGCTCGCCGATCTCCTCCAGCGAGGCTCGGTACTCGTCGCCATCGGTCACGAAGATCAGCATCGAGACTATGTGCTCGGGCTTCCCCCCGGCTGCCGCTAGTGCTTCCACCACATTGCTGCACGCTTGGTCGAACTGCTCGAGGAGTGATTCGCCGGCCAGTGTTCCGTCGGGGCGGTGGCCAGCCTGGCCTCCCAGGAAGATGAGCAGCCCCTGGGCCGGCACGACGACGTGGGCGAATCCCTTGGCGGGAGGCAGCCAGACCGGGTTCAGGATGAGGTGTGGGCTCGTGGGCGGACGGATCCTCCGGTGCGCCACGGTGCCTCCGGCAGCCACCGCCTGAAGCTCGTCATGGATAGATGGTTCCTGACCCGGGCTCACAGGTCCCTCCTCGTCGCTCATCGGCCTATCCATTTCGGGTCGCGGCCCAATTGGAATGCCTCATAAAACTCGGCGTGATCGGCGCTCTTCATGAGCAATGCCTGGGTCATTGCTTCGAGCTCGATCGAGCCGGCCAGGTTCATGTCCAACTCCCTGGACAGGAGCATCTTTGTCGCTGCGTACGCCAGAGCCGGCCCAGTGGCGAGGCGCCGGGCCAGCTCTCGGGCCCTCGCGGGCAGCTCTTCGTCATTGATAACCGAGGTAGCGAGGCCGATTTCGGAGGCCTGCCGTGCGCCGATCTTCTCTCCCAGCATCAGGAGCTCGGTGGCCCGACCGAACCCCACCAGCCGCGGGAGCAGGTACGCGGAACCCATGTCGGCCCCGGCCAGCCCGACCTTGGTGAAAAGAAACGCGAACGACGCCGAGGCGGCCAGCAAGCGAATGTCCGCGGCCAGTGCGATCACTGCCCCGGCGCCCGCGGCCACCCCGTTGACCGCGGCGATGATCGGGAGCGGGGCCTCCCGCATCCGCTGGACAACGGTCCCGGTCATGCGGGTGAAGTCAAGGAGGTCCCGGGGATCCATCTCCAGCAGTTTGCCGATGATCTCGTGGACGTCCCCGCCAGAGCAAAACCCGCGGCCGGTCCCGGTGATGACGAGCGCCCGGACGTCCTCCCGATTGGGCAGCTCGGCCAGGAGGTCGCGAAGGTCGGAGTAGACCTCGAACGTCAGTGCGTTCAGTGTGTCCGGACGGCTGAAGGTCAGCGTGGCCACTCGGTCTTCGTCCACCTCGAAGTCGAAGTGTCGCCACTCCTTCGTGAATCCAGCCGACGCCCGGAACGGGCTCACTCGTCGACGCTCCAACTGCCCATCGTCACTCGAAAGCCTCGATGCCCGTGATGGCCTCGCCCAGGATCAGGGTGTGGATCTCGTTGGTGCCCTCGTACGTGTACACAGACTCCAGGTTGTTCATATGGCGGATGATCGGGTACTCGAGGGTGATGCCGTTTGCTCCCAGGATCGACCGGGCATCGCGAGCGATCCGCAGGGCCTCGCGTACATTGTTGAGCTTCCCGAAGCTGACCTGCTCCGGCGAGAGGCGACCCTCGTCTTTCATCCGTCCCAGGTGCAGAGCGAGGAGTGTTCCCTTGTTGAGCTCCAAGAGGATGTTGACGAGTTTTTCCTGGGTGAGCTGGAAGCCGGCGATGGGCTTGCCGAACTGGACTCGGGACTTCGCGTACTGCAGGGCTGTTTCGTAGCAGGTGCGAGCAGCGCCCATGACGCCCCATACGATGCCGAACCGGGCCTCGTTCAGACAGGACAGCGGCCCGCGCATTCCCGAAACCTCGGGGAGAACCGCATCGGCTGGGAGCCTGCAGTCGTCGAAGACAAGCTCCGACGTCACCGATGCCCGAAGCGACAGCTTGCGCTCGATGTCCTTCGTGGTGAACCCGGGAGTGCCCTTGGGGACGAGGAACCCTCGCACCCCGTCCTCGGTTCGAGCCCACACCACTGCGAGGTCGGCGATGCTGCCGTTGGTGATCCACATCTTGGTGCCGGACAGGATCCAATCGCTCCCGTCCTTACGCGCCCTGGCGCGCATCCCCGCCGGGTCGCTTCCGAAGTCGGGCTCGGTCAGCCCGAAGCATCCGACAACCTCGCCCCTGGCCATCCGGGGAAGCCACTCCTGCTTCTGCTCCTCCGACCCGAACTTCCAGATCGGGAACATGGCGAGGGATCCCTGCACGGAGATGAAGCTCCGAAAGCCGCTGTCGCCCGCCTCCAGCTCCATGCAGGCGAGCCCGTAGCTCACCGCGTTGGCGCCGGCGCACCCGTAGCCCGAGAGGTGCATCCCCAACAGACCCAGTCCGCCCAACTCGGCGGCGATGTCCCTGGGGAACTCGCCGCGGTCGAACCAACCCTCGATGCCCGGGAGGACCCGATCGCGCACCCAGTCCCGAGCAGCGTCGCGGATCATCCGCTCTTCGTCGGTGAGCAGCGCCTCCAGGTCGAGGAAGTCACCGGGCTTGGGTTTGGGCCCGGCGCGGTTGGCGTCGGCCCTCGGGCCGGCCTGCTCCTTCCCGGCCCCGGATTCAGTCTTCCCGGCTTCGGTCTCCGTCTTCGCCATCGCAGTCACTTTATACGCGCCGGGCGAACCACCGGGTAAGCTTCGATCGTGGAATCCGAGGGGGACGTCGGCGACCTCTCGTACGGGCGATACCTTCGGGTGCCCGAGCTTCTCTCCCTGCAGACGCCTCTGTCCAGGCCCGTGGCTCACGACGAGATGCTGTTCATCGTGGTCCACCAATCCTTCGAGCTGTGGTTCAAGCTCATCCTGTTCGAGCTGGAGACCGCCCGGAGCGAACTCTTCGGCGGCCGGTCCTTCCCGGCCCGCCATTACCTGAAGCGGGTGCAGGCCATCGAACGGATGCTGGTCGAGCACCTCGGCATCATCGAGTCGATGTCGCCCCAGGACTTCATGGAGTTCAGAGACCTCCTCGCCCCGGCGAGCGGATTTCAGTCGGTGCAGTTCCGGGAGATCGAGTTCCTGTCTGGCCTCAAGGAGCCGGGGCTGCTGGAACGGCTGGCTCAGACGCCCGAGGAACGCACCCGGTTGAAGCAACGGCTGGCAGAGCCCACCTTGTGGGATGCATTCTGCGCGCTGATGGAACGGTCCGGCCTCCCAATGCCCTCGGACGACGAGGAGATCCGGCGGAAGAGCCTGATCGAGATGATGAAGGGCAAGCACGCATACCCGGAGATCTTCTACACGGCCGAATCGCTGCTCACCCACGACGAGCTGTTCAGGCAGTGGCGGCTGCACCACGTGGTGATGGTGGAGCGTCAGATCGGTTCCAAGACCGGAACCGGCGGATCGGCCGGCGTGCCGTATCTGAAGACGACACTGGATAAGCGGTTCTATCCGGAGCTGTGGGAACTCCGCAACCACCTCTAGGGGGGAGGAGCGACAGTGTCGAGGTCGTTCGAGCGGTTCGCGGGAGCGAGTGCTGCGCTGGTGGCCGTGGCCGAGGCGGGGATGCGATCGCCTTCGTGATCACCGTACGAAGCGCCCCCGAGGCGCCAGCCATGCCAGTGCCTTCTTCCTCCTCGGAGGTTGGGTCGTCTCGACGGTGGTGATGATCGCCCTGTACCAACGGCTTCGGATCACCGACCCGAGCTTCGCGATGCTCGGCCTCTCCTGGGCGTGGCCGGCGCTGTGGGCTCCTCGATCCATGGGCGGATTCGACCTCGCCGTGCTGGCGAACCACCCGGCGAACTCCGTCACCGCCACTGAAGTACCGGTGGCGACTGCGACGCAGGATCAGGCCTTCGGCGCCGAGCCATCCACGACCTTGCGTCCGTGGATCGGCTGATCCAACGGGACCCGCACCGCCTTGAGCACCGCCATTTCGACGCACACCCCGGCGTTCGGCACCCGGCCCTCGTAAAGGGTCACGGTGATCTCATCAGTGCCGTAGCGCACGTCGACATGGTCCAGTCGGTAGCACTCCTCCACTCCCCCGTAGAAGTGGATCAGTAGCGTGCGGTCACCCTCGATGTCGACGCTTTCCCAAGCGTGAGGACGGGGATCGACCAGTCCCGGACTCGGAGTGACCAGGAGGGGGGTCGGCCCGGGTGGGGGCCCACCAGGGTTGGGACTGGAGCTGACCGGGGAGCCCTTTCCGGGGGCCCCACCCGCATTCTGGCCTCGATCCGCGCAGGCCCCGAGCAGCGTGACAGGACAGAGCATCAGCACGATGAACGAGGGAATCGTTCTCATGATGTCGTTAGATCGGGAGAAGCGGTCTTCGGTTCCCGGCGGGTCGGAGTCATCGCGCTCGGGGCGAACTTCGGCATCCGGTTGGCGAGAGGAGGCGCTGGCGAGCCTTACAGCCGGCGGCGGCCGAGGCGGCGGCCGATTCCCGTCTCACTGACAAGGAACGCTGCCGCGAACAGGGCGAGGCCCGCGGCGATCCACTTCAGGGGGTTCCGGTCCACGAAGATCGCCACGATGAACACGACGACGGCGGCCAGCAACAGGATCGATCTCAATTCGAGCCTCACGTGGTCCTCCTCGGTCGGATTGGGCCGCACAGGTTCTCTCCACATCCGTGCACGCCAAACCCTCTTCAGGGCACGCTATTCGGACGGACCTTCGACCTTGTGCCCTTTGAAGTCCTCGCGCATGACCTTCTTGTCGAACTTCCCCACGCTGGTCTTGGGGATCTCTTGGACGAACACCACGTCGTCGGGCAGCCACCACTTGGGGAACTTCGGAGCCAGGAACTCGATCAGTTCCTCCTTAGTGACCTCCCGATCGGGCTTCTTGACCACGCAGGCAACGGGACGCTCGTCCCATCGCTCATTGGGCACCCCGATGACCGCCGCCTCCAGGACGGCCGGGTGGCCCATGAGCGCACCCTCCAGCTCAACGCTCGAGATCCACTCGCCACCCGACTTCACCAGGTCCTTCGTGCGATCGACGATCTGCAGGTACCCGTGCTCGTCGACCACCGCCACGTCGCCGGTTCGCAGCCACCCCTCGGCGAAACGCTCGTCCGACTGGGGGTCGTTGTAGTAATTGTCAGCAACCCAGTTCCCCTTCACCTGGATCTCGCCCATCGATTTGGTGTCCCAGGGGACCTCGGTCCCGTCCTCGGCCACCACGCGGAACCGGACGCCGGGGACCACCCGGCCCTGCCGGGCTCGCTGGCGGAACTGCTCCTCCTCGGGGAGCTGCTCGAGCTCTGGAGTGAGCCAGGAGAGCGCGGCCACGGGTCCGGTCTCGGTCATGCCCCAGCCCTGGATGAGCTTCACGCCGAGCTGCCGGTGGAACCGCTCGATCAGCGACACGGGAACTGCCGATCCCCCGGCCGTGATGTAGCGGATCGAGGACACGTCTCGCGGGTTCTTCTCCAAGTGCTGCAGGAGGCCGATCCACACCGTCGGGACCCCCGCGAGAACGGTGACACGCTCCTGCTCGATCAGCTCTGCAAGCGCGGCCGGATCGGCGCTGAGGTGACCGGCGAAGACCTGCTTGGCTCCGGCAAGCGTGGCCGCGTAGGGCATCCCCCACGCGTTGGCGTGGAACATCGGCACGACCGGCAGGACAGCGTCATGGGTCCGAATCCCCACCGTCTCGGCCAGATTGATCATGTAGGAATGCAGGACCATCGACCGGTGCGAGTACACGACGCCCTTGGGGTGGCCGGTGGTCCCGGACGTGTAGCACATGGCCGAGGCAGTGTTCTCGTCGAGATCCGGCCAGAGGAAGCTCGGGGAAGCCGCATCGAGCAATTCCTCGTAGTCGACGGGATTGACCAGATCGCCCCTGTCGGCGGGGCCCATCACCACGACGTGCTCCACACCCTTCAGGTGCGGCGCGATCTTCGTGAAGACGGGAACGAGCACATCATCGACGAAGATCACCCTGTCCTCCGCGTGGTTGGCGATCCATGCCACCTGGTCGGGGTGCAGGCGGATGTTCAGGGTGTGGAGCACCGAGCCCATGCAGGGCACGGCGAAGTACAGCTCCAGGTGACGATAGGTGTTGAAGCCGAACGACCCCACCCGGTCTCCCGGTCCGACCCCCAGGTCGGCGAGGGCATTCGCCAGTCGCGCCGCCCGCTCGCCGAGCTCTTCGTAGGTCTCGCGATGGTCCCCGGTGGGCGTTCGAGTGACGATCCGTTGCCGCGGATAGAAGGCGGTGGCCCGCTCCAGGAACCGGGTGAGGGTCAGCTGATCGTCCTGCATGAGCCCGCGCATGGCCGGCCTCCTTCGGAGACGGATTGTACGGGGAGGGTCAATCGACCGCCGGTACGCTCGTCAGTACCGTAGGTGGCATGGAGGCGGCGAAACTCACGGGCCTTTGTCGAGCGCGTCGCTTCGCTCGCATTGCAACTACCTTCACCGGATGGGGATCGCCTCATTCATTGAATGGACCTAGGCGGGCCTTTCCCAGACCGAGATGTGTTGTTGACTGGAAGCATCGAAGGGCCGGCGGTCCCACCCACTCCAGCGTTCCCGGAGGCGGAGACCGGCCAGCCTGGCCATGAGATCCAGCTCTGAAGGAAAGGCCAACCGGAGGCTCACCGGGAAGAGGCGCGTTCGCCCGTCCTCGACGACCATGTGGTGACTGGTTATCCTCTGGTTGACCGGGTCGTATCGACTGGCCTCCAAGTAGACGACGTCGGTTCCCACGTCCATCGCCTCCACTCGTTGGCCGCGGTCGAAGCGAGTGAGGTCGGGGACGAATGCCTGCATCAGGAAGACGCCGCCGTCGGCCAGGTGCTGCGCCACACCCTGGAAGCACCGCACCTGATCATCCTGGGTGAGCAACCCGAAGAACGTGTTGAAGACCACCAGCACCAGAGAGAACGCGCCATCCACCAGCTCGCCAACATCTGCGAAGTTCCCCATGGAAACCTTGATGCGATCGCCGCCTGGCTTCTCCCGAAGCTTCGCCACCATCGCCTCGGATGCGTCGACTCCGTGGACCTCGATCCCTCGCTCCACCAGAGGCAGAGCGATCCGCCCGGTCCCGATCCCCAGCTCCAGTACGGGTCCGTCACCCACCATGCCCGCTAGGAACTCGACAGCCTGATCCGTGTCCGTCGGCAGACCGAACCAATCGTCGTACACCCCGGCTATTCGGTCTCCGTACGTCGACGGCCCGTATTCGCCGGACTCGCCCACCTACCCGGGTATGGGGACTTGAGGAACGTGAGTCATTGCTTCGTCCACGTCCTCCTGCCGGAACTCCACCTCGGGCAGGCGCCCGGCCAGGTAGTCGTCGTAGGCCTGCATGTCGAAGTGTCCATGCCCTGAGAGGTTGAACAGGATGACTCTCTCCAGGCCAGATTCCCTCGCCTCGATCGCCTCGTCGATGACCGCGCGGATGGCGTGAGCGGGTTCCGGGCCGGCGATGATGCCCTGAGCTTTGGCGAACTCGATCGCCGCCTCGAAGATCGGGTTCTGTGTGTACGCCCTGGCCTCCATGTGGCCTCCGCGAACCAACAGGCTGAGCGACGGCGCGTCTCCGTGGTAGCGAAGGCCACCCGCGTGGACGGGGGCAGGGACGAAGGTGTGCCCGATCGTGTACATGGGGAGAAGGGGCGTCATCTGACCCGTATCGCCGAAGTCGTAGGCGAACCTTCCTTTGGTCAGAGTGGGGCACGCGGCGGGCTCGGCCGCGACGAATCGGGTCTGCCGCTTGCCCTGCAGCCGATCCTGCATGAACGGATATGCGAGGCCGGCATAGTTGGAACCGCCTCCGACGCAGCCGATGACGACGTCGGGCTGCTCGCCGGCCAGCTCCATCTGCTTCCTGGCCTCCTGCCCGACCACCGTCTGGTGGAGCAGGACGTGGTTCAGCACGCTCCCCAGTGAGTAGTTGGTGGTGGCATCCTGGGCGGCCACTTCGACGGCTTCGCTGATGGCGATGCCGAGCGAGCCCGGCGAGTCGGGGTTCTCCTCCAGGATCTTCTTGCCCGCCTCGGTGGTGGAGGTGGGAGAAGGCCGGACCTCGGCTCCGAAGGTCTCCATGAAGATGCGCCGGTAGGGCTTCTGGTTGTAGGACGCCTTGACCATGAACACCAGGCACTCCAGCCCGTAGAACGAGCAGGCCATGGCCAGAGCGGATCCCCACTGGCCCGCACCCGTCTCGGTGGTCAGCCGCTTGATCCCGGCTTCCCTGTTGTAGAAGGCCTGGGCCACGGCCGTGTTGGGCTTGTGCGAACCGGCTGGCGACGTTCCCTCGTACTTGAAGTAGATGTGTGCGGGAGTCTGGAGAGCCTGCTCCAATCGTCGAGCCCGATACAGGGGGGTTGGCCTCCACAGCCGGTACACGTCCAATACGCCGCCCGGGATGTCGATCCAGCCATCGGTGGAGACCTCCTGCTGGATCAAAGCCATCGGGAAGAGAGGTGCCAGGAGGTCGGGTGTGACCGGCTCTCCCGTGCCTGGGTGCAACGGCGGGAGGGGCGCGATCCCCGAAGCAGCGAGGTCCGGCAGGATGTTGTACCAGGCAGTGGGGAGGTCGTCGGTCTTCAGGTTGAACTGGATCGGCTTGGCCATGGTTTCCTCCTTACCCCGGCTTCAGGGTGTTCGTGGATTCTATGGGAGATGACCAGACGACGCCTCGTTCGCCTGATCCCGTGGGTCGCCTTGGTCCTTCTGATCCTTGTGCCGTCGTCCGGAACGCGGGTCAGGTCTCCGGCTGCGCATCCGAGGCCTTCCTTGCCGTCGTCGTCACCCCGGGGGCCTCCCTCGAACCAGCCAAACGGCCTGCAGTTTCAGGAGATCGCGCGCGACACCGTGGTCGGACCACCGGGATCCGAACCCGACACGGCCGTCGAGGCCTATGTGGCGATCGACCCCAACCACCCACGCGTGGTCGTGGCCGTCTTCCAGGTTGGCCGCTTCCCCGACGGAGGGGCGGCCGCGATCGGCTTCGCCAGGTCGCACGACGGAGGGAGGACGTGGAGCTCCGGCGTTCTTCCCGGCCTGACCAGGGGGTTCGGCGGCTCCTTCTTTCGGGCGTCCGATCCGAGCGTGGCGTTCGGGCCGGACGGCTCCGCGTACGCCTCGAGCATCGTCATCCGGGGGGCTGATCGGGAGGAGGGCATCGCCGTCAATCGCTCGGACGACGGCGGCCGAAGCTGGAATTCGCCCGTCTTGCTCGAGCAGGTTCCCGCCCGTTCCGGTGACGACTTCCCCCGGATCGTGGTGGACACCGGCGCGTCCACCAGCCACCTCGGCCGGGTGTACGTGACCTACATCCAACGTAACCGCGTCGTGGTGAGGTGGTCAGACGACCGGGCGAACACGTGGAGCTCTATCGTCTTCGTGTCCGCCGGCAGGGGATTCGTGCCGAACCTGATGCTCGGGCCCGGCGGAGGGCTCACGGTCGTGTACATATCTCCTCACCCGAGGCAGCGCCCCCACCTGGTCTCCAGGACATCACACGACGGGGGCACCTCGTTCGACTCCCCGGTCGATGTGGGCGTGATGCGGTCCCGGGCCAGTCGAGGTTTCCGCGCCACAGGGGTCGAGGAGTCCGCCGCCGATCCAGTCACAGGGACACTGTTCGTCGTGTGGGAGGACGCGACGGATCGAGCGGACCGGTTGAACGACGTCGTCGTGTCCCGTTCACTGGACGGTGGAGCGACATGGACCGAACCCGCCAACGTGAACCTCGACTCCTCTGGGAGTGGTGTGGATCATCTCCAGCCGGCCGTGGCTGCATTCGATGGCCGGGTTCACGTCGCGTACTTCACCAGGGCGGTATCTCAAACGAGACCGTCTCGACTGCTGCAGCTACGGACGATCTCTTCGACGGACGGAGGTGCGACCTTTGAAGATGAGCGAATCATGGGTCCGCCGGCCGATCTACGCTTCGCTGCCCTGGTCCGCCCGGGTCGAACCTGGTTCCTCGGTGACTACATCGGAGTGGCCCTCTCGAGGGAGGCACTGGTGATCGTATGGTGCCGGTCGTCTCCATCGGCCAGGGTGAAGGGCTCTCATGTCACGGTCTGGACCGCGACGATCGCGGGACTCCCTGAGCTCGCTCCGCCCCCCTAGGGACCCGCTACCGGAGGAGGCGCCTGAGGTCGACGTTGGCCGGGCGAATGAGCTGCTCGAACGTGCACTGCTGAGCCGGCTTGTCCGGTCGCCATCTCACGAACCGCGATCCATGGCGGATCCGGTGGCCGGTGACCTGGTCGAACGCCACCTCGCACACGAGCTCGGGACGAAGCTTCTCGTAAGAAAGGTCCTTGCCATGGGCCCACCGGCTCATGGGCGCCTGTCCGGGTGGCGGCTCGGCCGAGGCGCCCTCACGGTGCGGGCCAAGCTTCTTCACCAGCTCGCGACGGGCCTGCTGGTTGAATCCGGAGGTGAAGCCGACCTGCCACAGCTCGCCGTCCGGTCCGTACAACCCCAGCAGCAACGAACCGACGGCCTCACCCCTGAGATCCTTGGCCCATCGAAAGCCGATCACCACGCAATCGGCCGTCCGCTCTCGTTTCACCTTGAGCATCTCGCGCTCCCCGGGGCGGTAGCGGGAGTCGAGCCGCTTGGCCACGACACCGTCCAATCCCTGGACCACGAACGCCTCCAGCCATCGCGTGGCCAGGCGAAGGTCGTGCGTGCACGGGCTGAGGTGAAGAGGAGGCGCGGCCGAGGCCATCACCACTTCGAGGCCGGCGCGGCGATCCCGCAGCGGGCTGCCTCTGAGGTCCTGGCTCTTCAGGGCCAGCAGGTCGAACCCGATGAAGGATGCAGGGGTCTCCTTCGCCAGCCGGCGAACCCGTGACTCCGCCGGGTGGATGCGTTGGAGCAGCGCGTCGAAGTCGAGGCCTTTTCCGTCGGGCGTGAAGACGACGATCTCGCCGTCAAGGACGAGGCGCTTCTCGGACAGCGTCCCGATCGCCTCGACGATCTCCGGGAAGTACCGGTTGAACGGCAACTCCTTCCGGCTGGACACCGTGACCTCGTTGGCGTCTCGAAATGCGACCGCCCGGAACCCGTCCCACTTCGGCTCGTACTGCCATCCGTCGCCCGAGGGCAGCGCCTCCACGTGCTTTGCCTCCATAGGAGTTAGGGGCGGTCGGAACGGGAGGGTCATCGCGTTCGGCATGCTACCCTGGAGATGCACGGTAGCGAGCTCGGACCGGCACCCTCTCTTCGCCCACGTGCTGATCGTGGGCACTGCGGAAGGAAATGCGTGAGGAATATCTTGGACGAACAGCAGGCCGGAAAGACCGTCTGGACAGGCCGAATCGGCGAAGCGCCGCTACGAGTCGACGTCCTGCCCTCCGGCCGGATCTTCGCGACCTGGTCGGTCAAGGGGAACGAGCGCAGGGCTGTGGTAGACACGATCCAGCAACTCGAGCAGCGGGTGCTGTTCCAGCTGATGCTCGGGGCCGGGCCCGGCGATGACTCCGTGGCCAGACAGGTTGTCTCGGCGGTCGGGGAAGGCAAGGAAGGGCTTCCCGATCCCACGCAGGCGCCCCAGCCTGTGAAGCGGAAGAAGAAGAACACTCGCCGGGGACCGCCTCGCTCTCGCCGCCGCCGGTAAACGCCCCGCCTGTTAGGCTGCAGATTATTCATTGAACGGTTCGCCCTCGCGTTCGATACTCTGCCCCAATCACGGGAGGTGAGCGCGGTGGTCGATGAGGAGCAGAGCTCGACGGCCCAGCAAGTGAACGATCGGATCTCTCGAGATCGGCCTCTGGGCGTGATCCACTCAGGCGGGCGCTACTTCATCGGATTCGGACCCGACTTCTACGGGATCTGGGACGCCGCCACCGAGGGGCCGGCCGTCGAGCAGTTCCCGGCCACCAGGCAAGGCCGCAACGAAGCGTGGAATCAGTACGTATCGCTCGAGCCCGCGGCGCAGAAGATCCCCGCCGAGCAGAGCCCGATGCGAGGGTACCTCGATCAGGTCCAGGAGGTCGAGGTGTCGCGCAGGAAGGTCATCGTGGTGGTTGGCGCGATCGCGCTTGCTCTGATCATCGCCATCGTGGCCCTCCTCGCCTCCCGTTCCACCAAGTCTGGTCCCGGCGTGAAGGCCGGAGGCACCACAGGTGGTCAAGCCAAAGCGCACCTCGACATCACCGGGACATCCACCCTGAGCGAGGACCTGAAGCTGAAGAGCTTCACACCCCCAGCCCTTGTTCTGAGCGGCGTCGTGAGGGCCAGCTGGGTGGGAGCCAAGACCACAGTGACGCTTGCATTCGAGAACATCTCTCCAGGCGAGTTCCCGACCACCCAGTTCCCGGAGCGCAACTTGGACATCACGTTCACGGCTGCCGACGGCTCGAAGGTCGAGGTGAAATCGGTGGCTGGGGAATGCACGATCAAAATCGGCAAGGAGAGCGGCTCGCTCGTGACGGGTAGCTTCGACTGCACTGGGGTCAAGCCGCCCGATTCGAGCCAGACGGTGGACATCAAGGGGACGTTCTCGGCGCAATCCTAAAGAGCGTGGGACGGGGCCCAGCGATCTTCGCTTACCTAAGCCCCAAGCTGGCGAATCCGCCCGGCGATGACTCCCGCGGTCATGGTGGCCCTTCGCCTCCCGACCAGATAGCCCAGGGCGTAGCCGATGGCGCCGGAGGCCGCCGCCCCCGCTCCTGCCGCCGAGGCGATCAGGGTTCGGCGCCGGGCGGTCCGGAAGTCCAAGACTTGCCAGGCGCGTCGCCGGGCGACCGCCCTCAACCGCCGGTCCGGGTTCATGGCAACGGGGTGCCCCACCATTTCCAGCATGGGAAGGTCGTTGATGCTGTCGGAGTAGGCGAACGACCGAGCGAGGTCGATCGCCCTCTCGTCCGCCAGCTCCCGAACCCGGCCCGCCTTCTCGGGACCATGGATCATGGGTCCGTCCAGGTTCCCCGTGTACAGGCCGTCCACCACCTCGGCCCGCGTTCCGATGACGCCGTCGATGGCGAGCTCTTCGGCCAGGAGCTCCAAGTAATCCTGGGGCGAGGACGACGCGATGTACACGGCCCGCCCGGCCCGCTTATGCCTGCTCATGAGGTCCACGGCCTGGGGATAGAGGCGGGGCAGGATCTCTTCCCTGGCCACCGACCGACCGAACGCGATGACCTCGTCCCGAGAGCGCCCCCGGATGACCTCCAGCGTCGCTTCACGGGCCCGCTCCATGGGGCCCTGGGCCTCGGCCCCGATCATTCGGTACCGAACCTGGTCCGCAGCCAGGCGCCAGATGTCCCGTAGACCAAAATAGCGCTGTCGATACATCTCCCTGGCCAACGGGAACAAGCTGGACCCAGGGAGAAGAGTCTTGTCGAGATCGAAGAACGCAGCTTCCATCGTTCGGCCAGTCTATAAAAGAGGCTCCCCGGGCCTACCGGCGATGTAGCCATCCGCCGGACGCGCCGTGGCGCTCGGCCACCAGGCCCGCGAGGATGGAAAGGGCGATCTCTTCGGCGCTGCGCGCACCGATGTCCAGGCCGACCGGCGTACGGATCCTGGCGATGTCTTCCTCGGCGAACCCCAGCTCTCGGAGTCGTTCGATGTGCGGTCCGACGTGCCTGGCGCTGCCCATTACGCCGATGAACCCGACCGGCGAGCGAAGCAGCTCGGCCACCGTCTCCGTGACGTTTGGCGCATCGTGGTCGGTGTGGACCGCCATGGCCTCGGCATCGAGTGCCAATCCTTCCAGGCTGGGGGCGATCCGGGCTGATGATCGATGCTCCTCGGTGATCCGTTCGGCCCGCGGCTCGATCAGGACGGGTTCGTATCCGATCTCCCGGGCCCACCGCACCAGCGAGAGGGCCACGGGAGTGGCCGAGAACACCACGAGCAACGGCCTCCGCACCAGGGGCTCGAGGAAGACTTCGATCGCACCCAGGTCATGGGTGTACCTGCGAGTGGTGGGGCGCCGCGCGCGCAGGACGTCCGCCGTGTCGGCGATGGCCGCGTCGTCGAACTCCGCGCAACCAAGGGTTCCCGCCAGTGATCCATTGGGGCCGAGCAGGAGCTTCTGGCCCACCTGGCAAGGGGGGTTTCCCTCGACCTTGACTGCCGTGCCGAGGACCACCTCTTCTCCGGCCGCACGGCGGGCGGCCAGTTCCTCGTCGACATTCCCGCTTCGCCCTGTCTGGCTCGCTTGGCTCCTGTGGTCGTCGTGTTCCGCGGGTCCATGAACCGTGTCCCCAGCGAGAAGGTCGATCGCATGAGGGAGAACCGGAAGGATGGAGGAGAGACTCTCCACGGCACCCTTCTCGCTCCCCGGCAGGTTCAGGATCAAGGTGGAACCGCGGGTGCCGGCCACACCTCTCGACAGGGCGGCGAGGGGCGTCGAGTCGCGGCCGGCCGCGCGCATTTGCTCCGCCAGCCCGGGGGCCTCACGGTCGATAAGGGCTCTCGTGGCCTCCGGGGTCACGTCTCTCGGGCCCAGGCCGGTTCCACCGGTGGTCACGACGAGCGGGAGGCCCTGCTCGCAGAGCCGAACCAGCACCTGCTCGATGGCGGCCCGTTCGTCGGCCACAACCTCGCGCACGCCGACCTGGAAGCCCGAGCTTTCCAGGAGCGAGGACACGGCTCGGCCCGATGCGTCATCGCGCACTCCTTGGGCCACGCCGTCGCTCACCGTCACGATGGCTGCCCTACGTTTGCCCAACGCCGCATCCTCCTGTGAAGGCGGAACCGATACTAGCCTCTCGCCCTCGCCGATCGGCCACGGCGGGAGGGGTGGAGCCGAAGGGCCTATGCTGGTAAGAGTCCGGGGAGAAGGGGCCGAGGGTGTGACCGAGTCGATCGAACTTCCGAGGAGAGAGGGCTTCGTCCTGAGCTCCGAGCCGGCCGGGATTCCAGGCTCGGCGCCGCCGGAGGAAGCCCTTCGCACGCCGGCTCCGACGTCGGGCCCTCTGGTGGACACGTACAGTCGGGTCGCGGACGACCTCCGGGTCTCCGTGACGGACAAGTGCAATTTTCGCTGCACCTACTGCATGCCGGCCGAAGGGCTCCCGTGGCTTCCGAAGGATCAGGTCCTGCGGTTCGAGGAGATCGTGCGGCTGGTGGGCATCTTCCATCGCCTCGGAGTCAAGGAGATCAAGCTCACGGGCGGGGAGCCGACCGTAAGGCGCGAGCTGCCCAAGCTGGTGGCCATGCTCCGGGAAGCGCACCCCGGCTTGGCCCTCTCCATGACCACCAACGGGTTCCTGCTGGACAAGTTGGCCCAGCCACTGGCACGGGCCGGCCTGGATCGGGTCACCGTTTCCTGCGACTCGCTCATGCGGCACCGCTTTGCCGAGATGACCCGTCGCGACGCCCTCGACCAGGTCTTCGAAGGGCTGGCGGCGGCAGAGGAAGCCGGCCTGACCCCGATCAAGTTGAACTGCGTCGTCATCGCCGGGACGAACGAGGACGAGGTGGTCGACTTCGCCCGATACGTCCGGGAGACGGGGTACGAGGTTCGATTCATCGAATACATGCCACTCGATGCCGAGCAGAAGTGGGAGCGGGACAAGGTCGTGCCATCAGCCGAGATCCTGGATGCCATCGACAAGGCATTCCCCCTGATCGCGGTGGGCGGGACGGAGCAGGAGCCGGCCACCACCTTCCGGTTTGCCGACGGAGCCCGCGGAAGCATCGGGGTCATCGCTTCGGTGACCGAACCGTTCTGCGAGACGTGCAATCGGCTTCGCCTGACCGCGGACGGGCAGCTCCGAGCATGCTTGTTCGCCATGTACGAGACCGACCTCCGCACCCCCATGCGGGGGGGCGCCTCGGATGAAGAGCTGGAGGGCCAGATCAGGCAGAATGTCTGGCGGAAGTGGGAGGGCCACAAGATCAACCACCCCGATTTCGAGCGCCCTTCCCGCTCCATGTCGATGATCGGCGGGTAGGCGGGAGCCGCGGCCGCACGTGAACGTCGACTATGCATTCGTCGCCGAGGCCGCCGACTCGCAGGCCGGCTTGTTCTATGTGACGAGAGGCGGTGCCGACATCTACTTTCTACCCAGAGACTTACCCAAGCCCATACGGTTGGGAGCGATCTCCTTCGTGGTCCGGGTGGTCGGTGAGCCGGAGGACGTCGGCCAGGACTTCTCGCTCGTGTATACGGTCGTCGATGCGGATGGGCGCACGGTGGGATTTCGCCAGGAGATGCCCACCGCGTTCGAGCCGCATCCGATCGATGCCACCCGAACGACCGCCAGCGTGGTCACCCTGCGCTTCTACGGCTTCCCTCTCCCGGATTTCGGGACCTATCTGTTCGAGGTGCACCATGGCGACGAGCGCCTGGCCCAGGTCCCGTTCTGGGTGGTCCCGGTCGATGCCGAGCAGGCGCCTCTGCAGGGAGGTCCTCCCGAGCAGCCGTAGGGATCGGCAGAGGGTTGTCAGCCGCCCGATCGCCGACGGGCCTGCTCGGCGAAGGCGTCGAAGAGTGCCTGCTGAGCGGGGTCGGCCGCCGCGGTCTCCTCTGGGTGCCACTGAACCGCCACCACCCATCCTTCGGGTCGCTCGATGGCTTCGACAAGGCCATCTCCCGTCCAGGCCACGGGCATCAGGGCTTCGGCCAACGCGTCGATTCCCTGGTGATGGGACGACGCCGCATCGATCGTGGCTTGGCCACAGACCTCGTGGAGGCGGCTCGATTCGGCCACCTTGACCTCGTGCATCCGTCGCCTGCGCCCGCCGGGCACGCTATGCTCGTCCACTCCGGCGACATCCGGGAGGTGCTGGTGCAGCGTCCCACCGAACGCGACGTTGACCACTTGCAGTCCGCGGCAAATGCCGAGGACGGGAACTCGCGCTCGGTCCGCCTCGAGAAGCAGATCGATCTCGAGGGCGTCGCGCTCCTCCTCGACCCCGTACACCTCCGGGTGCCGGCGCTGGCCGAACCGGCCAGGGTTCACGTCGCCGCCGCCGATCAGCATCAAGCCGTCGAAGGGCTCCAATATCTCTGAGGGCGAACCTGGCTCGGGCGCGCTGATCGCGACGGGATGGCCTCCGGCCCGACGAACGGCTTCGAGGTAAGGGCTGGGGACAGCCGCCGCCCCGGTACTCCAACCATCGACCCGCCCCGGCGCCAAGCCGTACGCGATGACGC
>WNGE01014990.1_pt1 | contig 22294 bp, 14 predicted proteins | sample 5400651 | NCBI WGS metagenome assembly WNGE01 (sample SAMN13153370, study PRJNA577476) | soil metagenome | isolation source: 60 cm soil or saprolite under grassland replicate 2 | place: USA:California | collected 2016-06-15 | reverse complement strand
AACGAGCCGAACGATTCACCCGGAGGTACTGGGAGGACGTTCGCCCGCTGCTGGCCACGCGGACCCCCGTGGTGATCCTGAGGGCTTTGGCCCGGGCCGACTATGAAGAGGCGGTCAGGGCGGGTGTCCCTGTGGTCGCCCCAGGCGTGGCGGTGCTCAAGGGACCGCACCCCGCCGGCCATATCCCGGCGGCGCCCCTGCCGAACGAGGTGCCTTCCCTGCCGGCGGGCATCGCCTACGGGCTGGCCATCCTGGCTCTGCTCTGGCTCGCCGGGGCGGGGTGGACGCGGGTCCTGCTCGGCCCGGAGCATGGCCCGGAGAGCCTGGCGACCGTGGCGCCGGTGATGGGCACGGCGATGCTGATGCTCGGAGGTCTCGCGGCCGCTGAGCTGGGCTTGCGGCTCAGTCCTGGCGGGGCCGCGGTCGTCTACCTAGTCGTCTCGGTCTGCGGATTCGCCGCGGCGCTTCTGGACGCCAGAAGACCTGGGACGCCAAGGACGGCTCTTATGTCGACGGGCTCCTCATCCACTCCGCAGTCAGCCTGAGACCGTCCTCGAGCTTCACCCGAGGCGTCCAGCGCAGTTCCCGGCGGGCCGAGGAAAGGTCGACGAAGCTCCTTACGGCGTCTCCAGGCCGGGGGGGCTCGTGTTTGATCTTCACCTCGGGGCCGCAAGCTCGCGCGACCTTCTCGGCCAGCTCCTTGACAGAGGTCTCCACGCCGGTCCCCAGGTGGTACACGCCGGGCTTGTCGGCGCGAAGCGCCCTCTCGACGGCGGTACAGACATCCTCGACGAACAGGAAATCTCGGGTCTGGCCCCCGTCGCCGTAGATCACGAACGGCTCTCCGGCGAGGGCCTGCCGGATGAACAGTGCGATCACGCTCTTCTTGTGTGCGGAGCTCGGCCCGTACACGTTGGCGAAGCGCAGGGAGATGCCGACCATCCCGTACACCCCCGCGGCGGCGGTGATCCCCTCGCCGTAGAGCTTCGACGCGCCGTACGGAGACAGGGGAGCGGCGGGCATGTCTTCCCGAAGCGGCGGGGTCGCTCCGGCCAGCACCGCGCCGGAGGAGGCGAACACGAAGGACCGCACCCCTGCTCGGCGAGCCGCGTCCACGGCATTGAACGTGCCAAGGACGTTGGTCCCGAAGTCGAGATCCGGCCGGGCGACCGAGTCGGCGACTCCTGGGCGGGCAGCGAGGTGAACGACGGCCTCGGCTCCTGTGGCGGCGCCCCGCACCGCAGACTCGTCCTCGATCCTCCCCTCGACGCAGCGCGGACCGGGTCGCTTCCGCCACCAGTCCGGGTGGGCTCCCGCGGAGAGGTCGTCGAGGACGGTCACCTCGTGCCCGCCCTCGAGGAGGAACCCGACGAGGTTGGATCCCACGAACCCCGCCCCTCCTGTCACGAGCACGCGCATCCCGTTCTTCCCTCCCCGGAGTCGCCGAGAAGCCTAGATGGTCACGGTCGCCGGCGGTCGCGCCGTCCGCGGACGGCGGGCCATCCATGCGACGAGGAAGCCTCCCGTCCCCACGAGGACCGGGGTGAGGGCCCCGCCCACGCCGCTCAGCCGAAACCCGATGGCGTCGACCACGATCCCACCGGCGACGAGCGCCGCGACGCCCACCGCCGGGGAGAGCGCCAGGACCTCGAAGGGCCGCAGACCACGGGGAAGCGCGGCAACGGCCCATCCGATCCCGACCAGCGCCAGCATCAGGAGCGTCCCGACGCCCAGGACCCCCCCTTGCAAGTTCCCGCGTGGCCCGCTCGGGAATGGAGGCCGGGCGATCGCCGACCGAGGCCGCGGGCCCGCCAGCAGGGCGACGTTGGGGGCGATGACGGATCCCGGGTGCGATGCCACGAACCCCCGATACGCCTCGTTGTACGAGGCAAGGAGCAAGGCGACTGGACGACGGGGGAGGAGGCGCTCGATGGCCGGCCAGAACCGCTGAGAGTTGGCGTTGTAGCCCGCCGGCCTGTCGCGGTACGTGGGCCTGCCGGCCAGATAGTTCTGAGGATCTCCCACGTAGATGTACGCGTGCAGGATCCTCTCGGCCGGGAGAACGGATCGGATCATGTAGGCCATCTCCGGCACGAACGACAGTGGATTGGGGCCCCGGTCGTCGATGACGAATACGACCGGGGCGTTCTCCGCGATCCTCGCACGGTTGAGGTACGCCTCGGCCGTCGCCGCGTCTCGGACTTTTCCGATGTCGAGGAATTCGACCCCTCGCTGCGAGGGCAGGTTGACGTAGAGATCCCGATATCCGAGAAACGCAACAGCTCCGACGCCCACGAGCACGATCGCCACGCCCACCGTGGCCCCGGCTCGGGCAGCGAGGGCTCGCCCGAGCCCCAGGATGCCGATGGCCATCAGGATCGGAAGAGGCAGCAGGAAGGAGAGCAATCTGTGGGCGGGAATACCGGTCCCTAGGCGGTACGCGATCAGCCCGCCCACGGTCATGATGCCCCACGCAATGGACAGCGCCAGCAGGAATCTGGCGGCGAACCGTTCGCCCGCACCTCGGGAATGAGGGACTCCACCATCGCCCGATCCTCGAGGGCGGCCGAATCCCAGGGCGCCCAATGTGACGGCTCCAACCGCGGCAACGGGAATCGTCAGCGGGAACCGATACAGCGGAAGGTCTCCGCGGAGCTTCTTCTCGAGCTCGAAGCGGGTCTGTCGGGTCCCCACAGGCCAGCTTCGGAGCGCGCCGAAAAAGCCGGCGGCGGTGACGGCGGAGGCACCGCCCAGTAGAAGGCCGAGTCGAGCCGCGGGGGTGCGAAGGAGATCGACATCTCGTCGCCGCCAGGCTCGCCATGAACCGGGGAGATAGCCAAGCGCGGTCAGTCCGAGGATCGCGGCGAACAGACCGAAGAACTGCGGATGGATCACCCCGCCCAGGCCGAGCAGCGCGATGGCGAAAACCACCCCCGGGCCATCGCGGACGCCTGAGAGGATCGGAACGAGGGCCGCAAAGAAGACAGCTGTGGCCAGAAGATTGTCCGTATAGGTCTCGGGCGCGAAGAGCCGGACCACGATGGTCGATGTTCCCACGACGACCGCGACTGCCCCGAACTCCCATGCTCCTCGGCGAAAGGCCCACGAGACGAAGGCTCCGGCGGCCAGCGCGGCAGCCGTTGCCGCCGCGGCCGGGACCGTCGTCGCGAGCTTGAACGTCGAGACCGAGAACAGTCCGGACAGCGTCAGGACGACGACTGGATATCCCGTTCTCGTGGCCAAGGACCTCGTGGGCGGGGGCAATGCGCGGGGGACATCGGCCAGTCCGAAGTGAGCCACCAGGTTGGTCTGGAACAGATACCTCGGCGTGTCGTAGCCGACGAGACGCGTGTCGTTCGTCCCTCGGCAGACACCGGGCCACTTTAGCATCCGAACATCCTGACCCCCGTCCATCGCGTGCGAGGCATGTACGCTCTGCGCGATGGTGAGCGCACGGGGTCGGGCCATCGCGGGGCCCGCCCTCATCGTGGCCGCGGTTGTACTCGTCCTCCACGACGTCGCGTTCGGAGGACAGATCATCCTCGGGGACATCTCGACGTATTTCCTCCCCAGCTATTGCTTCCTCGGTAAGAGCCTCGCCGCCGGCCATGTTCCCGCGTGGAACCCCTACACCATGGCGGGGGTGCCGTTCGCCGCCGATCCGCAGTCCGGGTGGATGTACCTGCTGCCCATGGCGCTGTTCAGCGCCTTCCCGTGCGATCCGGCTATGCGGCTGATGATCGTGTCTCTTCCCATCCTGGCTGGGGTCGGCCTGTACTGGTTCCTGCGAGTCGAGGGAAGCTCGAGGCCGGCCGCCACCGTTGGGGGGCTGGCGCTGGCGGTGGGCATGGCCGGAGCCGAGCTGGTCACGTCGCTGCCCTTCGCCGGCACCCTCGCCTGGACCTCACTGGCGCTGGCCGCGAGCGCTCGGTATATACGAGCTGGAACGTGGGGAGCGAAGCTTGGCTGGGGTGGCCTGCTGGCTCTCCTGTGGGGCCAGCTTGCGGCGGCTCACCTCAGCCTGGGGCTTCTGATCGGATCGGCCGCGCTGGCCACCTATCTGGTTGCGGTAGCTGTCCGAAACGTTCGGAGACGGACGTGGACGGTCGGGCACGCCGTCGGGCTCGGCTTGCTCCTGCTGCCCTGGGCCGGACTGCTGAACGCGGCCTTCCTCCTGCCTCGCCTTTCCTATCTGCCGGAGACGAACCTGTCGTTGGGGTACGGGCGCCTGGAGCAGCTGGCCCGCCAGCTCGCCGGGTTCCCCGTGGTTCCCAGACAGATCGGAGCGGCTGCAAGCCCGGCCTGGCCCCTGAACCTCGGGGCGTCGCCCGCGGCTCACGTGGGAGCGGTGACGCTGGGGCTCTCGTTCGCCGGTTTCTGGTCCAAGGAACGACGGCACCTGGTGGTGGCGTTCTCGCTCTTCGCGGCTGCCGCGTACGTCCTGTCCGAGCGAGCCGTGGCGAAGTGGGTGCTCTCGGTCGCGCCCTCGTGGCGGGTCGTCGACTTCTATCTGCGGCGGCCGGACTGGATGGGCTACGCACTCCTGCTGGCCATCCCGGTGCTCGGGGCCATCGGACTCGATGCCTGGCTGCGCGCCGGCTCCTGGGCGAAACGGGGATCGATGGCGGCCCCAGGAGTCGCCGTGTGGGGATTCCTTCCGGTCGGACTCGGGGCCGGTCTGCGGATGGCGCTAGTGGGTCTGGGGGCCGCGGCGACGATCCCGGCGCTGCTCGGAGCGGTGAAGCGACCGTTCCTTGCGGCGGTCGTCCCCGGTGTGCTGGCCGTGGAGCTCGTGGCCAACGGCCTGATGGGGTACCGGGCCTTGCCGTTCATGCCGGCTCCCGTGCTGCTCCTGCAGTTTCCCACTCCAACCCTCAGGATGAGCTCGTACCTGCGGCCGGGTCGCGTGGCTCGAGCCCAGCAGACGCTTCCCACGGGCCGCACCATCGACCAGGACCTTCCGGAGTGGCGGAGGTTGTCTGCGGACCCGCTCTCCACGGTCTTTCGGACCGAACAGGCCCAGGGGTACAACCCGGTGGCACTGAAGCGGTACTGGTTCTTCGTCCGGGCGGTCACCCCCGTCGTGCTCGATCACAACCTGTCGATCGTCTACCATCCGCCGCCCGTCTTCCTCGACCTCCTCCAGGTCAGATACGTGGTTGCCCCGAGGTGGCCGTACGCCACGCCGTTTCGGGGGCCGCTGGCCGCGCAGGGCCCCGCCCGGCTGTTCGAGTCGGCGAGCGCCGACCCCCGGGCGTCATTCGTCGGCGCATGGACCGTGGTGTCCGGATTCGACGCCGCGCTGCACGAGGTGACCCGGTCCGGTTTCGACCGGCGAGCTCGCGTGGTGCTTGAGACGGACCCGGGGCTGGGGCCTCAGCAACGGACAGCGCCCAGAGCGAGTCCGGGACGCGCGGACTTCACCTCGCTTGGCCCGCAGGCGGCCCGTGTCGATGTCGAAGCGGCAGAGCCCGGTCTCGTTCTGATCCGCATCCCGTACGCCCGGGGGTGGCACGCGTCGGTCGACGGCCGCGAGGGAAGAGTCCTGCCCGCCGATTTCGTCGTGCAGGCAGTTCCCGTTGGCCGGGGCAGGCACAGCATCCGGCTCGCCTACGACGACCCCTCGATCCGCTATGGGTTGGCGGGGTCCGGGGTCGGGTTGGTCCTCCTCGTCGGCTCGATCCTGTTCGCGACGAGAAGGCCCCAGCGTCTGGGGTCCGGATCGCAGGGTCCGGGCGCGGCCCGGGCGCTCGAACCGCTCCCCGCCCAGACAGATCGAGCGAGGTAGCCTGATCCGGATGTCCGGCCGCTCCTTCCGGCCACCTCGGATGCTTCTCGTCATCGCCGTTGCCTTGGTCTTGGGCTCGGCCCTGGTCGGGTGTACGCGTTCGCCGGTTCGTTCGAGCAAGCCGAGCATCGTGTTCATACTCACCGACGACCAGCGGTGGGACACGCTCGACGGCATGCCGACGGTGCGGACGGAGCTGGCCGCGCACGGGATCACCTTCGCCAACGGGTTCGTCAGCGACCCGTTGTGCTGTCCCAGCCGGGCCAGCATCCTGACCGGCCAGTATGCCCATTCGACGGGCGTGTGGCAGAACAAGCCTCCATACGGAGGGTTCCCGGCCTTCCATCAGGACCGGTCCACCATCGCCACGTGGCTCCGCCGGGCGGGTTACCGTACGGCGCTCTCGCACGGCGCTCTTCGGCAAGTACCTCAATCGGTACAAGGGGACCTACGTACCGCCGGGATGGGAGAAGTGGGAAGCGATTGCCGGTGCCGTCGACCCCTACGACCTGTACTACCGATACACCCTGAACATCGACGGTCGCCTGGTGAAGCACGGCAACCGCCCCGAGGACTACTCGACCAACGTCCTCGCGGACGACGCCGTCGACTTCATCCGCCATACGCAGGGCTCGCTGTTCGTGTACTTCGCCCCGTACGCCCCCCACGCGCCGGCCCGGCCGGCCCCCGAGGACAAGGACCGCATCCCCGACGTTCGTCCGCTCCGGCCGCCCAGCTTCAACGAACCCGACGTGTCGGACAAGCCGGGGTGGGTTCGAAACCTCCCGCCGATCGGTCCCGCAAAGCAGAGGAAGATCGACCAGCTGCACAGGAAGACGTACGCCACGCTGCTGTCCGTGGACCGAGCCGTCGGGAGGATCGTCGACGCGCTGGCCGAGACGGGACGCCTCCACAACACGCTGATCGTGTTCATGTCGGACAATGGGTTCCTCTTCGGCGAGCATCGATTCTTCAACAAGGCCGTCCCCTACGAGGAGGCCATCCGGGTCCCGCTGATCGTCCGGTACGATCGGCTGATCCGGAGCCCCCGCATCGACCGGCATCTGGTAGTGAACATCGACATCGCCCCGACGTTCGCGGCCTTCGCCCGCGTGTCCTCGCCCGGGGCCGAGGGGGTGAGCTTCCTCCCCCTCCTGTCCGATCCCGACCCTCCGTGGCGAAGCGATTTCCTGGTGGAGCACATGAACCTGTTGCACGTCCCCAGCCTGTGCGGCGTGCGTTCCGAGCGATTCATGTACGTCCACTACGCCACCGGCGAGGATGAGCTGTACGACCTGCAGGACGATCCGTACGAGCTGCAGAACGCAGTGGGGGAAGCGAGGTTCGCGGACGTCCTGCGCGGGCTTCGGAGGAGGGAGAAGCAGCTCTGCAACCCGCCACCCCCGGTGACGATGACGGGCGGAGGATCGGACGACACGGGGGATTAGGGTCGCCGCAAGGCCACGGAGCTTAGGCCGGACGCAGCTATGTCGCCATCGGGGCTCTGCGGCAGTCGTATCCCGGGTAGGCCGCACGATAGGGGCCCCGGCCGACCCCACCGCCTGATGCCACTCGGTAGATCGTCATGCCGTCGTTGGCGAAGACGCGCAGCAAGGAGGGGAGCCGGGCCAAAGCGACCGTGTCGGTGGTGCCGATGCTCTCCCTGTACCCCACGTGACCCCCTGTGAGCACGACCACGTAGTCGATCCCCTGGGCGCGAAGGAATGTCTCATGGCTCCGGGGGTCCTGGAAAAAGCCCCTCGCTTGGAGGAGCAACCGGACGATGGGCTGGAGGATGCTCGGACGAAGGAATGGCGTGGCCCCCTCCAGGACGGCCACGCGACCGGTCAGTGCCTCGAAGACGCCCTCGGAGTGGGCGTTGGGCAGGAACCGCGCATCGCAAGGAGTGTGCTCGCGGATCCAGTCGAATCCCGCCACCAGAGCGACTGCGGACGGGTCCGGGTTCTTTGCTCTGCCGTCGATCAGCAACGCGGCGGCCAGCACGAGCACGATGATCGAGCCTGCCACCGGCGCAAGCCACGGCCGAACCCGCCCGATGATCAGCAGCGCGCCCTCGGCCAGGACCAGAGCGATCAGCACGAGGGGGATCGAGCTGTAGTCGAAGAGCCGGCGCACGCCGAACCAGGCGGGGATGTAGAGATGGTACCGGAGGGAGAACAGCCAGGTCAGCATCACGATGGCCGCGCCCAGCCCCCATGCCGTCAAGCCCACAGGCTTCAGCTCGTTGGGGAACCACAGGAGGATGGCCACCGCAGCGAAAAGCCCGCCCAGGACCAGGCCCGGAACCCAGAGCCTCTTCACCAGCCGAGCGCCCGGGGGTGAGCCGATAGCCGAGTCGGCATAGCGATGAAGGGCCCGGCCCGGCGAAAGGTAGAACGTGCGGGGGCCGACCACCTTTTGGCCGGGCACGACGCCACCATTGAGATACAGGGTCGGGTCGAAGCCCTCCGCAAACACGTCATAGCCCCCTGGGGCTGCCGCCCCTCTCAGGCCGATGTCGCCGTGCGGCGGGACGAGGATGGCCGCTCCTACCGCAAGCGTCACTCCCGCCGCGGCCAGCGTTACCTGCAACGTTCTCTTGAGGTCGCGGTCCGCCAGAAGGCGAGCGATCGCGTAGACCGCCACCATGGCCACGGCGATGATCACGGGGATGATGTGGATGCCGGCCGCCACGCCGAGGAGGAGTCCGGCCACCAAGGTGTCCTTCCACCACCGTCTCGACCGGAAGGCCCGGACCGCCATCGCCGCACCCAGGAAGGCCACCAACCGGCTGAAGGTCTCGGCCTTGTAGGTCGTGAGGTCCGCCGTGAGCTCCGTGTTCAGCACGAACAAGTTGGAGAGGAGCAGGATGGGGAGTACGGCCGCGGTGAACCGGAGCCCAAGCTCTCGTCCTAGGGACCACAGTGCCAGCACCAGCCCCACCGACCCGACCCAATTCAAGGCCGCCATAGCAGGCAGAGGCTCTTTCCCGATGGCGTAGCTGATGCCGGCGTTCAGGGTGTTCAGGTAGACCTTGTTGACGACCGAGGGAGACACAACGCCGTACTGCAGGACGCGCGAAGGGATCTTTCCTGCCTCTGCGATCTCCACCGCGTCGGCCCAGTACCGCCATGCGGTCGATGTCTGCATGTGCAGCAATGGAGAGAACGTCAGGCGGACCACCGCGAAGCCAAGGAGCACGAGGAGCCCTGCGGCCAGCGGCCAAGGATCGTCTCGCCATTCGGCGCGGATGGCCCGGCCGTGTTCGCGAAGGCGACCCCGGCGGAGGGCCAGCGCCCAGAGGCCCACGGTTACCACAGCGAGTGAGATGAAGAAGGAGGAGGCGCCCAGTACGTGCGCGATGGCCAGGACGAAGGCCACGCCACCCGACACGACACACCCCAGTCCGAAGCAGAGGGCGGCACGGGTCACCACCCCGAGCTTTCCCGGTGGGTAGACCGCGAGCGTGGCGCCCGACCCCGGGACCAGGATGATCAGAGCGATGAGGACGGTGGCGACCGCATTCACGGGTCAGGGCTCACCGTTTGCCGATGATTCATGCGCTTTCGGATATGGACAGAAGTCTGGTCGATCGGGCGGGGACCAACATGGTCAGCACGGCAACGCCGCCGGATCGATTGGCCTGGATCCTCAGCGTGGTCCCTGAGATCTGCTCGACCGCCCGCAGGACCTTGGTGGGATCTGCCCGGAGCGACCTGATGTCGATGGTCAGCGAGCAACGCTGCGAGGTACCGGTCTCATTGCGGATAGCCAGGTGGAGGTCTCGGCCGGCCAGGGAGCCGAACCGCTCCAACCACACGCGCGGGTTCGATGACCAGGCGTCGGTGACCGGTTGCCAGCCTGCCACGGCAACCTGCTTGATCAACGGCGCGTACCGGGCCCACAGCTTCGCGTTGGCAGGCGTGCTCCACGTCACCTCGTTGCTTGTGGCGTCAGCCTCTGTCTCCGCGTCGAATACCCCGGCGAAGATCCCGTAGAACAGGTTCTGCTGGAGGCGTCCCTCGATCGCTCGAGCGTCGAGCTTCCCCTGTCCGATCAGGTGGTCGAGGGTGCTGATGGGCCTCTGGTATGCCAGCGTGCGCTTCATCAGGGCGAACTGGTCTGCGGTCGTCCCGGGCCTGGCCCGATCGGCCAGGCCCTGCTCCAGTCCGAAGAAGTCGATGCGGTCGGAGCCGACGAATCCGAGGGCCTGCGCCTCCGCTGCGTTGAAGTTCGCTGTGAGCATCATCCTCCGGTCACGGACGAAGATCGCCATCTCGCTGATGCGGTCGTACATGGGGAAGATCCCCCGCACCACGACCTGTCCGCTGTCGTAGCTGAACGTGAGGGGCATGCGGGCCGCGGCCCAGTGGCGGCGATCGTAGTCGTCGGCCGCGCCCCACCGGCGCATCCCCGACGTCGAGTCCAGGTGGATCCCGTCCAGCCTCCCGACCGACTTCGCGGCGAGATCGACCGCCCGCTCCACCTGCTGCATCTGAACGGCTCCCGCCCAGTCGGCCCGTGACGCCGACGTCGCGTCGAGGTTCTGGTAATAGGCATAGAAGTCGCCGAAGCGCTCGTAGTAGAGGCGCCCGTTGAAGTCGCGGGCGGTCGAATCGAGGGCGGCAGCCGCCTCGTCCCGGATCCGTCTCTGTTCGTCGTTCGCCGGCCGTCGCCGGGCCTCCGCTTCGAGATAGCCGATGGCCCGTTGGTACGTGAGTTCGGGGCCACGCCCGACGGGATCGTAGAAAGCCCACTGATGCGTGTAGGCAGTGGTGGCGATGTGCCGCGCGTTGTCCCACCCGAGGTATCGGACGCCCCAGGTCGCGTGGCTCTGGCTGGAGGCCTTGCCCAGGGCGATCATGTCCAGCCCCAGCCCGAAATCCAGGTAGCTCCGGCCGATGGAGTCCAGGGGAGGGGCCACGAACCAGGCGCCCTCGCAGACCGGGTTCGTCCGGCGGGCGAAGAACTGAGGAAACAGGTCGTAGTAGCGCTGGGTGGCCGATCGGAAGCCCCACACGGGGTCGGTGGTGTAGACGATGAACGAGAACGTGGCCCTGTCCTCGAGGGCCGTCGCGTCGGGGGAGACGCCGAGGTCGAAGGTGATGGAAAGGCCCGCAGAGGCGTCGTAGGCGATCCTGAACATTCGCGGCTGATCGAGGGGAACCCCGACAGCCAGGCCCGATGTCGTGTCGTAGATGACGCCCCAGGGATACCGGGAGGCTTGTTGCATCGAACTCGTGCTGAGATCGGAATACGCGCCCTTCGCGATCACCGTCGAACGTCTCGCATAGTCGCCCCACGCCCATCCGGTGGCATCGACGGGCAGCGTGTAGGAGAGTTGGAACGCCTTGTCATTCGTTCCATCGCCGGTGACTACCCCGTCCACGCGAACATGGTCACGGGCGGCGGTGAAGGCTGCGGTCAGGGACAACCCTTCCCCGGGGAGGGTCGCCCGGTGGACGGGGCGTCCCCCGCGATCGGTCGAGACCGTGCCCCGAATCGGGACCGGGTCGTGAGGGAAGAGACGGCCCAGATACAGGTCGTCGAACCAGCCGAACCCAGCGCCATCCGCGATCCAGCCCATGATGCGCAGGGCCGTGACGTCTGGGCGGGTTCGCACCCCCGTGAACTGCCGGTTCCATTCGGCTGTGCCGGTATACCCCCACGCACTGGCAGTGCTCACCACCTTCCCCCCGGCCAGCTGTTCCACGTCGATCCTGAACGGGGAGTGGGGATGGTAGGTCTCCCGGATCGCGGTGGGGAAGTTGGGCCGGACGTTGCGGCTTCGGAACCACGCCGAGAACACGTAGGAGGTGTTCGGGTCGACCACCACCTCAGTCCGAAAGGTTCCCGATCGCTGCTTCACAGGATTGGACACCAGGATCGAGCGGGTGCCCGCGTGGGCAACGGCAGGGTCCGCCCGAGGAATGTCACTCTTGCTGCCTTCTGCGAAGTTCCAGCCATCGGGGACGCCGTCCCCATTCGCGTCCTGTTCGAAGGACGGGTTGGGGAGCAGGTTCGGTCCGTCCCCGGCCATGCGAACGGAGAATCCGCCTGTTCCCGGCAATGAATGAAGGGTTCGACCTCCGACCGAGATCGACCCGACGGTGCCGTCCCCGCCAAGGCCGAGCCTCAGCGGAGCCGGATGGGGCTGTCCCGTCTCGGCCAAGGACGGGGGCGGAAGGCCCCGGGGGACCACGATGTCCCCCCGGCAGACGGGCGCGGTGAGCGGCGGGGCAGACCGTGAGTTCAGGGCCACGAGGATGCCGGCCGCGGCCGCGAGGGCCAGCCCAGCAGCGACAAGAGCCTGCAGCGCGTGCCCGCGCCTACGGGGCAACCCGACCGACCTTCGTCCCCTTGTCCGTTAAGGGTCCTGTGGCAGCGGCGACCGATGCCGTGAGGGAGACGTTCATGTCGGATCAGCAGAGCATGATAGACGCGGAGCCAGTCGAAGGCAGGGTCCTTCGAACCTCGAAGGTCGATCAGAGACTTTCTCGACACCGTTATCAGATAGCATCCCTGCGCATCGAGCCATGAAGCCTGCCGCCAGGACGCCGCCCAGATGGCTCCAGGGCCTTCCGACCCAGATCTGGCGCTGGAGGCGCGCGGCGGGAGGACCCCTGCTGATCGTGGCCGGGGTCATGGCCGTCCTTCACGGGTTTGCCTTCGGATCGAAGGTCTCGTCACAACATCCAGACGTCCTTGGCTTCTGGCTCCCCACCTACTGCTTTCTCGGGAAGAGCCTGGCAGCCGGACACCTCCCGGCGTGGAATCCACACGTGATGGGGGGAGTGCCGTTTGCGGCGGATCCGCAGTCGGGGTGGATGTACGCCCCGGCCATGCTCCTTTTCTCTGCGCTTCCGTGTGGGATGGCGATGCGGTTGCTGATCGCCATGCAACCGGCGCTGGGCGGCCTCGGGCTGTACGGGTTTCTGCGCAGCGAACGTCTCTCCCGCCCCGCGGCAACCACCGGGGGGCTGGCCCTGGCGATGGGCCTCGCCGCCTCCCGCCTCGTGCTGTTCCTACCCTTTCCCTCTGCCCTCGCGTGGACGGCCGTTCTTCTGTGGCTCTGCTCGGCCGCGCTGAACGCGCGGACCCGGGGGCGACGGATCGGATGGACACTGTTGGCGGGGCTGGCATGGGGACAGCTGGGGGGCGCGTACTTCTCCCACGGCCTGAGCCTGGGAACGGCGGTGGTCGCCTTCTACGTCGGGGCCAAATGGCTGTGGGGAGCCAGAGTCGGCGGGGTCCGGGGCAAGGATCCGCTCCTCCTTGGCGGGCTTCTGGCCGTGACGTTCATCGGGACCAACCTGGCCTTCCTGCTGCCTCGTATCGCCTATGTGTCCGAGACGAGTTACGGACGAGTGGTGTCCGGACCGCTCCAACTGGGGCCGGCGCCGAGCCCGCTGTGGCCGCTCAAGCTGGCCACGGCACCCGGCGGGTATCTGGGGATGGCCGCCCTGGTGCTCGCCCTCGCCGCGCCGTGGTCGCGCCGGCATCGTCGGCTTGCGGTCGGTTTTGGCCTGTTCGGGGTTATTTCCTATTTGAGGGTGTGCCGGTCCTGGACTTCTACGCCCATTTCCCGGGGAGGTTCAGCCTGGGGCTGTTCCTGGCCCTCCCCGTCCTCGCCGCCATCGGCCTGGATGCATGGATCGAGCCCAGGTTGCCCAGAGAGCGGGCTCTGATGGTTGCCCCGGGCATCCTGTTCTTCCTGGTGCTTCCCGCGGCGCTCGGGGCTGGACGGGTCCGTCTGCTCATCCCCACGCTCGGTGCTGTGGCCGGCGCGGTCGCTCTCATGTGCGCGAACCGGCGTGTGGGACTGGCTCCCCTGGTGCCCGCGCTGCTCGTCGACGTCAATGCCTATCTGCGGCCGGGCCGCATCGGCCGCGCGTTGGCGGGTTCGCCGTCCCGATACATCAGCCTGGATCCAGAGGAAGCGACTTCGCGCGGTTACCTGACGCTCCAACACCCGGCCGACTGGGGGCTGATGGCGAACCAGCGGGCCATGCTGTTCGGACTCCAGGACGCCCAGGGATACAACCCCGTTCAGCTCGAGCGCTACTGGACCTACGTTCGCGCGGTGTCCCGCCGGCTGCTGGCGTACAACGCCTCTTTCTTCGACCGGCCGTCGGCCGCCACGATGGACCTGCTGGAAGTGGGGCGAGCCGTCGTTCCCGGCGAGATACCCGTCTCCGTCCAGCCGGCGCGGCCCGCGCGGCCATCGGAATGGACTCCTCTTGCCCGGGAGGGCCGATGGGTCCTGTACGGCTCGCCCGATCCTCCGCCCAAGGCATCGGTCCTGACCTCCTGGCAGGTCGTCAGGAGCTCGAACGCGAGCCTTCGTGCGGTGACGGCCCCGGGCTTCGACCCCTCTCGATCGGTCGTCCTCGAGGGGCGCCCGCGTCTTGGTCCCGCAGGCGCCACGGCATCCCGGGGACCAGCTCGGGTGAGCTATCGAGCGGATGGGGCTCAGTCTGCCACGGTGACCGTCGATGCTCCCGCTCCAGCGGTGGTGCTGGTGCGAACGCCCTTCGCTCGGAACTGGCACGCGACCGTGGACGGACGGGTGATCCGGATCCTCCCCGCCGATCACCTCCTCCAGGGCATCCCTGTCTCGGCCGGTCGCCACGAGATCCTCCTCACGTACCACGACCCCTGGGTCGGATACGGGCTGCTCGGGTCGGCGCTTTCGGTGCTGCTCGTCCTGGCGGCGGCCGGCGTGTCGCTGCGAGGGGAGCGGCGAGAAGGAGGGAGGCCGGCCCTTTCCTGACCCTCCCAGGTCGGGCCGATCAGCTTGGGTCCGGTTATGGCGGCGCCCGTGCTTCTGTTATTGTGCCGAACTCTGGCCAGGGATCTGGAGCGGTGACGAAGGGCATGCGGTCGGAGCCGGCCGTGCTCATGCGCAGTCGGGCCCGGGAGCTGGACGCCGAGGCTCGCCTGGCCGCTAGGAGGCATCTCGCCACCACCACCTGGCGATCCCGTCCGACGCGGGCGCTGCATCGCTTCTACTACGAGGACCTCTACCGGTTCATCCGCACGCAAGTGCCGCCGGGCTCCCGCGTCCTGGACCTGGGGTGCGGCGATGGTTCCTTGCTCGCGTCCCTGAAGCCCCTCTACGGCGTGGGCATCGACGTCTCGATGCCGGCTCTGCTGAAGGCACGCCGGCGACATCCGCACCTCCACTTCATCTGCGCCGACATCGAGGAGCTGCCCCTCGACGGCCGGTTCGACTACGTCGTCGTCAGCAACGTGGTCGGATATCTCTTCGATGTGTGGGCCTTCTTCCGGAGCCTGTCCCGCGTGGTCGAACCGAGGACGAGAGTCATCCTGGCCTACTACAACTTCCTGTGGGAGCCGCTCCTCAAGCTGGCCGAACGACTCGGGCTGAAGAGCCGCGAACCACTGCAGAACTGGCTCTCCCGGCTCGATCTGGTGAACCTGCTCGAACTTTCCGATTTCGAACCGGCCATAACGGGGTATCGGACCCCGTTTCCCCTGGGGCCGTCGGCGATGGCTCGCCCTCTGAATCGCTTCCTTTCCATCCTCCCGCTGGTCCGCCGGTTGGGGATCACGTCGTACGTGACCGCCCGCCCGAACCGGAGTCGGACCACGCCGCGAGTGGAGAACCCCACGTGCACGGTGGTGATCCCGACTCGCAACGAGGAGGGCAACATCTTCTCGGCCGTCCATCGACTTCCGCAGCTCGGTTCCCATACCGAGATCATCTTCGTGGACGGAAGCTCGACCGACGGCACGGTGGCCGCCATCGAGAAGGTGATCGCCGACCGGCCCGACCTCGACATCAAGCTGATCGACCAGGGAACCGGCAAGGGTAAGGGCGATGCCGTTCGCAAGGGATTCGAGGCAGCCGGCGGCGACGTCCTGATGATCCTGGACGCCGACCTGACGGTGCCTCCCGAAGAGCTCCCGAAGTTCTGGGACGCCTTGGTGGAGGAGAAGGGCGAGTTCATCAACGGAACCAGGCTCGTCTATCCAATGGAGGGCCAGGCCATGCGGCTCGCCAACATCTTCGGCAACAAGTTCTTCAGCATCGTGTTCAGCTGGATCCTGGACCAGCGGATCACCGACACGCTGTGCGGAACGAAGGTGCTCTGGGCCGCAGACTACCGCCGTATCGCCTCGAACCGAGCACTGTTCGGCGAGTTCGACCCCTTCGGAGACTTCGACCTGTTGTTCGGAGCGGCGAACCTGGGTCTCAAGGTCCGCGAGGTCCCAGTCCGGTACCGGGAGCGGGTTTACGGCAAGACGAACATCGAGCGCTGGCGGCACGGGCTGTTGCTGCTCCGGATGTCGGCGATCGGTGCGCGAAAGCTCCGATTCCGGTGAACGACCGGGCGGTGGAGCGACATTTCGACCAGATCTCGGTCGAATACGACCGCTGGAAGGAAAAGGCCGGCTTCTACTACCAGGCGGTGAAGGCCGCGGTGGCCGAGATCGTTCCCCCGGGACGCCGGGTGCTCGAGGTCGGGTGCGGGACCGGTGATGTCCTGGCCTCGCTCGAGCCGGTGAACGGGCTCGGGACCGACCTCAGCCCGCGAATGGTAGAGATGGCCCGTCGGAAGCACCCTGACCTCCGGTTCGAGGTGCACGACCTGATGGGCGGCCCCCTCCGAGAACGTTTCCCCTTCGTCGTCGCGGTCGACGTGGTCGAGCACGTGCCCGACCTCCTGCAGGCGATGCGGACGATGGCGGCGATGATGGCGGACGACGGGTTGCTCGTCGTCATCACGGCGAACCCAGCCTGGGGGCCGATCCTCCATCTCGCTGAACGGCTGAAGTTGAAGATGCCAGAGGGGGATCATGAGTGGCGCTCGCAGTCGGACATCGACTCGGCAGCCACAGATGCCGGGCTGCGCGAGCGGTCGTTCTCGCGCTCGTTCATCGTTCCCAGGGCAATCCCCGTACTCAAAGCGCTCAACACCGCGAGGTGGGCCCGGAGGTTCCGACTTCGATACGGCCTGATGCAGCGGGCGGTGTTCGAACTCGGAACGGCGGACGTCGAGAATTAGTCCATCGTGTAGCCTCTGTCGAAACACGAGGAGTTCGCCGTTTGAAGAAGGCGCTGATCAGTGGCATCACCGGCCAGGATGGCTCTTATCTGGCCGAGTTCCTGCTCGGTAAGGGCTACGAAGTGCACGGGATCATCCGCCGCGCTTCGACTTTCAACACACACAGGATCGATCATCTCTACCACGACCCTCACGTGGAGGGGATCCCCCTGATGCTCCACTACGGGGATCTGACCGACGGGTCTCAGCTCGCCCGGCTCATCCGGGCAGTCGAACCAGACGAGGTCTATAACCTCGCCGCCCAGAGCCACGTCATGGTCTCGTTCGATCAACCGGAATATACGGGCAACGCGACGGCCCTGGGCGTCACGCGGTTTCTGGAGGCCATCCGCGAGACCGGCGTGGAGACGCGGCTCTACCAGGCATCGTCTTCGGAGATGTTCGGCGCTGCTCCTCCTCCCCAGTCCGAGGACACGATGTTTCACCCCCGCTCGCCATACGCCATAGCAAAGCTCTACGCCCATTGGATCGTCCGCAACTATCGTGAGGCCTACGGCATGTACGCGGTCTCGGGAATCTTGTTCAACCACGAGAGCGAACGCCGGGGCGAGACCTTCGTGACCAGGAAGATCACGCGGGCCGTTTCACGTATCCTCGCCGGAAAACAGGACAAGGTGTACCTGGGCAACCTGGATGCCATCCGCGACTGGGGCCACGCCAGAGATTACGTCGAGGCCATGTACCTCATGCTCCAGCAGGTCAGCCCTCGCGACTACTGCGTCGGGACGGGGGACGGCCACACGGTCCGGGAGTTCTGCGAGCTGGCCTTCGGACACGTCGGGCTGGAATGGAGCCGGTTCGTGAACATCGACCCGAGATACTTCCGCCCGACGGAAGCCGAGGAACTGGTGGCCGATCCTTCGCGGGCCCGAGCCGAGTTGGGGTGGAAGCCGAAGGTTTCCTTTCACGAGCTCGTGACCGGAATGCTCGAAGCCGACCTCGCCACCGAGGGCATGACGTTGGAGCATGCCAGAGGCATCGCCGCGCGCCGATTCCGAGACTGACGTGTTCGATCTGTCTGGCAAGCGGGTCTGGGTGGCGGGCCACCGGGGGCTGGTCGGTTCGGCCCTCGTTCGACGGCTCGAGCGAGAGCCGATCGGCGAACTGATCACCGCGACCTCGACCGAGGTGGACCTTCGTCGACAAGCAGAGACAGAGGCCTTGGTCGCCGAGACTCGCCCTGACGCCGTCTTCCTCGCCGCCGCCAGGGTAGGCGGGATCCATGCCAACCGATCGGCACAGGCGCAGTTCCTCTACGACAACCTGATGATCAGCGCGAACACGATCGAGGCCTGCCGCCTGTCCGGAGTGCAGAAGGTGGTCGTCCTCGGCTCGTCCTGCATCTACCCGCGCGAAGCTCCCCAGCCGATCCGGGAGGAGCATCTGCTCACGGGACTGCTCGAGCCCACGAACGAGGGGTACGCCATCGCGAAGATCGTGGCCCTGGAGCTGGGCAAGATGTACCGGCGCCAGCACGGCACGAACATCGTTTCCCTCATGCCGACGAACCTGTACGGTCCGGGGGACAATTTCGATCTCGCGTCCAGCCACGTCCTGGCCGCTCTGCTCCGAAAGATCCACGAGGCGAAGGCCAAGGGTTCCCCCACGGTGGAGATCTGGGGGACGGGCAAACCCCGTCGAGAGTTCCTGCACGTCGACGACCTGGCGGACGCCGCACTCTTCGCCCTTCAGCACGTCGAGGGTGAGGGGCACCTCAACGTGGGCACGGGGAAGGACATATCGATCCGCGAGCTGGCGGAGCTGATCGCGGGTGTCATAGGTTGGGAGGGGGAGTTCGTTTTCAATCCCGACATGCCCGACGGCACCCCTCGCAAGCTTCTCGATGTGTCGAAGATGGCCGGGATGGGATGGACCGCGAGGATTCCCCTGAAGAGGGGAATCGTGAGCCTGTACGAGTGGTTTCTAGAGCAGCACGTCGCGCCGAACGCCGTGAGCTGACCCCGAGAGACTTTGCGAGGTTAGCGCAGCCAGGTCTGGATGATGACCTTGGTGAAGCGGAATCCGTACTTGAGCGAGCCGGGCTTCTTGGACTCCCCGCTGAGCCGAGCCCGAACGGTGATGGGGACCTCCTTCACTCGGGCGTGATGCCGAAGCGCCTCGACCAGTACCTCGGAGCTGTACTGATCCTGCTCGAGCGTGAGACCGCGCATGAACTCCGCGCTGGTGGCTCGGAACCCGCTCGAGACGTCCGTGATGCGTTCGCCGTGCAGGAGAGAGACCACTCCCGAGAGGAGGTACATACCGGCGTGACGCAAGTGACTCTCCCTCTCGAACTCGCCGAGCCTGCGTGAGCCCACCACCATGTCCGCCTTGCCCGCCAGGATGGGCCGGATGACCTTGCCCAACTCGTCGGGGTCGTGCTGGCCGTCGGCATCCAACGAGGCGATGACCGTCCCACCCAGCTTGAGCCCGATCTCGTAGCCCACACGAAGGGCCATACCCTGTCCGCGGCGGATGGGGAGCCGGGCGACCATGGCCCCCTCCTTGCGGGCTACGTCCGACGTGGCGTCCTCGGACGCGTCGTCCATCACCAGCGTGGCCACGGGAAGCCCTTCCACCATCCGAGGCATGGAAGCGAGCACGGACCCGATGCTCTCCGCTTCGTTGTGAGCGGGGATCACCACAACCAGGCGCTCGCCGGGGGGCAGGGCATCGGCCTGCGAGGCGTCGAAGGCCTGCACCGTGAGCGACTCGATCAGGAGCCGGATGGTCGCGGCGTTCGCGTCGGTGTTGGACGAGGTCCGAAGGACCAGGGCGAACAGAATGAACACGGCGAACACGAGGGCGGCCACCAGCTGGCGCTGGTTCCCCTTCTGGAAGTTGAACGCGTCGAACAACGGCTGGAACAGCGGCGGGACGACGGCCAGGGCCAGGATGACGACGCTGACCGCCCCGGTGATGATGAGGTTGAGCCGGGAGATGTCCCTCCGCCGGTAGCGTCGGACGGCCGCCACCAACAGGGCTACGGCGAACGCCCCTCCCACGGCCCTGATGGGGATGAACGCGCTGGCCGCTATCACTCGCCGACCGGTTGGGGAACGCGGGCCCTGGGCCGCCACAGCGTCTTCGGCATGATGGCCTTGGTGATCACTCGGTCCTTGTGCTCTTCGATCTTGGCGAACATCGACTCGACGAGCGTCTCGGACAGGTAGTGTGGCTTGAGCCCGAGGTCCAGGAGCGCGGAGTGCTTGGCGTTGTAGTAGTGCTCTTCGGCCTCCACCCTGGGGTTGTCGAGGTGGTCCACCTTGACATCCAGGCCGTACTCAGCCCCGGCCCGCTGGACCAGGTCCGCCAGCTCGTTGACGGCGAACTGCTCGGTGAACTGGTTGAACACGCGGTACTCCCCGGGCCCGGCCGGGTTCAACGTGGCCAGCTCGACGCACTGCATCGTGTCCACGATGTTCAGGTAGCCTCGGGTCTGGCCGCCCTTGCCGTACGCGGTCAAGGGGTGTCCGATCACAGCCTGCAGGCAGAAACGATTGAGGGCCGTGCCGAACACCTCGTCGTAGTCGAACCTCGTGGCCAGGCGCTGATCGAGCGTGGACTCCTCTGTTTCGATCCCGTACACCACGCCCTGGTTCAGGTCGGTGGCCCGGAGCCCCCAGATCCGGCAGGCCAGCTGGATGTTGGTGGAGTCGTGGACCTTGGACGCGTGGTACCAGGAGCCGGGCATCTTGGGGAAGGGCAGACGGTCTTCCCTGCCGTTGTGGCGGATCTGGATGAAGCCCTCCTCGATGTCGATGTTCGGTGTTCCGTACTCGCCCATCGTGCCGAGCTTAACCATGTGGGCGTCGGGGAGGTAGTCGCGCATGGCCCATAGCACATTGAGCGTGCCGATCACGTTGTTGTACTGGGTGTACACCGCATGCTCGCGGGAGATGAACGAATACGGGGCCGAAGGCATCTCGCCGTAGTGGATGATCGCCTCGGGCTCGACATCGGCGAACAGCTGCTCGACCATGGGCCAGTCGGTCAGGTCTCCCTCGGTGACGCCGATCCGATACCCGGTGACCTGTCGCCAGGCCTCGGCCCGCCCCGGGAGGTTTTCGCCGATGGGCGTGAGCCCAAGGATCAAGATCCGCATCCGCTCTCCTCAGACGACGTTCCCCCGGGCCTGATAGCCCGGAGCCGCCCTATTGTAGGGACGCCCGCAACGCCTTCAACGTTGCGGACGTATCTCTTGCAGCATGACTTGTTTACCATGGCGGGCAGGTGACAACCTGAGTCCCACACGTTCGACTCGCGATGATGCAGCCTCATCCGCATCGCCCGCCGGTGAGATGGTAGACGGTGATTTCCGGTCCGGGCCTCACGTAGCCAAGTGGGTAGTACTCGGTGGACCAGTCGAAGTTGAACGGCTCAGGTTCTTTGCCCAAACCGTAAGGGCTGACGTGGTAGGAGACGACCGCCCGACGCCGCAGCTTTCGGTAATAGGCAATCGCCTCCGGCACTTCCCGTGGGGTGGCGAATGTCCGCCCCCATTCGCTGTTCCCTGTAACCACCCAACATACCGCCTCTCGCTCGTACAGGTCGATGAGGCCGGGTCTCAGCAGCCGCTCGAAGTGGACCGACCCCGTCTGTGGGAGGGCCTCCTTCCTGTCCATGAGCCGAGCTCGGATCACGGCCGTTCGCACGTCGACGAACGTCCACCGAAGGAGCCTGCCTGACTGACGGTGGACGCCGCCCGGGTCCTCCCCGGTGGGCTTCAGGAGCAAATAGATCGGCTCCACCACCATCAGGGACTGGGATGGGACGTGTTGGAAGATCCACCGCCTGGCCAGCGCACGCGTGTCCGCCCTGGTGAGGACGACGTCGGCGTGAACGCTCGTGACCAGCCCCTGGGCCAGCAGGGTCGCCACGATCACGCTGGCCGCTGCCGGAGCCAGGCGACCGGCCATCGGGGCGAGGTGCGACAAGAGCCACGAGACCGCATATGCAGCGAGCAGGATGAGCACGGGCAGGATCGGCATGATCCACCGCCCGAAGTAGCGACCCTGGGAACCCATGTACCAGACGAACAGGATGGGAGCGGGAACGAGGATCGCCACCTTGCGTGGATCGTCTTTGAGAAGCAGGACGGCGCCACCCAGGGCTGCCGCGCTCGGTACCCAGCCCAATCCCCACGTCAACGTCCACAGGTAGTAGAGGATCCCGTTCTGTTGCGCTTGACCCAGCCTGTCCGCGCCGCCGGTGGCATAACCGAAGGAGATGCTGTTGACGTCGGTGAGAAAGGCCTTGTGATCCAGGATGGAGTAAGGGTTCGCAGCCACGAACGCGGCGACGGCAGCCGCTGTCGCCAGCGCGAGGCCCGCGAATGGGCCTTTCCATCGTCGTTTGGAGCGGATGTCCGCGACGGTCGCGCCCAGCAGCGGCAGGACCACGATCGCCGCCG
>WNGE01007614.1_pt1 | contig 22294 bp, 18 predicted proteins | sample 5400651 | NCBI WGS metagenome assembly WNGE01 (sample SAMN13153370, study PRJNA577476) | soil metagenome | isolation source: 60 cm soil or saprolite under grassland replicate 2 | place: USA:California | collected 2016-06-15 | reverse complement strand
AGCAATACCAAACAAAGGTTGAGAGTGCGTCGAAATATCGAATAAAGCTCTCGGGTATTGCCTTGTTCAATCTGTTCAGCAATCGCGGCGCCGTGGACTCCATAGACAATCCCACGTTAGCGCAATCCGCAACTAGCGTGCTCTCCCGCCAGTCATTTGCCAGCAGCTTGCGGCAGTCGATCGTGGGCCTGCAGGTCTTCGGTCCGCAGATCGCCGGCGCACGCACCTCAGCCGACGTTCAATTCGACTTTGCAGGGGGGTTTTCCAGCGTCGAGAATGGCGTCACCTTCGGGTTAGTACGTCTGCGGACCGCCCGTCTGCGGCTGCAGTGGCAAAACACAGCCATCGTTGGCGGCCAGGACAGCTTGTTCTTTGCGCCGCTGGCGCCCAGTTCTTTCGCGTCGCTCTCAAGCCCATCGCTGGCTTACGCAGGAACTCTGTGGGCGTGGCTTCCGCAGCTCCGGTTCGAACATCAAACCCCACTCTCTGAAAACTCGAGCATAAATTTCGCGGCAGGAATTCTGGATGGTGTCACCGGTGAGCCGCCGGTCTCGGAATATTTTCGACCGGTGCAGGCCGGGGAGAGCGCAGGACAGCCGGCGTATGCCGCGCGAATCGCCTGGAGCCATGTGCTGTTCGGGCGATCTCTTACGGTAGGCGGCGGCGCGTTCTACAATCGCCAGAATTGGGGATTCCATCGCGACGTCGAGGGGTGGGCAGCCACTTCGGATGTTACTGTTCCGATCGGGCGGTGGTTCAGCATCAGCGGAGAGTTTTATCGCGGCCGCGCAATCGGCGGCTTGGCAGGGGCAACCGGCCGGAGCGTGGTTTTCAGCGGCGATCTGGCCGACCCGGCAACGCAGGTGCACGGCTTAAATACTTTGGGAGGATGGGCCCAATTGAAGTTCGCTCCGACAGCCAAGCTGGAATTCAACGGCGCGTTAGGCCAAGATAATCCTTTTGCCGCGGACCTTCGCGAATTTCCCAGCACAGAAAGCTACGTCAACTCTTCTGTTGCCCGTAACCGCGGCGCTATGGTCAACGTGATTGCCCGGCCGCGTTCCGATCTTGTGTTTTCGCTGGAATACCGGCGCCTGCGCACCTTCGAAGTGCAGGGGACGAGCGAGACAGCCGACCACATCAACCTTAGCGCCGGGGTGCTCTTCTGATATGAGTCTCCGGATTCTTCTCGCGATCCTTTGGATGGCATTGATGTCCGCTGCTGGTTGGGGGCAAGCAATCACCCTCAAAGGACAGGTGATCGTCGAAACAGCTGCAGGGTCCGCAGCAAAGGACGCCTCCGGCGTGGTTGTGTGGCTTACGCCGCTTTCCAATGTTCGTGCCGATAACGGCGCGGCTGCACGCACAAAATCCGCAGCCCTACCACATCCCAGGCTGGTCCAGACCGGGAAACATTTCGAGCCGCATTTGCTGATCGTGCCGGTGGGTACAGCGGTTGAGTTCCCCAACAAAGATCCCTTTTTTCACAACGTCTTTTCGTTGTTCGAAGGCAAGCGCTTCGACCTCGGCCTCTACGAGGCCGGGAGCACGCGAATGGTCCGCTTCGATAAACCTGGGATCTCATATATCTTCTGCAACATTCATCCCCAGATGAGCGCTGTGGTCATCGCCCTTGCCACGCCCTATTACGCAATCTCCAATGCAAATGGTGAGATTGTGGTCCATGATCTCTCGGCGGGCCGCTACATGCTCGATGTCTGGTTTGAGCGCTCGCTTCCGGAAGAACTCGCCGGATTTCGCCGTACGGTCAATGTTTCCGATTCCGATCATTCGCTGGGAACGATCCGATTGCGCTCTCCAGGCCATCTTCAGGTCAGGCACAAGAATAAGTACGGCAAAGACTACGACGACCAGACTCCTGCAACGCCCGGCTACCCGCAATAAAAGTAAAAAACAGCAGAGCGATTGGTGGCGGAGCGATTACAAACTGCTTACAAGCCGATGACACTTGCAATCTTCGCCGGGGGTAGCTTGACGGCCGAAGGAGACAAGTATGAACAATAGGGAGAATGATTCCAGGAAAGCATTCAACCGTCGTGCCTTCATGAAAGGCGGCTTGGCGGCCGGGGCGGCAACACTGGGTGCCGGATTGCTGGCCCAAAGCCCGTCTGCCCTGGCCCTGGCGGAGCCGGATGCAAGCTTTCGCCATTTGACCAGGGGAGATGCGGCCCTGCTCAGGTTCGCGGCGGCCGCTGAGATTCTGGAGACAGATTTTTGGGTGCAGTACAACGAACTCGGAGGCGTTCAGGACAGCGAAGTTCCCGGAGGGAGCGGAAATGCGGCTTACACAGCGGCTCTTGCCGTTCTCGATGAGGACATGGCGCAGTACATCCACGACAATACGGACGATGAGTTCACGCATCAGAACTTCCTGAATGCGTACCTCGTCGCCCACGGAGCCGCGCCAGTGAATCTGGAGCCGTTCCGCACGTTGCAGGGTAGCACCGCAACCGGATCGAGCGGCCAACTGCGGCTTACCAATCTCATGCAGCTCACACTCGATACCAGTTGGTGGACGCGGTACCGAGACGACAGTCACAACCCGGACCTCGATCCAAACTTTGCATTTCCACAGGCGGTGCCGACGCTCGCTGTCGGGCAGCACACAGCCATTCCCAGGACCGACGCCGATACGACCGACGCAAACCTCCTCCAGGCGATCGCCAACACCGCTGCGTTTCACTTCCCTACGATCGAACAAGGCGGTAACAGCCTCTACCCGGCCATGGCGCAGAGGGCGACAAGCGTAGAGGTGCTGCGAATTCTGATCAGCATCGGCCCCACGGAAACGATGCACTTCCAAACTTGGGCCGACAAGGCAGGCAACGCGCCCCCACTGACTGCGGTGGACCCGGTGAGCAACGTATCGGTGACATTCCCCGATCTGAATTCGTCCCCCTTCGGCGGAGAGCTGTTTGAGACCGACCTGATTATGCCGGAGCCATGCCCGTTTCTAAGCCGGAAATACCCGGTATGCTCGGTCATCCGTCCAACGGAGACGAATGGCATCGCCATAAAAGTGGTGAATTTCCTTACCGCAATGGGGCTGTTTATCGGCCAGTCTCCGGCGTTTTTCGATCTGCTGCACGATCTCGCCGAAGATGCGGACAAAGCGCGGCGTGGGAGATAAAACAGGTGGCCCTTGCTGCGGCGCAGTGGTGGCGGCGCCGCAGGTCAGCAGTCGGCCTTAAAGGAAAAAGCGGAGACAGGGCTGGAGTTGTATGCGCAGGACGCGAGCTGGCTGCATGGAGAAGGCCCGCGAATGGGCAGACACGACGGACGCCACCACGGATCCCCTGCAGCCATTGACGCGCACTCATTGGCGCGGCGGCTTTGCGACGGCGCCGATCCTCTATCCGTCTATTTGCGCGAGTCGCTTGGCGCCACAATCTCCACTTGTTGCAGCGAAGTTGAATTCAGTACGAAGCTCGTTTTCCAGATAGACCTTTTCCAAGCTCAACCTGTCCTTGAGATCGGCGATTTCGCCATAAGCAAGCGCGTTTTCTACGGCAAGAGCAATGTGGTTGGTCACCTGGGTCAGGAACTCGATTTCACTCTCGGAAAAGGCAGGGCTAATTTTGCGGTGTAGAATCGATCTCGGGGTCCGCATGTACGGTACGGAAGCGAGTAGGATCCGGTGATGCTCCCGGTCTTCAAAACCGGCGAGAGGAAGCTCTGCTTTCCTCTGGTGTGTTCGACTCACACGCGCTTCCGCCAACTATTCTCTGCAATCGCGATCCAATTCTGAAGCACCAGTGTAGACATGAGATCCGTCATTGTAGGTACCGCAGGCCACATTGACCATGGCAAGAGCGCTCTGGTGCGAGCGCTGACGGGCATAGACCCGGACCGGCTGGAAGAAGAAAAGCGGCGCGGCATCACGATCGACCTGGGCTTTGCACATCTCAAGCTGGAGGGCCCACATGGGCCACTACAGCTTGGCTTTGTGGACGTGCCGGGACACGAGCGATTTGTGCGCAACATGCTGGCAGGCGCGGCCGGCATCGACATTGTGCTGCTGGTGATCTCGGCGCAGGAGTCGGTCAAGCCTCAGACACGGGAGCATATGGATATCTGCCGTCTCTTGCAGGTTCGGCGCGGCATCACCGTGCTGACCAAATGCGATCTGGTCGATGCCGAGACGCTCAACGTCGTTCGCATGGAGGTGGAGGAGTTCCTCCGCGGAACGTTTCTTGACGCGCGCCAGGCGCCACTTCTGATGGTCAGTTCGCGCACAGGAGAGGGGCTGGATGCACTGAAGCGGGAACTGGCCAACGCGGCAAGCGAGACTGTGCAGAAAGATGCGCAGGCGCCGTTCAGGCTGCCAATTGACCGAGTCTTCTCAATGAAAGGTTTCGGAACGGTGGTGACCGGAACGATGATCTCCGGCCAGGTGCGGAAGGGGCAGGAGATTGAGATCCTGCCAGCACGCGTGCGGGGATTGCAGGTACACGGCAACGCAACGGAAGAAGCCGTTGCCGGACAACGTGCCGCGCTGAACCTGGCAGGAATTGCGCAGGAGGAGCTAACGCGCGGGATGACGTTGACGGCTCCGGGATTGCTGCGGCCTACGCGAAGGCTCGACGTGCGACTCTCGTTACTGGATCGAGTGCCAGGCCTGAAGCATCTCAGTCCGGTTCATTTGCACTTGTTTACCACCGAAACCACCGCGAAGGTGGCTCTCTACGAAGGCCAGGAACTCAAGGCGGGCGAAACAGCGTGGGCCCAACTTCGCAGCGCTCTTCCCGTGGCATGCGCTCCGGGCGACCGGTTCATCATCCGTCAGTTCTCCCCGGTAACCACGATCGGCGGTGGTTTGGTAGTGGATGTTCGTCCGCTCGGACGCCTCAGGCCGCCGGAGCGCATCGCGTTTTTGTCCGAGCTCGGCAAGGGAGACGACAGCTGCCGCATACGCCTGCTGACGATTCGGCGCGGGAGGCGTGGTCTGCGTGTCGCGGATGCCATTCACGAGACCGGATGGACAAAGGAGCGGCTGGAAAGCGCTCTGGGTCAGCACGAAGCAGCGCGGGAAATCGTCGTTCGGGGCAATGTGCTGGTCTCCAAAGCTGCCTTCGATCAGCTTGCCGAATGTCTTATCGCGCAAACCACGAGCTTTCAAGCAGGCAATCCGCTTGTCGGCGGTATCAATAAGCAGGAGCTGTTTGAAAAGAGCAAAGTGCGCCGAGAGCTTTTCGATGGCGCCCTCAATTGCATGGTGGCCGAGAACAGGCTTGCAATTACGGCGGACCTCGTGCACCTGCCCGGCCGCGGCGTAGTGATGAAAGAGGAGGAGTCCAGATCAAAGCGGCAAATCGAAGAGGCGTACCAGCGGGCGGGTGTGCAGGCCCCGGCGTTGCGAGAGGTGCTGGCCGGGTTGAAGATCGGCCAGGACGAGGCACACAAGATCGTGACTCTGTTGCTGCGCGAAAAGGTCCTTGTAAAACTCAGCGACGAGCTGCTCTTTCATCGCAGTGCCCTGGATGAAGTGAGGCGCCGGCTTTTGGAACTGAAATCGCAGTCAGCGAAGATCGACGTGCCTCAATTTAAGGAGCACTTCGGCATCTCGCGTAAATTCGCGATACCGCTGCTGGAATACCTGGACCGTGAACATGTGACGCGTCGGGTTGGCGACACACGAATCATTCTTTGAGAGCCCGGCAGCGCGTTACGGCTCCACCCGGATCGGTGGCTTGCCCTCGGGCAGTACCACCCCTACGATTGCCGCGGGTATATTTTCGGTCCGCAAACGATTGACAAGTGAATAACCTTCCGCGGAGTTTACTGCGATCAAAAGCCCACCGGATGTTTGTGGGTCGTAGAGGATTGTTTGGAGAGGCTGCGCGACATTCGGGGCCATTTCGACGCAGCACGATGCAAAGTCATAATTGTTCTTCAGGCCGCCTGGGACGAAGCCACTCTCCACACAATCCAGTGCCCCCGGAAGCAGAGGCACAGCCGACGCAGAGAAACGCAGGCTTACGCCGCTGCCCAGCGCCATCTCGCGGGCGTGGCCCATCATGCCAAACCCCGTAACGTCGGTCATAGCGTGGATGTCATACGCTAGGCCGATGTCGGCAGCACTCTTGTTCAGGGTCGCCATCGAGCTCACCGCTGCTTCGATCCACTCCGGCTTGGCTTGTCTTCGCTTCACTGCCGTCGAGATGACGCCAGTACCCAAGGGTTTCGTTAGGACGAGGGAGTCGCCGGCCTTGGCTCCGGAGTTGGTAAGCACACGCCGTGGATCGACGGTGCCGGTCACCGCATAGCCGAATTTAATCTCCGGGTCGCGGACGCTATGGCCGCCAATGACGGTGCATCCGGCTTCGGCCATCTTGTTGAGACCGCCGGCGAGGATCTGTGATAGGACGCAGGGGTCTTCCTTCTCAGGAAAACACACCACGGCAAGGGCGGAGAGCGGCGTGCCACCCATCGCGTAGACATCGCTCAACGCATTCGCAGCGGCAATCTGACCGAAGGTGTACGGATCATCCACGATCGGGGTGAAGAAGTCGATCGTTTGGACGAGCGCCAACTCAGGCGTCAGTTGATAGACGCCTGCGTCGTCAGCTTTCTCGAAGCCGACGAGAACATGAGGATCGACCTGCCGGGCTAATTTCCCAAGCACCGAGTCCAGCACCGCCGGACTAAGCTTGCTCGCTCAACCCGCAGCCCTGGCAGCCTCCGTCAATCGCACTGGTTTCTCTTCCAGCATCGGTCAATGATACTACCGGGCCGAAGTGCGAGGCCACCAAGTGGCAGTGTTGAGGCGGACACGCCAAATTGCTGTCAGACGAGCTCTGTCGCCATGATTTCGTACCTGAAGTTCTCCGGATCAAGACTGTCGAGGCGGCCTTGTGCGGTCTCGGCCTGGGGATACATGAAGAATCCGAGCGTGGGTCCGTCGGACCCCGGCAAAGCGACGTCATGGGCGAAGTTGAATGCCATCCAATTCATCTCCCATGAACCAAACAGGCGTGTACGGGCCTGCTTTACCGATTCATTGTCCAGAGATCGATTGCTCGGTGGTTCCTCCAGCACAACCTTGCGCACGTCGGCAGGATCGACCGGGACCCAACCGTGGCCGTTCAGATACACCTCGGCACGACAGTGCTGCGCTTTGGTTACATTGGCCGTGGAAGCGCCCAGGCTTTGATAACCCAGCTTCGACTTGGCGATGCGAATACCGTAGACGTTTCGCGCGGGGAGACCGGCAGCGCGGGCCAGCCCAACAAAGAGCGCGTTGAGGTCGGCGCACTTGCCTCCCAGGTTTCTCGACTCGAGCAGCCCGCGAATATTTCCGACGCCGCAGCCGCGCACTTTGGGGTCGCGGAATGTGTTGTCGATGATCCACTCATAGATGCAGAGTGCCTTCGCGAACTCAGACTTTTGCCCGCGGGTGATCTCCAAGGCAGTTTGCCGGACAATGCCGTCGGTGGGAAGCAGTTTGGTCGGACGGAGATGGTACTCGAGCTCTGCGCGGCTCAGTTGTGGAGCATGCGTTGGAGCGGAGAGATTCACCGAATAATCCCTTATTGCGATAACGCTGGTGAGGGTAAGAGCTGGTTGCGCGCCTGCGGGGAACCGCGCTGTAACGATTCCAAGTCCATCCTGCGTCTGCTCAAGTATGGTTGAGCTGCCGCCACGGCACTCCCAGCGATTGGCGATCGTTCGCTGGAATGGGGTCTCGACGATCAATGCAGCGGGCAGCCATATCCGCGTTGCTCCGGAGGGCTTTAGGACCTCAACCCGAGTCGTGACTTCGAATCGTCGCCACTCCTGCGAAGCTGAGCTGCTTGCAAAGAGCTTGCGTGTAATCGGGAAACTAAGGCCGGCTGAGATCACTCCGGCGCTGCGTAAAAACTCGCGACGATCCATGGGATCTCTCTCTTGGAGTGATGGCGGCTCTGCGAGGAGCCGCCGATTGAGTTAGTTTCCAGAATCGCGCGCCAGGTTTTATAACGGACAGGTATTCGGGGAACTTCCCGAATACGGATCAGAGTGCCACAGTCGCCAGCAGCTCTCGAAGATAGACATCATCGCTGGGAGCTACCGTGCGCAGATCGAGCAGCACACGGTCCTCCTCGACGCGTGCGACCACCGGGATCTTCTGCTGGCGCAGTCTTCGAGCGAGTTCCGAGGCATTCATCGTTGAGTGCGCGAGTGCAACAGCAAAGCTCGGAAGCGATTTTCCCGGAGCTGCGCCCCCACCAATCATTGTGCTAGTGGGCTGTACGGAGGCTGAGAGAGCGGCGGCAGAGGCGGCCAGCAGTTCGCAGCGTTGCCGAATCTGCTCGGGAGGGGCTTTCAGCATTTGCAGCAACGGAATGCGCTCGAATTGCTCCCGCACATAGGCCGATAGCGTTGCCTCCATCGCCGCATAGCACATCTTGTCCACCCGCACGGCGCGGAACAGCGGGTGCTTGCGGATGCGCTCAAGCAGCGAGCACTCTCCGGCAATGACTCCGGCCTGTGGTCCACCCAAAAGCTTGTCACCGCTGAACGTAACCAGCGACACCCCTGCGCGTAAGGACTCATAGATACCGGGCTCGCCGGTGATGCCGTACGCCCTTAGATCGACCATTGCGCCCGAGCCAAGGTCCTCCATGAGCGGGATGTTGTGCTGCCGCGCAAGCTCAGCCAGCTCAGGCAGCGACGCCTGCTCGGTGAAGCCCATGATTTCAAAGTTGGAACGGTGCACTCGAAGCAGGAGCCGCGTGCGCTCGGAGAGCGCGCTTTTGTAATCTTCGACACGCGTTCGATTGGTGGTGCCGACCTCGCGTAGGATCGCTCCGGATTGCTGCATGATCTCGGGAATGCGGAAAGAGCCGCCGATCTCTACCAGTTCTCCGCGCGAGACAATCACCTCTGCGCCCTGAGCCAACGCGGCGAGCGCCAGCAACACGGCTGCGGCGTTGTTATTGACCACCAGGGTCGATTGCCCACGAAGACCTTCGCGCGAAAATAACTGCGCGAAAAGGTGCTGCGCGTGTTCATCGCGACTTCCGCGCTCGCCTTTTTCCAGATCGTATTCAAGGTTGCAGTATCCGGTTGCGCACTCCGTGATGCGCGTGATCGCCTCGGGCGCGAGTGGCGCGCGTCCGAGATTTGTGTGAAGAATTACCCCGCTGGCATTGATCACACGCCGGAGCGAATTGACGCTTGCATGGCTGAGGCGGACTCTTACAAGGCCGGGAAGGATGTTGAGTGCGGCATTCAGCTCGGTTTCCTCCAGCATGCCCTGGCCGATCGTGCTTCGCAGTTGTTCGAGCTCGGCGCGGATCGCGTCGACCACGCCTGTCCTGCCGTGCTCGCCGATCAGAGTCGAGACTTCAGCGCTTTTCAGCAGTTCATCGACCGAGGGCAGCCGGCGAAAGATCTCGGGATTGGGAACAGGGGTCAAACTACCTCGTTCCTATTCCACGAAGGCATGGTCTGGTTCGTGTGCGCATAAATCGCTCCTGCGGACCTGCTTGCCCGCGGGGTTTACTATGCCCATGCGGGACGGATTCCGCAAGCTTCTTCTCGCAGTCGGCCGGGTACACCCACGACAGCCGCCTGCAGTGCAGGAGCGAGAGCTGCAGGCAGGAAAGTTTCGAGCTGCACCGACGCTTCAAAGAATGAGCAGGTAAGATGCTGGTGCGACAGGAGGTCTCAATGCTCCATAATAATGCGCTAGACAGGGCGTGCAATGGGCGCAAGCGGAAGCGTGCGAACTTATCCGGCAGCCCGAAAGAGCGCCTCCACATGCTTGATTCTGCGTCGGAGAACCACAGCTGCCTGCGCCGCGCCAGGGTCGCGCCCCTGCGGAACGCACCGCGGCAGCGGCCAGGAGGGCTGGTGTGATCCCGCGCATGCTCTCCATTACCGGAGTGAACGAGTGGTGTGATGGAGTCATGCGTCCGGTCAATGACTACCTTGCGGGCGAAGAGCCGCTGGAGATCCGTATCGGCGACATTCCCGTGAGCGTGACCATGCGGACGCCGGGACATGAGGAGGACCTGGCACTGGGATTTCTCATCACAGAAGGACTGATCGCCGGCCACGCGGATATAGTGTCGGTGAAGCACCAGCCGAAGCAAGCCAACCGCGTACATGTGGAGTTGACAGCAGCCACGGAGTTCGACCCCCGCTCGAGCCAGCGCAACTTCTATGCAGTTTCGAGCTGCGGGGTATGCGGCAAGGCTTCCATTGACGCCGTGCGGTTACGAACCATCAGACCCGCAGATGCGGTTTGCACCATCGATCCCGAGGTGCTTTGCGCGTTGCCGGAGCGCTTGTCTGCGGCGCAGCCGGTTTTCAGCCGGACGGGCGGCTTGCACGCCGCAGGGCTCTTCAGCTTGAATGGCGAACTGCTGGTTCTGCGGGAAGACATTGGCCGGCATAACGCAGTGGATAAGGTCGTCGGCTGGGCAGTGCGCCGGGACCTGCTTCCGCTGGCGCATTCTCTGCTGCTGGTGAGCGGACGAGGAAGCTTTGAAATTGTGCAAAAGACGCTGGCGGCAGGTATTCCAGTGCTCGCTTGCGTCTCCGCACCAGCGCGGCTGGCGAGCACACATTTGTAGTGGAATGACAGGATTGGGAGCGGCAAAGGCACGACAACATGAGCAAAAGTGAATGGGACCGCCGTATCACACGGGCGGATGAATTAGCCAGCAAGTTTCCGTTTGCGGCCGAGATCATGAATTTCTACGGCCGAATCGCCGGCTTCCAGAAGGCCGTTTACGAGCAGGCGGCTGGCCAAAACCTTGCGGGCGATCATCGGCCATTGCGCGATCAACTGGATATCGAGCTCGCGCTGCGGCATCTTCCTGCGCTGTTTTCCCTGATTGAAAGACATGGCCCTCCCGGGCTGGCCGGAGTGGCACGCGGGTTGCGCGCAGAAAACCGGCAGCAATGGTTTGACTTGCTCGCGGCAAGGGCCAGAGGCGATGAGCAACGCGGCGGAGCAGTTCAGTTCTTTGCCCGGGTCTGCCTGCAACCGCTTGCGGAACATATCGCTGGCAACAGCGATAGGATGCAGGTGGCCTCCTACACTGGGCCACTCTGCCCGTTGTGCTACAGCCGGCCACAGGCTGCCGTGCTGAGACCCGAAGGCGATGGCGCTAAACGTCTGCTTCTTTGCTCCTTTTGCCTGACGGAGTGGAACTTCCGCCGGGTGGTCTGCCCCGCGTGCGCCGAGGAAAACAAAGACAAGCTGCCCCGCTACTCGGCTGCAGATTTTCCCTATGTACGCGTCGAAGCCTGCGATACCTGCAAGACATACCTAAAGTCGGTGGATCTAAGTGTCCACGGCCTCGCCGTTCCCGTCGTCGATGAAATCGCTGCCGCGCCTCTCGACCTCTGGGCCGTCGACCACGGGTATAGCAAGATCGAGCCCAATCTTGTGAATTGTTGAAGCGAATCGCTGACGCCCGCAAATGCCGGTTAGACGGAAACCGCGTGAACGGCTGAGAGAAGCTCAATGGGCAACGCTGAAGAGCTTATCGCCTCGTGCCGCATAAATGACCAGCTCTCAATAATTTAGATAGTAGGACAACCCGAACAGGTTCCGCAGAATCCGTCTTCGTTGCACCGAGGCTGAAGCAATACCCCACCTTGCCAATCTGCTTCAGCAATGCTTGTCTCCACGAGGAGGGCATGCGATGGAAATTTCCAGACGAGATTTCATGAAAAGTGGTTTGGTAGGCGGCGTCGGTCTGTCGGTGTTTGGTTTTGACGTCGCTCCGATCTACGCACAGACTCAGGGGCTAAAGATTTCTCGTACGACAGAAACGCGGAGCATCTGCCCTTACTGCTCGGTGAGCTGCAACGTCATTATCCACACGATTGGTGATCGCTCGAAGAACGTCAAGCCACAGGTAGTGCATGTGGAAGGCGACCCCGACCACCCCATCAACCGCGGCACGCTCTGCCCCAAGGGGGCGTCGCTGGAACAGGACATCCTGAACGAGAGACGGCTGACGAAACCGCAGGTCCGCCGTCCCGGATCTGATCACTGGGAAGACATCAGCTGGGATCAGGCCATCGACGAGATTGCGCGGCATATCAAGACGACCCGCGACCAGACCTTCGTCGTGAACGACAAAAACGGAGTGACCGTGAATCGGTGCGAGGGGATGGGCTGGATCGGCGGATGCACCGACACAAACGAGTTGAACTTTCTCGCCGTAAAATTCATGCGCGCGGGCCTAGGGGTCCCGTATTTCGAAACCCAGGCCAGGGTTTGACACGGCCCCACGGTCTCAAGTTTGGGACCAACATTCGGACGCGGGGCGATGACCAACGGCTATGTCGATATTAAGAATACCGACATGATGTTGATCATGGGCAGCAACATGGCTGAGGCCCATCCCTGTGGTTTCAAGTGGCCGGTCGAGGCCCGTCGTCATCGAAATGCCAAGCTGATCGTGGTAGATCCGCGGTTTACGCGCACGGCATCACAGGCCGATCTCTTTCTGCAGATCCGGCCGGGCAGCGACATAGCATTTCTCGGTGGCCTCATCAACTACGCCATCCAGTACAACCGCATCGCCCACGATTATCTCGTCAACTACACCAATGCCGCGTTCATCGTGAAGGACGGCTTCAAGCTGCCCGATGATGGGCTGTTTTCCGGCTTTGACCCGCAGAGTGGCGCGTACGACAAAGCAACCTGGAATTATCAGGAGGGTGGGAACATGACGCCCGGCGGCATCGCGGCGGGTGCTGCGCTCACGGCAGGTGCGGCCACTGCGGCGCAGGCTTCCGGGGAGGCCTCACAGCATCAGCACGAGGCAGGCGAAGCCACTCACGCCTTTGAGCAGAAAAAGGGCGCAGGCGCATCGTCGCAACCCGCCGCGCCGAGTCCACAGCAGCCGACGTCAGGCGGAGCTCAGGCCTTGGGCGGCGGCCACCAGGCAGCGGGTCCGGTCGGCGCCAAAGCAGCAGGCGCGCCGAAAGTCCCGCCCATGATGCCGCCCAATCCAGCGTATGACCTTTCGCTGCAGAATCCGCGTTGTGTCTTTCAGCTGCTGAAGCAGCAGTACTCACGCTACACACCAGAGATGGTGGAACGTATTACCGGCGTCCCGAAAAATGATTTCCTGAAGGCCGCAGACCTTTTCACATCCGTCCGCAAAGATGGCGATATGAAAAAGGTCTCCACCATCATCTATGCGGTCGGCTGGACGCAGCACACGTATGGCACGCAGATCATCAGGACCGCTGCCATCCTGCAACTGATCCTCGGCAACGTGGGGCGTGCCGGCGGCGGCGTAAACGCGCTGCGTGGGCACTCCAACATCCAGGGCGCAACTGACATGGGCGGCGTCTTCGATATCTGGCCGGGGTACTTGAAGATCCCGAATCCCAGCGATACAAATTTGGCGACCTACCTCAAGCGTACGACTCCCACGGCTTCGAAACCGGGCGAATGGGATTCCTTCAATTACTGGTCGAACACGCCGAAATTCACGGTCTCTCTGCTGAAAGCCTTCTACGGCGACCATGCGACGAAGGAGAACGACTTCGCCTTCAACAATCTCCACAAGATCGACCGCCGCTACTCCTGGGTCGAGATGTTCGACCGCATGCACCGGGGCGAAATGAAAGGTCTGGTGTCCTTCGGCATGAACGCCGTGATGATCGGGCCCAATTCGCAGAAGAATATCGAGGCGCTGGGCAAGCTGGATTGGCTCGTTGTCGGCGAGATTTTTCCCGATGAGACCAGCGAGTTTTGGAAAGCTCCGGGCACCTCCGCAGATCGGATGAAGCAGATCAATACAACGGTGTACCGCCTCGCCTGTGCCGGCTTCGCGGAAAAGGACGGCACACTGGTGAACTCAGCCCGCTGGTTGCAGTGGAAATGGATCGCTGTGCCACCACCGGGCGACGCCAAGGTGGATCAGGAGATAGTGGCGCGTCTCTTTCTCAAGGTGCGGGAGCTCTACCAGAAGGAAGGCGGCCCATTCCCGGATCCAATCCTGCAGCTCTCGTGGGCCTATTCCGATCCGCATAACCCGCCGCTCTCCGAGGTGGCCAAGGAGATCAACGGGCGGGCGCTCCAGGACGTCACGGATGAAAAGACCGGCACGACCGTGAAAGCCGGACAGCAACTTCCCGGCTTCGCCATGTTGCGCGACGACGGTTCCACGCTTTGCGGCAATTGGCTCTACTGCGGTTCCTGGACGGAAGCAGGTTCTCAGGCACAGCGCCGTGGCACAGAGGACCCATCGGGGCTGGGAGTTTACCCGAACTGGGCATGGTCATGGCCAATGAACCGGCGTGTGCTGTACAACCGCGCTTCCTGCGATCTCAACGGCAAACCTTGGGACCCGGATCGGCCGCAAGTGTGGTGGAACGAGACCGCGAAAAAATGGGTTGGCAACGACGTTCCGGATTTCAAGGCCGACTCTCCGCCGAAAGACCACATGGGTCCGTTCATCATGAACCCGGAGGGAGTTGGCCGCATTTTTGCTCCTCTCGCCGCATTTGCCGATGGACCTTTGCCCGAGCACTACGAACCGCTGGAGAGCCCGATTGCCAACCCGCTCCACCCCCAGCAATCCATCAATCCGGTAACGGTGAAATTTAAGACGCCGGCGGACAAATACGGCACTCCGGACCAGGGCTACAACATTGTTTGCACCACCTACCGGCTGACCGAGCACTACCACTACTGGACGAAGAACAATCCCATGGAAGTTCAGTTGGTGCCGGAGCCGTTTGTGGAAGTGCCGGCCGAGTTGGCCGATCAGTTGGGAATTCACGGCGGAGAAAGAGTCAAGGTCAGCAGCGCGCGTAACCAATATATTGCCAAAGCCATGGTCACGCGCCGTATCAAGCCCCTGATGATCGACGGCAAGAAGACGTATCAGATTGGCATTCCAATTCACTGGGGCTATCGCGGCATTGCGGAGGACGCGGGCAGAACTGCGCACAATCCGGCCAATCTGCTTACTCCCACGTCGATGGATCCCAACGCCTTTACGCCTGAGTTCAAGGCGTTCCTCGTGAAGCTCGAAAAGGCGTGAGGAGGAGATTGAGATGTTGGACGAAAAAAACCTCCAGATCAAATCTATTTCGGCGCACCCGGGCGGTGTTCCGGGTAAAGGGGCACAGCGGGAAGTTGAAGTCTGCAAGCTGATGGATACCACTACCTGCATCGGCTGCAAGGCTTGCGAGGTGGCCTGCGCCGAGTGGAACGACCTGCCGTTCCGAGAGACCAAGTTTGACAATACCTACCAGACAATGCCGGAAACCGAGTGGAACTTCTGGCAATTGATCAAGTTTGCCGAAGTCAAACGCAATCTCGACGGCAGCTTGTCGCCGTTCACCTCCAGGACCGACAGCGATGGCCTGATGTGGATCTTTCGTAAAGATCAGTGCATGCACTGCACGGATCCAGGCTGCCTGCGCGCCTGTCCCGCCGATGGAGCAATCGTCCAGTATGCGAACGGCATTGTTGACTTCCAACAGCAGAACTGCATCGGCTGCCAGCTCTGTGTATCTGGCTGTCCATTCAATATTCCGAAATTCAATCAGACCACGAAAAAGGTCTACAAGTGCACCCTCTGCTCGGACCGCGTTGGGAACGGGCTCGAACCCGCGTGCATCAAGGCTTGTCCCACGGGCTGCCTGCAGTTCGGGACGAAGCAGGAGATGAAGGAAGTCGCCGAGAAGCGTGCCCAGCAACTGAGGGAGCAATCTGGTTTCAGCAAAGCAGGAGTTTGGGACCCGGAATCTGTTTCCGGCACACATGTCATCTATGTCCTGCACGATGCTGAGCAGCCTGTGCTCTACGGCGGGCTGCCTGCCAAGCCGCAGATCCCGTTGAGTTTCACGATCTGGAAATGGCTCTTCAAGCCCGCACTCGAAGTCTTGGCGTTGCTGGGCGGCATCGGCGTGCTGTTCCACTATGTCACGTTCGGCCCTATGCGCCCGCAGCCGGAGCCTCCCATAAAAGAGGTTCCAGAGAGAAAGGAGCCCTAAATGGGGACCGCAGCGGAACGCTTCAACCAACGCCCCCGCGCCGCCTTTGACCGCATTGGCCGCACGATCGTGTATGAGGGAGAATTACAGCGCCATCGCGTTTACACGCGCGTGCTCCACTGGATCGTTGCCGTTTTCTTTTTCCTGGCACTGCTCTCTGGCTTCGGCATCTATGCGCCTTGGGCCTTCCATTGGCTGACCCCGGTCTTTGGCGGGGGACCTATGGCTCGTTTGCTGCACCCGTGGTTCGGGTTAGGTTTTGCCCTCTTCTTTGCCTTTCAGTTCCTCAACTGGCTGCTACCCATGCGTTGGACGCAGGCAGATCGCCGATGGCTTCGCAACATCAGGAAGTACGTCACGAATGAAGACAAGGTGGAAAGCGAGGAGGTTGGGTTCTTCAACGCTGGGCAGAAGGTGCAATTCTGGGAGATCGGAGTCGGCTGTATCGTTTTCCTCATTACCGGCGTGATCATGTGGTTCCCGGGGACCTTCGGACGCATCGCGGTCGCAATCAGCTATATCATTCACGACATTTCCGCACTGATTATGCTGCTGGGCATTTTCGTGCACATTTATCTCAGCACGTTTGGCGAACCGCAGACGTTTCAAAGCATGACTCGCGGAACCGTCAGCGAGCCTTGGGCCTGGACGCACCATCCCGGCTGGTACCGCGAGGTCACGGGTCGTGACCCGCGCCAAGCCTTAGAAGAGGAACGTCGTCGTCGCATGGCGCAGAGCGAGAGAGGGCCGGGGAATTGACCGATCCCGGGAACTTTGGCTAGCAGTTCCAGATCGCAATCCAGTCGCGGCAATCACGAAAGTTGCGAGTTCAAATCTCGCCCACAAAACCATCTGAAAGTGTAATGGCGTCGCCGTTGAGCAGGGCTCCGGCGACACCACTCGTTTGGAAATAAAGCTAGTCGGTTCGCTGCGTGACCTTAGTGATGAAACATCTCTTGATCCTTTAGAGCACCCGCCCAGGCCGGCTTGCCTCTGCCCGGCAGCCATAGTGCATGCGACAATGTCATATCGTTGCTATGACTACTATATTTCCGCTTGATTCGAACCTGATTGTGGTCACCCCTGACCATTTAAAGCGAATGGCGTGGGGAACACATTTCCAGGGGCCCCAGCGGCGAATCGTGAGATACGATTTGTATCTGCATGGGCAGCGCAAATGCAAAGGGGAGTTGCTCGAATGCGGACATATTTTGGTCCCGAGCGACGGATCGCGGCACATGCACAGGCGCTGCCCGTTGTGCCAAGACCCACTGCGCTCCCAATGCACATAGTGAGCTGCCGCTCGCTGCACGCGGAGCTCACTGCACGTCTTGTGTTGTTGGTTGGGCATCGGCATTGCCGTGGAGGCGAATTCAGCACGGGCTGCTCGATTCGCAAGCAGTCCCACGTCACTCTTTGGCGGGTGCGAGCGTGGCTTTCTTGACTTGGCCAACGATGGCGAAAGCGCGATTCCTGCGGCGCTGGTTGTCGCCCATTTTGCGATGCCGGGAGAGATCTTCCCAAGCCTAAACCTCCTCGAAGTAAGGCCGGATCATCGGCGTTCGAGGAGTATCTGATTTTGCGTCCGGTTAGGGTGGCCAGTTCCCCTCCCCGTTGCAGCAGCTTGCTCTCCACCGGCGTGCCTGCAGAGTCGGGGACGCGCCTTGATCCGGCCATCCTGGCGCCGTGTAAATATCGCAGTAGAGCAATCGGATTTAGACAAAACCAAGGACGGCTGACTCCCCCACGGTATCAGCCCTCCCATTTAAGGCGTGGGTCCTGGGTTCGAGTCCCAGCGCGCTCACCATGATTCCGCACGACTTGCGCCATCTCTGGTTAGTGAATTTCAGACGCCATAAGCGTCGGGCTAGCCTTCAGCCGCAGGTTTGATCCCTTCCGCCTTCAGCTTCCCCCGGCGAGCCCCTCCGGCATACCCCCAGCTTCTGCAAATAGTCAAATCACAACGGGATGTGACGGCTGTTACTGACAGGGAGTAGCTGCAGGGTCATCGTGTGTGATGGATAGGTCTCCGAGAGGAGGTGGTGTCCTATGCTAAGCCTCGTTAGAAACAAACCGCAAGCTGTTTACCCCGAGATTAAGAACATCCTCTTCGCAACCGACTTTTCGCAGTGCTCGGCGGGCGCACTGGAGTGTCTGCACGCGCTCGCGGAACTCGACGGCGCCACCATACACGTGGTGCATGTCGTTTCCCCGCGGCCAGGCGAAGCTGCATCCGCTCCAGGACAGCTCCCGAGCCACACCGTCCATGCCGACGTGCCTGTGTTCCTGCAGAAGCACCCAGTCGGAGATACTCCCTTCGACGTCTGGACGGCCCACGGTCCGATTGCGGAAACCCTGGTGAAACTGGCCCGTTCCGAGCACATGGACCTGATTGCTCTCGGCACTCACGGCCATCAACCGGAAGCGCCTGGTCTTGGGTTGGTGGCAGGCAAAATCCTGTCCGCTGCGCCCTGCCCTGTCTTCACTGTTGGAGCTTCGGCAAAAGCGCAAGGAGGCGAGCGACTGGAGCGAATTCTGTATGCGACGGACTTTTCTCCGGCTTCGCTGCGCGCTCTTCCCTATGCCGTATCTCTGGCGACGAAGAACGGATCGCAACTGCTGATGGTCTACGTCGACACGCCCGAGTTCTCGGCCGACTGGCTGATGGAGGCGCTTTACGAGGGCCAGATGCTCAATCTGTTGCCGTTCGATCCAGGTCTGTGCGGCGTCGAACCGATCGTCGCAATCGGGCCGGTAGCAAAGGGGATTCTAGACACGGCGGCGGAACACGACGCCGACCTGATTGTTATGGGCTTTCCGCTGGAGGCGCCAAAATACATCGGCGAGATCCATGCGCGCGCCCCTTGCCCGGTTCTGTCCGTCCGGTGAAAACTCATCTGAACATTCGGGCGCGACTCCTGCCGCGCCCATTATTCACAATTTATCCGCCGATCTTGACCACTACCTTACCCATCGGTCCCTGGCTTAGACGGGCAAACGCCGCCTTCACGTCGGCAAATTCGAAGACACTGTCCACCACGGGGCGCTTCCCTAACTTGTCCAGGCGCTCCACGCACTGCATCCAGGCGGCCCTGGCGTGCGGGTGCGAGTAGTCGGCCACCGAGACACCTCCAATACGGTTCCGGCGGAAGAACAGCGTTCCGGTGTTGAAATCCGGCACCGCGCCGCCGCTGCGGCCAACCACGCTGATGCGCCCCCCGAAGCCGAGCATCGCAATGATTTCATTGAAGAGTGGTCCGGCGACGCAGTCGACCGCCAAATCCACCCGCTTGGGAGCGATGGCCGCGAGCACCTGCTTCCTAAGGCCCTTCTCCGTGGGATCGAAGACATAATCGGCGCCGAGCTGCTTGAGCTGCTCCGCCTTCTGTGCGCTGCGCGACAGCGCGACGACCGTCAGCTCCATCGATTTTGCAAGCAGCACCGTTGCCGAACCCACGCCGCCGGAGGCCCCCGTGATCAGCACCACGGACCCGGGCACCGGCGGCGCCTCCAACGGGGCCCCCGGCGCGCCCGTTGTTGGCGTGCTGGGGCGAGGCTCGCTCCATTGCGTCAGCGCCTGCCAGGCGGTGAGATAAACCAGCGGCGCGCCGGCAGCCTCCTCCAGCGACCAGCCACGCGGCACCGGGACCACCTCGGCTGCGCCGGCCAGGGTCTTCTCCGCCAGCGTTCCCCACGTCTCCACTCCCGCATTTCCGTGCAGAATCGCGACCGTATCGCCAGGCCTTACGCCATCGACTCCCGTGCCCACGGCAATCACCTCGCCCACGCCGTCGCGCCCCAGCACATGCGGCAGCGCGGGCTTGGCGGGATACTGCGCCTGTGCCAGAAAAGCGTCGGCCGGATTCAGCGCGGCGTAGATCGTTCGGATGAGAACCTGGCCGGGGCCGGGCTGAGGATCGGTGACCTCGTCCAGACGCAACTTCTCCACACCATCGTATGAATCCATCAGCCATGCGCGCATTGTCTTCCCTTTCTAACGCCGCTTCCTATTTTGGCGGCCCACTCAAGCTTATTGCCGGAGTGGGGATGTGCGTGGGTCCTCAGTCTAACGCGCTACTTCGAAGCGCCCCTTACTCCCGGGGACCGAGCGCGGCGTCCAGCACCTCAACGAGGTGAAGCATCGGCAGCGGATGACCCGCTCTTCGCAGCGCGCCGGCGAGTTGCAGCAGGCAGCCTGGATTGCCGGAGACCACGGCCTGCGCGCCTGAGCGGATGATGTGCTGCGCCTTGCGGTCGGCGAGTTGGCGCGCGGGCACCGGCTCGATGAGGTTGTAAACACCGGCTGAGCCGCAACAGATCCCCGCCTCGGGAAGCTCGATCACCTCAAGCCCGGAGATTGCGTTGAGCAACTGGCGCGGCTGGGAGCTCACCCCTTGCGCATGCTGCAGGTGGCAAGCATCGTGGTACGCGATCTTCATGCGCACCGGCTTCGGCGCCGCGGAAAGACCGGGGGCCCCGGCAAGCCGCTCTTTGGCTTGCTGGGGCAGAAGCTCGGCGGCCAATTCTGAGATGTCGCGACACTTCGCGGCGAAGCGCTGGGCGCGCTCGGCATACTGCGGATCATCGCGCAGGAGATGGCCGTACTCCTTCATATGCGAGCCGCATCCGGCGGCGTTGATCGCGATCGCATCCACTCCGGCGCGCTCGAACACATCGATCAGATTGCGCGCCGCTGCCTCGGCCTCCGCTTCGCCTCCGGTGTGCGCCATCAGCGCTCCGCAGCAACCCTGCTCCGGCGGTAGGACGACCTCGCAGCCGAGTGCAGCCAGCACCCGGACCGTGGCCGCATTCACATCGCTGAAGAAGACTCGCTGCACACAGCCGAGCAGCACACCCACGCGCATCCGAGGCTTGCTATGCATAACACTGCCCGGCTCCGGCGCGAAGAGTTGGCGCCGATTCAGTTCGGGAAGCAGCGATTCGAGCGCCTCGAGACGCGCACCCGCCAGGCGCAGCAGGCCGCTGTTGCGCAGCAACCATCGCAACCCGGAGCGCTGATAGAGCCACAGCAGAGGCATCAGCCGGCGCAGGCGTTGGGGATGCGGAAATAAGGCGAAGATCAGACGGCGGAAGAGGCGGTCGAGCAGCGGGCGGCGGTAGTTGCGCTCGATCTGCGCCCGCGTTGCCTCGATGAGTTTGCCATACTGCACGCCCGAAGGACACGCCGGCATACAGGCCATGCAGCCCAGGCAGCGGTCGAAGTGGCTGACGAAGTTGCGGTCCATCGTCGGGGTCCCCGGCGATCCCGCGGTTGACTCGGCGGGGCGGTGCGCGCCTTCGGCCGCCATCTTCATCAGGTAGATGCGGCCACGCGGGGAATCCATCTCCTGGTGCCAAAGCTGGTAGGTAGGGCAGACCGGCAGACAAAAGCCGCAGTGCACGCACTGGTCGATCAGGTCCATCTCGGGCGGATGATGCGAATCGAATGCGCCGATTTTCGTACCCCGGCTCGCCGGGTCTGTAAGCGCCTCGAGCGGGACCGTCTGCCGCATCAGATTCCTCCCACGAAGCGTCCACGATTGAAAATTCCGCGTGGATCGAACTGCTGCTTGATGCGCATCATCAGCGAAAGGGCGCTGCCGGCGTCGCCCCAAATATCGACCTTCTCCCGGACACAGGGAGGTGCCTGTAGCAGCACTGCAGATTCTCCCGCGGACACAAGCAACGCGCGAAGCACGGAGATAAACTCAGCGAGCCGTGCGCATTCCATGGAACCGTCTTCGCCAAAATCCAGGCGCAGCCATCCGAGCCCGGTGGAGTGCATCAGCAGCGTCCAGCCGGAGCCGGGGTCCCCGGCGCGCCCGCTGTTGGCGTGCTGGGGCGAGCCGAGCGAGGACCGCACGAATTCGGCAACAGACGCAAGCTGTGTGGGCAGAACGCTCAGCTTGAGGATGCAACTGGGATTCGTGTCACCGCCAGGTTTCCACAGCTGCTCGCGCATCTGCCATGGGCCGGCCTCGGGCTCCGTGGGACGAACTTCGCCCGCCAGCCTGCGCAAGGTCTGCATCTGCGCGTCGATGCCGGCCGCAATACCGTCAATCCGCACATCGACATATGTCGATCCACCCTCGCCGCTTCCCTGCCCTCCTGTCCGCATCTGCACTCCACTAGGCACAACCTGCGAATCGGCGACGGCCAGCACGAAATCTCTCGCCCGCTCACAATCGGCAAACGTCCAGCTCAATGTCTGCGAACACTCCGGCAGCGGATGCAGGCGAAAGACGGCGCGGGTGATGATGCCGAGGGTGCCAAGCGAGCCCGCCATCAGCTTGGGCAGATCGTA
>WNGE01002916.1_pt1 | contig 22295 bp, 20 predicted proteins | sample 5400651 | NCBI WGS metagenome assembly WNGE01 (sample SAMN13153370, study PRJNA577476) | soil metagenome | isolation source: 60 cm soil or saprolite under grassland replicate 2 | place: USA:California | collected 2016-06-15 | reverse complement strand
ACGCGACCGCTACCATCGATCCATGCAATTTGAGTTTTGGGCTCCAACGGAATTTCGCCGCCCGGCAATCGAAAAGCTACATTGGAAAGTCCGCCCTTGGGAAGCTTGCCCCTGAAAAAAACAGCCATGCCGCCCTCACTGAGATTAGTGGCTGTCGCTTTCAGTTGTTGACCCTCGCCAAAAACTAACGTGACCGGAATTTCTACCGGGTGCCGGAAATATCGCCGGCGCTCGCGTAGCATCAGGCCAATCGCCGTGCCGAAACACCGCGTTGCGCTTACCGCTGAGACCGGTTTCTGCAATACAAAATTAGCGCCCATCTGAAAAGCTTCCCGGGTAGTGGTGTGTCCATTCAGAATTGCGAATGTGATGGAGTTCCGGTTGCTGGCAGTCCGGCGCAAGGTTTCGAGCACTCCCAAGCCACCGTGCAGGTCGTCGCAGTCGACGATAACTGCGTCAAATTTTTCGCATGAAAGAATTTCGCTACCCGAGTCTGCGCCCCGGCAAATTTCCACTTCTATAGCTAGTTTCTCCAGGGCCGGCCGCAGGACGCGAATCACCTGCGGATCACGGCTCACGAGAAGCGACTCCAACGGCATGATGCATTGATGTTAGCCTCGATCCTGGACCCCCAAAAGTAACTGAGGTAATTGACCATTTGCGCGACGGTTCCGAGACCAAACTCGCCGAGCTCAAATTCAGCATTTTGTTCTGGAAAGCAAAGGCCAGAATCGGGAAACTATTCCCGTGTACAAAGACGTCTACCTCTCGCTCGGCTCTAACCTTGATGATCGTGCCGCCAACCTGAATATCGCCATTACAGGTCTCGCTGCATTAGGCCGCGTCGAGGCCGTATCTTCGTTTTACGAGACCGAGCCGGTAGGATTCGCCGCTCAGCCTTGGTTCCTGAATTGTGCCGTTAAACTCAGCACCGAGAAGATGCCGAAGCAACTGCTTTCCGGAATCCTTGATCTGGAGCGGCAAATGGGCCGCCGGCGTCTCGAAAAAAAAGGTCCGCGCATCATCGATATCGATATCCTGTTCTTCGGAAATTCGATCATTGACACGAAAGACCTCGTGGTCCCCCATCCCGAAATACACCAGCGCCGGTTCGTGCTGGAACCATTAATCGAGATCGCACCTGAGGTCAGGCACCCCGTGTTCAAGCGGACAGTTCGGGAGCTGCGAGATGCTTTACCGCCTGGGCAGCCGGTGAGGCGGATAGAAAATTCTTCTCCGCGGATCAACGCGAATGAGCGTGAAAGAAAGCCTCATACCTAATCTGTGTAAATCCGCTTGAATCTGAGCGAAAGAAACCGACAGCGCTACGGCACGATGATGCTGCTGCGTGCTTCTTGCGGCGCAAGCACAGCAGACTCTTTATCGGGGAATTGTCCAAATAGGAAATCGACAAAGGCGCGGGATTTGGGTCGTCCCGACGTGCGCCCATGCGCCATGCGCAAGACGAATACCAGCGTCCGCAGCACGTCTGAATCACGCAGGCGCGTATAGCCCAGGTGCTTCTGCTCGGCTTCTCGGTACTCCTTGATCATTGTCTGCACGTCCGCTACTACTGCCTGCTGACTCATGCTGGCGATTGGGATCTCATAGTGCAGTCCCGAATTGGCCAGGGTCTCATAACTTTTCGTGATGACGGTGAGGCCGGCAATGAGATCGGCATCTTTGAGCGTGCGATCCCCGCGCGCGCTCTTCGCCAAGGCGTAAGTCAGGCCCATGATGAGATGCTCATGTTCATATAAGAATTGATCGCCGATCTCTATTTGAAGGAACAGAGCCGTCCGATCCAATTCAGCCATTGGACGCGGTTTCTCGTGTTCGCGCGCCTGCTGAAGGTAGACGCAGTCACTGGGACAATCGAGCGTCACCTCGCGCTGCTCGCCGCAACACTGCGGGCAAATCCGGCCATGCACAGCGGGGCAGAAGCGCTTCTCCTTGCGCTTTTCGCAAATCGCACAACTCACGGGAATCAATCTCCTCGAAAGATTATGACAGAGACGAGGGTTGCGGCTGCTGAACGCCAAAATGGGGCCTCGGGGGAGTCTGCGGCGGAGAACCCTTGATTTGTCGCGGCTTTCTGGCGCTGGCGTGAAAAAAAGCCGCCTAAAATGCGGGTTTGGAGCTGTTTTTCCACAGGAGCGATAGTGTAAGATGCGGAAATCGCAGGAAAATTGAACTTTCAATCAGAGGAGGACTCATGGCTTCAGGCATGACCAAGACCCAACTCGTCCGCCATTTGGCGGAAAAAGTGGGCACGAACAACAAGACAGCAGCGACTTTTCTCGAACACTTGACCGACACTGCAGTTAAGGAGACCAAGAAGAACGGTCTCTTCGTAGTTCCCGGCCTCGGCCGACTGAAAAAAGTGCATCGCAAGGCGCGCATGGGGCGCAATCCGCAGACTGGAGAGCCCATCCAGATCAAGGCAAAAACTACGGCAAAGTTCTACCTCGCTAAATCAGCCAAGGACGCCATCGCTCCCAAGAAATAGATTCTCGTCGTCCTCGTGTAAGGGCCGCCGCCCGCACAGCCTGTTACGAAACGGGCCGGCAACAAGTAGGAGAAAGCGATGTTCGGAAACGCCGGACATCGCTTATTTGTTTTTGATTGTTGTTCGCCGAAGATTGCGGGAGCTTACATCGCCAGCGCAATCTGGTCTCGGTCGGTTCCTCACGGACAAAGCCCAACTGGGCCATATCCAGCCGTCCCACGAACGCTTCGATCACCCGACAGATATGGGTTCGGACGAATCACTTCGTCCAACGTCCCTGTTCCCGTGCCTCGCCACGGATGTACATCATGTGGGCGGCCTTTCACTTTTCCAAAATTTACACGCTCTTTACACGATCTTTACACCAAGTTATCGCCAGGTGCTTCTAATCAGAGCAGCCACTACTTCAAAAATCTAGGACAACTGAGGAAAAAGACACCATGGACCTGTCTCGAGCGAAGGCGACTTTTGCAATTCTGTGTGGAGCAGCCGGTCTGGCGCTGACTGCTGGGCACCTAAACATTCGTCCACCCCGGCCCGAAATCGTGCGTTTTGCAAGCAATGCGGCTTTTCGCGACGGCGTATATCAAGGCAAGCTGGATGCGCAGCACGGGAGCAAACCGCACATCCGGAGCGCGCGCTGGAGCGCAGAGCCAGATCGGCTGGCTTTCGTTTCCGGGTACAAGCTCGGATATCAGGACAGCCCAAGCTGGCGCAGATCGCGCTAACGTCCTTTGGGGAGCGATGCTCCCAAGATCAGATTCATGCTGTTATTCTGAGTTCGCAAGATGCAACGGCTGCGGAGCACCTTGCAGAGAGACAAAGCTTTGCGGTCGGCAGCACGCCAGCTTCAAGCGCGCGCGGTCGGCCTTAAACCTTTTGTCTTTACCCACGGCATGTAGCGCTTGCTCCAGAATCTCCCCGCCCGCGTGCGAGGGTGGGGGCACGAGCCGGTAATGCATCCATTTGCCGTCGCGCCGTGCAGCTACGATTCCTGCCCGCCGAAGATACGCCAGATGCCGTGAGATCTTCGGCTGGCTGGTTTTCAATATCTCCACAAAGTAGCAGACGCAGACCTCCCGGCCATTCATAAGGTTCAGCAATCTCAGCCGGGTAGAGTCGGCCAGGGCACGGAAGAGTTGTTCCAACGAATAGGATTTCTGCGCGGCCACAATACCTATTTTACATTAGAACATATGTGCCTTGACATATGCATCATGGCGGTATAGGCTCGACGTATTCGTATTAGCGAATATGATTGTGATTCCAGTTTCGAGAAGTGAGCTTGCCATGAATTCAGCCGATGTCACCGCCTTGAAGGCGCATGTCGCCATTAACGTGCGCAATGTTGAAGCCAGTCTTGAGTTCTACAGAAAACTATTCGGCATCGAGCCGTGCAAGGTACGCAAAGGTTACGCTAAGTTTGATGTCTCAAATCCAGCGCTCAATTTCACTTTGAATCAAGTCCCGTTTACGGGTGCCGGCACGCTCTTGCATCTGGGAATCCAGGTTGCCTCGACGGAAGATGTGCTTGCCATCCGCCGCACTTGGACGGACGCCGGACTGATCACCCGCGACGAAATGAAAACTGATTGCTGCTACGCGCTGCAGGACAAAACCTGGGTGCGCGATCCTGACGGCAACGAATGGGAGGTTTTCGTCGTACTGGAGGACAATTTGCCGGAGAAGAAGTCCCAAGGCGCCGCTTGCTGCACTCCAGCCGCAACGTCCGCGGAATCGTGCTGCACGGTGCAGGCAGAGCCTTGCTGCACTAGCTAATGAAAACTAGGCGGCACAATTTGAAGCAGCGGCTCGTAAGTGAGGCGATCGGGACCGGCTTCCTTGTGGCGGCAGTGGTCGGCTCTGGCATTATGGGCGAGAGACTCGCCGGCGGAAACGGCGCGGTGGCTCTTTTGGTAAACACCATTGCCACCGGAGCGGCTCTGGTCGCGTTGATCTGCACCTTCGGGCCGATTTCCGGCGCTCACCTGAACCCAGCCGTGTCGCTCGCCGATGCTATAGAGGGCGGTATCACGTTGCCTGAGATGCTCGCCTACATCGCGGCTCAGTGCATCGGTGGGATAGGCGGGACAATTGCCGCTAATCTCATGTTTAGCCTGCGCTGGTACTCACCCTCTGCTCACGCGCGCAATGGAAGTGCTCTGCTGTTCAGCGAGTTTGTGGCAAGCTTCGGACTTCTGTGCGTTATCTGGGGATGCTCGCGGCTGCGCTCAGGCATAGTGCCGTTTGCAGTTGCCAGCTACATCACCGCAGCGTACTGGTTCACTTCTTCGACATCTTTCGCGAATCCCGCCGTGACGCTGGCTCGCTCATTGACAAACACATTCACCGGCATCAGACCCGTGGACGTGCCGCTGTTTGTGGTTGCGCAGGTTGCAGGAGCGCTAAGCGCTACGTTCTTGTTTCGTTGGCTCGCTCCGAACCTTCCCGCAACCGCCTGTCAGGTGCTGGTTCCACATCCAGACACGGAAAGTGCGCGCGTATGAAGACTGTTCTCTTCGCCTGCGTACACAACGCCGGACGCTCGCAAATAGCCGCCGCGTGGTTCAGCGCTCTTTCTGACCCTACGGCCGCGCAGGCAATATCGGCAGGCACCCAGCCTGCAAATCGAGTGCATGGTGAAGTGATCACCGCGATGAAGGAGGTTGGCATCGATCTCTCATCCGCACGTCCGCAATTGCTAACCGAAGAACTGGCTCGCGGTGCAGACGTGTTGGTTACGATGGGCTGCGGTGAGGCCTGCCCCATCATTCCAGGAATCGAAAGGGAGGACTGGCCTGTCGCCGATCCCAAGGGACAATCGCTGGAAGCGGTTCGCGTGATTCGCGACGACATTCATCGGCGAGTTACGGCGATGCTCGCCGAAAGAAGTTGGGGACGAAAATAACCCGCGCAATAGCCCCACATGTGTTTACAAATGACGTGCAAATGATCCCGCAAATTAAGGCGCGGTGTCTCCCATCTCGAATAGCTCGACTTCGCGGTGCCAGTCTGATTCAGCGTAGGCGTGAATTAAGCGGGCACAGCGATTCCATCGCAAGATGGCGTCGTCATTTCCAGTGGGACGAATCTTTTCCGCCTCTTCATAGGAATGCATAGCTTCTTCCAGCAGAACCAGCAGTGTATGAGGCGGACGTCCGGCCCGGAGCTGCGCTTTCGCGCGCCGCTCGTGCAAAAGTCCCGTATAGTACAGTTTTTCATAATGATCTGTCAGTTGCTGGAATGCGTTCTCTACCTCGGCGTAGCGGTCTGATGTGCTGCCTGTGAACTGGTCCGTGATTGCCAGACCTAAGAAGCGGAGCGCCAGTTGATGGCCCGGTTCCACAGCCAGCACGTCCTGGCAAATGGATTCCGCTTCCTCGGGCTCATTGAGGAAGCGATACAGCTCGACTTTGGATAGAGCGGCCTCGATCCCTTCCGCAGAAATCGTTTTCAATTTGAATTCCATAGGCTCTCTTGACTGTTCCTGCCTTCAGGCGTTACGGGAAAATTCAGAAAAGCAGATTCCTCGGCGGCTAAAGCCGCCTCGGAATGACAAAAATAAAGCGCTCATCGGCACGATTAAAGTCGTGCACTTCCCACGTCTGCTTGCCCTTCCCGCTTCTGCGACAACCAGCGTTTTTTGCTCTCGTGAAGGTATGCCCTTCCAAACATCTAGTAAGCCAGAATCGCGGATATTCAATGAAAATTCCACAACAGGTAACCTGCCAATGCAGTTCCGAAAATTGCTCCGCCGTAGCAACAAACGAAAATCAGTTCATTCAGGTGCTTGATCTGCAGCCCATCGTACAGCGTGTAGCGAAAGCGATGCGCCCAGTGAAACAGCGCCAGGAAACACAGTGCAAACAGATAAATTCTGGTGAGCGGCGACGTGACCAGCGCATGCAAATATTGGTAGCCGGGAGCGGGAATCCATCCCAGGGGAAACGCAAGCCCGAGGAGGAAAAGGTGCACCGGTATGACGAAAGCGGCAAAGACACCGCCCGCGCTGAACAGCGACCACAGAACCGGCTCATTCGAGTGCTTCACCATCTATGACCTCACGAGAAACCAGGCCACCACCAGCGAGACTGCTGCCCAGGCGGCATAATTTGCGCTCACAATCCAACGGTCCGGCACACGCTTGCCGCGCAAGCGCACGACCATTGCGCGTGGCGTCAGGTTGAACCAGGTTATGGCATGAAAAACCACAAAGAACAGGGCAATTAGGTTCAACAACACGATGCCCGGATTTTGCAGCCAATGCTCGAACCTGGCATATGCATCGGGTCCGTGCGACAGCGCTCGGATTTGCAGCAGAAGAACCGCCACAAACCAGGCGACGAAAACGCTGCTGATCTCCCGCAAAATAAATTTCAGGTAAGGCCATCGTGCCAACCACCACCAGGTGGAGACATGCGTGCGATACCAGCGCGGATGGTACTCGGTGTATCTGGCGGCCTGCTGTGTGTTGCTCATTTCGTGTGCCTGGTTTCGCGGGATCTCGTAAGCTTCATTTTTCGGCGGATTCATTCTTCGACCAGGGCATCAAGAAAGATTTGAACCGCTCGATAGTCGCCGTCAGCTTGTATTGCTGGATGGCGCCGGCCGGGTCCACGTGCTTGGGACAAACCTGGGTGCACTCTCCCACGAACGTGCATCCCCAGATTCCCTCATGCTGGGCCAGCACGTCCATGCGCTCATGCGCGCCCTGGTCACGCGAGTCCATGTTGTAGCGCTGCGCGAGCGCGATCGCCGCCGGACCGATGAATACCGGATCGAGACCATATACCGGACAGGCGGCGTAACACAACAGGCAATTGATGCACATGCTGAACTGCTTGTAGCGATCGAGTTGGTCCGGAGTCTGGAGGTATTCGCCCTCGGAAACTGGTTTTTCGTCTCCGCGAATGAGCCACGGCTTGACGCTTTGCAGCTTGCTCATGAAGTCGGTGATTTCGACCACCAAGTCGCGAATCACGGGAAAATAGCGCAACGGCTGCACCCGCACGGGGCTTCCGTCCCGAGCGTAGTCAGAAAGGAAAGTGGCGCAGGTCAGCTTAGGCTCGCCGTTCACCATCATGCCGCAGCTTCCACAAATACCCATGCGGCAGGACCAGCGAAAAGTGAGTGAGCCGTCCACCTTGTCCTTGATGTAATTCAAGGCGTCGAGCACCACCCAGTCCTTGTGCACGGGTACGTCGTAGCGCTGAAAGCTGGGCTCGGCGTCGCGTTCCGGCGAATAGCGAAGAACTTCCAAGCTGATGGTTTCAGCCATTTCCTACCTCGCTGCGACTTCTTTCACCTCAGATTGCACACCGTAAATGCGCTCCCCGGGCGGCCAGCGAGTGATGACAACGGCGGCTTGTTCCACCCGGGTGCTGCCGTCTGGGTTGCGGAAAATCAGAGCGTGCGCCAAAAAATTTCTATCATCGCGAACAGGGAAGTCAGTGCGCTGGTGCGCTCCGCGCGACTCGGTGCGATGCAGCGCGGACTCCACGATAGCTGAGCCCACATCGAGCATGAAGCCGAGCTCCAATGCTGCCAGCAACTCAGTATTGAATGTAAGGCTGTGATCCTCCAGTCTAATATCGCGGAATCGCTCTCTGAGCTCACGCAGCTTGTCGGATGCTTTCTCAAGCGAACTTTGATTGCGATAAATGCCCGCGCCGTTTTCCATCGCCTGATGCATCTCCGAGCGGATAGTGGCGAGGCGCTCACGGCCGCCGGTCTTGCGCAGGAACTGTTCCTCAAGACGGCGTTTCTCATCGTTCGCCTGCGCGATGACGTGTTCGCTGGACGGCTTCCGCTCCAAGGCCGCCATGGCCGCGGCTCTGCCGGCCCGGGCGCCAAAGACGAAAAGCTCAGGCAGCGAGTTGGAACCCAAGCGGTTGGCGCCGTTAATGCTCACGCACGCCACCTCTCCCGCGGCGTACAAGCCGGACAACGGCGTCGCGCCATTGTTGTCCGTGCTTACCCCGCCCATCATGTAATGAATGACTGGCCGCACCGGTATGAGTTCCCTGATGGGATCAATGTTCTCGTATTTCAGACACAGCTCGCGCACAAACGGCAGCCGACCGTTGATCACTTTTTCGCCCATGTGGCGAAGATCAAGATGGACGACTGGTCCGTATGGAGTTCCCGTCGTGCGGCCCTTCTCCACCTCTTTGACGAAGGCTTGGGAGAGACGATCGCGGGGGCCGAGTTCCATGTTGCGCAGGACGGGCTCGTCAGTCGGCGTGCCGAGGTTGTAATCCTGAAGATAGCGGTATCCGTCCTTATTGATCAGATATCCGCCCTCGGAGCGAGCCGCTTCCGTGATGAGAATGCCCGTGAATGGCAGGCCGGTGGGATGGTACTGCACGAACTCCATGTCTTTGAGCGGAGCGCCCGCCTGGAACGCCAGCGCCATACCATCGCCCGTCTTGATGCTGGCGTTCGTGGTGAAGGGAAAGACACGCCCGCACCCACCAGTGCACAGGATCACGCTCTTCGCCGTGATGGCCTGAATTCTGCCCGACATCAGTTGCAAGGCGACCACACCTTGCACTCTGTCCTCATCTACTAACAGCTTGGTTACAAACCATTCGTCGTAGCGGGTGACGGCCTTGAATTTGAGTGTGGTCTGAAACAGTGTGTGCAAAAGGTGGAACCCGGTCTTATCAGCGGCAAACCAGGTTCGCATCTTCTTCATGCCGCCGAACGCCCGAACCGCAATGTGTCCATCCGGATCACGGCTCCACGGGCAACCCCAATGCTCCAGCCGCAACAACTCTTCCGGCGCCTCTTTTACGAAGATTTCGACGGCATCCTGGTCGCAGAGCCAATCGCCGCCGGAGATGGTGTCGTAAGCGTGGTCATCCAGTGTGTCTCCCGGCTTGATTACCGCGGCAGCGCCACCCTCCGCGGACACGGTGTGGCTGCGCATCGGGTAAACCTTGGAGACCACAGCCACGCTGAGATTTGGGTTGGTCTCGGCCACGGCAATGGCAGCTCGAAGGCCGGCGCCACCGCCGCCGACCAGAAGAACATCGTGATAGGAGATGTCCATAAGCCGCGAGACTCGCTGCGCAAATGATTCAGCTAGTTTCTATAGCCTGAGACCAAGTAAAGAACGAAGAGGGCACATTCTGCAACTAATCAGGAGCGCGTGCAACCTTAAATTACACCCTGCCGGAGCAAAAAAATAACCGGAGGACACAGCGCCTCCGGTTGGTCCGTATTTAAAAAACTAAATAATCTTCTCGCCCACAGCTTTTCCCTGCGTGAACAGGTAGAGGTAATCCGGTCCACCGGATTTGGAATCTGTGCCCGACATGTTGAATCCGCCAAACGGATGGCATCCTACCGTCGCACCCGTGCATTTGCGATTGATGTAGAGATTGCCGACATGGAACTCACGGATCGCGCGCTCAATCTTTTCACGTGAGCGCGTGTAGACCGCCCCAGTCAGGCCAAATTCGGTGTCATTCGCGATCTGAAGCGCATGGTCGTAGTTTTTGGACTTGATGACCGTCAGCACGGGCCCAAAGATTTCTTCCTGCTCCAGCTTCGATTTTGGCGGAATGTCAGCAACGACCGTCGGCTGAATGAAATATCCTTCACCAGCATTCGTGGCGCGAGCGCCGCCGGTGATCACCCGTCCGTCTTTCTTACCCTGCTCGATGTAGCCCATGATCGTCTTCATCGAGCCTTCGTTAATTACCGCGCCCATGTTGGCGTTTTCGGCTGGATCTCCGACGTTGATCTTCTCTACTCTGGCCTTCAATTTCTCCAGGAACTTGTCGTAAATGCGTTCATCAATAATCGCTCGCGAGCAAGCCGAGCACTTCTGGCCCTGGAAGCCGAAAGCGGAAACAGCTACGCCCTCAACGGCTGAGTCGATGTCCGCATCGGCATCGACGATGATCGCGTCCTTGCCGCCCATTTCGAGAATCGTCCGTTTAATCCACACTTGGCCAGGTGTCTGGTCGGCGGCGACCTTGTTGATCCGCAATCCCACTTCGCGCGAACCCGTAAAGGCGATGTAGCGAGTTTTGGGATGGGCCACAACCGCATTCCCAAAGCTGGCACCCGCCCCGGGGCAGAAGTTGACCACGCCCTCAGGCATACCGGCTTCTTCGAGCAATTCGACAAATTTCGCAGCGATAGTCGGCGAGTCGCTCGACGGCTTCAAAATCACGGTGTTGCCGGAAACTATCGAAGCCAGCGTCATGCCGGCCATAATTGCGCACGGGAAATTCCACGGCGGTATTACCGCTCCCACCCCCAGCGGGATGTACAGAAGTGTGTCGCGCTCGCCGGCCATCTGCACCGGGAGCTCAGTCCTGGCGAGACGTAGCGCTTCCCGGCTGTAGTACTCGCAAAAATCGATGGTCTCGGCGACGTCCGCGTCTGCCTCTGCCCAATTCTTGCTAACCTCAAATACCATCCAGGCGCCAAGCTCGAACTTGCGCTCGCGCAGCAAATCGCCTACGCGGAACAAAAGGCTGGCACGCTCCTCGAATGATGTCTGGCTCCAGGTCTCAAAAGCCGCGAGCGCGGCTCTCATCGCGGGTTCCACGTGCTCTTTTCCGGCTTTCTGGTGAATGCCCACGATCTGAGAAGGCTTTGCAGGATTGAGAGACTTAATCTTGTCCGTCGTCTTCACCCGTCTGCCGCCAATAATCAAGTCATACTCACGCCCAAGCTGCCCTCGCACTTTCTCAATAGCGGCGCGCATCTTGCGCGCGTTTTCTTCCTTCGTAAAATCAGTGAGCGGCTCGTTTACGAACGGTCTTTCATGTATACGAATCTTCGGACGAGTAGGGGCTTCAACGGTTGCCATGAGTGCACCTCAGGGAGATATGAGTCGTACAGGACGATTCGGCGACAGTCAATTCTAGCACCGTGCGGACGAGGACGTCCGCCGCATACTATGGGACCTTGACCGACTCGCGCTGTTCTGCGGGCCGGTAGCTCATCTTCGCCGTGCGCTCCAGCTTGTCCCAGGCGAAACGCTGGCCCTCAATCGCGCGCTTCAAGGTTTTGAGCAGCACCACCGAGAATAACTGGCGATACGCAAATCGTTGCAGCCAAACCTGGCTCAGCAGCCAAATGTCCTCGCGCCCTTCCGCTTCGCGGCGTTCGAGTGCGAAGGCGATGGCCGAAGCCAAGAAATCAATCACCAGGAACGCAGCGAAAAACAGCACCAGCCGCTGAAAGCTGGCCGGGTCCGTGGATTCCGGGTGGTAAAACTTCTGAATGAAATACCAAACCGTGCCGACAGAAAACATCAAATCAATAAATGGCGAGACCAGCGGCAGAACAATCTGGAAAATGAAGATATTCGGCAAAGCTATCCAGCCCAGCACGCCCTTGCGGCCGAATGCTGAGCGATGCTTCCAGACCGACTGCAGAATTCCAAACGACCAGCGGAACCGCTGTCGCATAAGCCCATTCGCATTGACCGGCGCCTCGGTATAAGCGAGCGCCCGGTCTTCATATTCCACGCGATATCCACGCTCTAGCAGCGCCATGGTCAAATCGGCGTCTTCGGCAACAGTATCGGTATGATACGCGCCAGCCTCACGCACGGCGGAGGTGCGCCATGCGCCGATCGCTCCCGGAACCACGCTCACCGCACCCAACGTGTTCAGCGCTCGCCGCTCAAAGTTCTGGCTGGTGATGTACTCTAGCGCCTGCCAGCGTGTCCACAGATTCACCCGATTGCCAACCTTGGCATTTCCCGCCACGGCGCCTACCTGCGGATCGAGAAAATGCGGCACCAGCCGGGAGATGGCATCGCGCGCAATCATCGTATCCGCATCGATGCCGACGAAAATTTCTTCATCACGCAGATGCTCGAGCCCAAAATTCAGCGCGTCGGCTTTGCCCGAATTAGGTTTAGTCAAAATAAGAACTTGGCCCCTCATTTCCTCGCGTGCAAACGCGGCGTGGGCAACTTCCAACGTCTTGTCCTTCGACCCATCATCAATAACGATGACTCGCAAATTTGGATAGTCTGACGCCAGCGCCGCCCGCACCGTTCGCTCAATGACTTTCTCTTCGTTGTACGCAGGAATTAACACCGCGACGTCGGGTTTGTACGAATCTGCTTCCCGCCCATACCGGCGCCTACGCAGGCGATCGTAAATGGCGAAAGCGCCAATGATCAGTAGACGTCCCGTCATGAGCACATCGCCGATGAGGAAAATCCAAGTGATTGCCTTAATGCTGAAGTCGAACAGCCAGAATCCGACAAAATTCAGCCGCGCTGCCCAGCGCTCGTTCGCCGGCAGAGGCGGCATCACATCGGCTCGCGTTTTTCCGAGCAGTTGATAAACGGGAACAATTTGGTATCCGCGGGCGCGAATGCCAACAATAATCATCGGCAGCGCGCGGACTGTCTCCTGCCTGTCGCCGCCGCCATCGTGCAACAAAATGATATTGCCGCAGCGCTGATCGTTTGGCGCACACGGCGGCAAGTGTGCCAACACATCGGCAGAGATTTGCTCGGCTGAGCGATGCGGATTCTCCCGCCAATCGCTCGGATCAATCTTGTTGCCGACCGTCGTGTACCCCATGTCTTGCGTAATTTCGAGCGGCCGCACCTGATCTTCGGTGTCAGGCTCCTGATCAATGGAATAAGGAGGTCGGAAGAGAATGGTCCGCATTCCCAGCCGACTGGCAAACAGCCGCTCCGTCAAATTCAGCTCCAGTTGCATAAAACGATGCGAGATATTGCTGATATCCGGATGAGTGAAGGTGTGATTGCCGATCTCGTGGCCCTCGCGGTAAATTCGCTGCGTGAGATCAGAAAATTTATCGGCTTGGATTCCGATTAAGAAGAACGTCGCCGGAGCTTGCTTCTCTTTCAAAACATCGAGAATCTTCGGCGTCCACTCGGGATCCGGTCCATCGTCAAACGTGATCGCCAGTTGATTCTTGCTCGATCCATAACGTCCTAGGCGATAAGGTTCCGGTAAAGAATCGAAATTCTCGTCCGTGATTTGTCCCGACGCGGAATCTATCGTGATCGCGCGCTCTCCGTCGGTGGGGCGCGCCTCGAGCCGCAGAATTTCCCCGTCGCCCTCCATGTCGACATCCTGCCCTGGGGGGACATCCTTCAACTTGTCCGGAGCGGCAGTTTCGCCTGGCACATCCCACACTCGCCACAGAGACCGGTCTTCCGACCCCAGTCGCCAGAGCGCGAAGGTCTTGATTCCAAGAAGCTGTGCCGCGCGCATTTCGTTGAGAGCAGTCACCGCGTCGAGAAACCAGACTTCATGTTGGCGATTGTTCTCGTCGAGATAACCGATATGCGGGTTCAGAGCGTCGCCATCGAAATCCATGTCCGCTTCCGAATCACGCGCTGTGAGCCAGGCGTCCTGTACAGAAACGTTCGTATCTTTCGCGCCCGGCGGCAGAGTTCCATGTTTAGGTTTTTGCACCCAGTCGTAACCGTAGTTGCCGATCGCGCAAATCACCTTCTCCTGCGGCACAACTTTCTTGATCGCGGTTAGGTTCCGCACGAACCAGTCTTGTGACGCCACTGGCCCCGGAGCCGCTCCGGGATAATGCTCGTCATAGTTCATGACAATGACGCCATCCGCCAAGGCAGCAACAGCGGGATAGTCGAAATCTGCGTTGCGCGCCTGCACGCTGACGTAGAGCTTCATGCCCTTGGCATGCAGATCGCCTGAAAGCTCGTTCAGCAGCGCCATGTAGCCGGGTTGAGCTTTCTGAGGGAAATCTTCAAAATCAATCATCAGGCCGCGAAATTTGTCGCTCGCAAGAAAGGCATCAGTTTGTTCGCGAAAACGCGCGCGCGCATCCGGATCGTTGAGAAATGCGCTGATGTCAATCCAATCCGTTCCATCGAAGTTCTGTACCACAGGAAAAACTTCCATTCCCGTGTCTTCCGATTTCACGAACGGCATGACCTTGTCATCCACAGAATGAACCGTGGCGCCCTGCACGACGTTGAACAGCTTGTTGGTTTGCTCGTCGACAGATTGCAGCCTGCCATCCGGGGTAAGCACTTGCAGCCATGTTGGAAAAAGCAAGTCGATCTGGCGCGCGTATTCGCGCAGCGAGGAGAAGCTGGCTGCATCCCAGGGAACGTAAAACGCGGCGCGAATGCCTTCTTCGGCATTCAGCTTCACTTGCGACGGCGCTGATTTCGATTTGCGATGGCCGCGGTGCAAGGCCGCCAGCCTGCGATGTTCCTTGGCCTTCTCTTTTTCTTTTTCCTTCAGCGCGTGGTATGGCCGCTTCTGAATTGGCAGTAAGAGATCGGGCAGACGCTCGCTGCGCAGAGCGGTATAAATGAAGGAGATGACTAGGAAGGTAAACGCCAGTGCCGCCAGGTCAAAAATCCGCCGCAGCCGCTTCCAGCGGGCTTGCCGGGGATCGTAAAAGACAGGCTGCTGCGCCATTTGCTCAAGGCCATTTCCATCCTAAGCTGCTGCTGTGGGAGGGTCAAACGGCAGGTTAATTAGTTAGATGCGATTCATTTCCCCGGAGTTGTGGATGCGGCGACTGCCGCAAAACGCGCTATATTCGCAGCGTGCGCGAACTCGTGCGCCAAAATTTCCGCTACTTCCTCCTTGCAATTCTCGCTGCGATTGCGCTGCGGCTGTTCTTTATTTTCCGTTTCCCCGGCGTCACCACGGATTCGTTCGTCTATGGGGACATCGCCAAAAACTGGCTGCAGCATGGCATTTACGGCTTGAGCGGGACGGAAGAAATTTCTCCGACCTACATCCGTCTGCCAGGATATCCAGCATTTCTCGCGTTCATCTTCGCCATCTTCGGCATGGAGCACTATCGCGCGGTCCTCGTCACGCAGATGTTCGTGGATATTGGCACCTGTTTCATCATAGCCGACATGGCGCGGCGCGTTATCTCTCCACGTGCCGCGAAGGCTACGTTCGTGCTGGCTGCGGTATGCCCGTTTCTTGCCAACTATGCTGCCGCCGCTCTGACGGAGACTTTAGAAATTTTCTTCACCGCGTTGGCGCTCGATTTCGCAATCGTTGGGCTGGATGGTCTGGGTTTTAAGCGCATGCTCCCATGGCTCGCCTGTGGTCTTGCCGTGGCCGGCGCAATTCTGCTTCGGCCCGATGGCGGTCTACTTCTGGTCACAATCGGAGTCTACTTAGCACGGCTGATTCTGCGCCACCGCCAACCGATTCTGCCACTTCTTTGGGCCGGAGCCATTGTTGCCACCGTCGCGCTCGCCCCGCTCGTCCCGTGGACGCTGCGAAACCTGCACACCATGCGTCGCTTCGAGCCGCTTGCGCCGCGCTATGCCAACAAGGAAGCCGAATACGTCCCCATGGGATTCAATCGCTGGATAAAGACCTGGATCGCCGACTACACCTCAGTTGAAGAAATCTATTGGCCGGTTCCCGGAGAAGCCATCGACCCCGCAAAGCTGCCCAATCGCGCGTTTGACTCGGAACAACAGAAGAAACAAACGTTACAAGCGATAAGCGACTACAACCAGATACTCCATGTTGATCCCGACCTCGACGCCAGATTCGAGGCCCTGGCCGCAGAGCGAATCCACGCTGCCCCGCTGCGCTACTACGTCTGGCTGCCGCTCGTGCGCATTACCGACATGTGGCTCCGCCCCCGCACAGAGATGCTCCCCGCCGACAGCCGCTGGTGGGAATTCAACGATGACCCGAAGTGGTCAGCGGTCGCCATTGCCTTCGGCGCAATCGGACTCGCCTACGTGCTCGCCGCTCCGGCCAGCCTTGTGCGTGGGGACGCAATTCGACATTTGGGGCTGCTGCTAACGTTTGTGCTCCTGCGATCCGTATTCCTGGGCACTCTCGAGAATCCGGAGCCTCGGTATACGCTGGAGTGTTACCCAGTCCTGTTGTTGCTCGCGAGCGCCTTGGCCCCCGGGGCAGGAGCCTAAAGCTGATGTCGGCCTTTCAAAAACCTGTATCTGATCTCTTGAAATCTGGATTTTTGTCTCATTAAAACGTTAAATCCTTGAAAATTCAGCTTGCATTGCTTGGCCACGGAATTGCAAAATATCCATCCAAGTCCTCCAGGGTCTCATTCCCTGTGTCAGTAAAGCTGTTTTAGGTTCGACAGCAGCCAGACCACAAATCGTCCAAAGGAGTTGCTATGCGTTCTGCCTCGCAGCTACTGGCTTTACTGTTTGCTTTCCTGCTTGCCCTAAGCACGTTTGCCTGGACCCAAACCGCCACTACCTCACTCCGCGGAACCGTCACCGACCCCAAAGGCGCGGTACTACAGGGCGCGACTGTCACGCTGAACGATGCAGCGACCGGATTTTCACGAGACAAAGACCGGCAGTGATGGTGTTTACCAGTTTCTTCAAGTCCCCCCGGCTACCTATACGCTGACTGTGGTCGCTACTGGCTTCGGTACGCTTAAGCGGGATAACGTTACCCTTCAAGTCAGCCTGCCGGCAACTGTCGACATCTCTATGGAGGTGAAGGGTAGGTCAGAGGTCGTGGAGGTAACTGGCGAGGCGACGCTAGTCAACACAACAGACGCAACCCAGGGGAATGTTTTCGGAGCCGAGCAAATTCAGAATCTGCCCGCCGAGGGGCGCGATCCCGTGAGTATCCTCAGCTTGCAGCCAGGTGTGGTTTATGTGGGGAGAAACGTGGACCAGACCTTTGATAGCCGCGGAGGCTCAGTGAATGGCGCCCGCAGCGACCAGACGAATGTCACTCTGGACGGAATCGATAACAACGATCAGGAACTTGGCTTCGCTTTCCAAGGAGCATTACGTACCCCGCTCGAATCTATACAAGAATTCCGCGTGACCACCAGCAATTCCAACGCCGACGCGGGCCGATCATCAGGCGCGCAGGTTGCTCTGCTGACGAAGAGCGGCACTAACAGCTTCCACGGTTCGGTGTATGAATACAATCGCTCTAATGTGGGTGAGGCCAACGACTGGTTCAATAAGCATAACCAGTTGAACTCAGGATTTCCGAATGAGCCGCCCCATCTAGTTCGTAACACCTTTGGAGCAACAGCAGGTGGACCGATAAGAAAGGATCGCGTCTTCTTCTTCACTGCCTACGAAGGCAAGCGCAGCAGAGAGAACTTTCAGGTCACCCGAATTGTTCCTAGTGACAATCTCCGGAATGGAATTGTCCAATACCTAACCTGTGGTGCCGGGGCAGCCACCGATTGCGACAACCCGACGCAGGTGGTGACCCTGTCTCCCCAGCAGTTTGCCAGTATGGACCCGAGCTGCACGTCTATTGGCTCTTGCCCCTTGGGGCCGGGGGCAGACCCAGCCGTAATGGCCGTATTCCAACAGTATCCGCACCCTAATAATGACACAGTTGGAGATGGTCTCGACTTTCGTGGCTTCACCTTTTCCTCTCCCGGCCCGGAAAAACTGGATACGTACACGGCGAAGATCGACTTCAATCTGACACGGAATGGCATCACGTGTTCGTGCGCGGGAATCTGCCGCGGGAATCTGCAGAACGACCACTTTGTCGAAAAGAAAGAATCAGTTTCGCAGACCGGGGACTCGGGTTCGGAATTTCCGGGGCTTCCGCCTAATCTAACCGGCCTGAGTAATTCCAAGGGGATCATTGCCTCCTACAACGCGGTACTGAGCAGCAACCTGATCAATAGCTTCCGCTATGGCTTTATTCGCCAAGGCGTGGACAATATCGGCCTAAAAAACCAGCACTTTGTGCATTTCCGCGGGCTCGACAATCCTCAGGGGTTCACCACCGCCACGCAGAGTCATGTTCCGGTTAACAACTTTGTAGACGATGTTACCTGGACCAAGGGAAAACACACGCTGCAATTTGGCGGCAATTTCAGGATCATCAACAATATCCGCAAGTCTGACTCCACGTCGTTTTTCACTGCCAGCACGAATGTCTCCTGGCTGGATAATGCGGCAATAGCCCAGCAAGGATCCAGCCTTGATCCACGCGCGTTCGGGTTTCCGGATGTAGCCGACTCGTTCGCCAACTCGTATGATTCTCCAGTCTCCGCACTCGCGGGCCTCGTGGTGGAGGTTGACTCCAACTACAACCTAACCAAGACCTTAGCAGCCTTACCGGAAGGTGCCTTCGTGCCGCGCCATTTCCGAGCCCATGAGTTCGAAACCTATGGTCAGGATTCCTGGCGTGTGACTCCCAACCTGGTCCTCACGTTCGGCCTGCGCTATACCCTGCTACAACCGCCATACGAGACGACTGGAACCCAGACTGCCCCGTCGGTCAGTCTGAATGATTGGTTCAGTAGGCGCTTTGCCGCGATGCAGGCAGGTCAGACATACGCTCCCACCGTGTCACCTTCAACCTTTCTGGGCAAGCGAACGGCAAGCAACCGTATTGGAATTGGGACTACAAGGATATTGCCCCGCGTTTCGCTTTTGCGTGGTCGCCCAGTACCGACAGCGGGTTATTTCACAAATTGTTTGGCGGAGCTGGCAAGACTTCGATTCGAGGTGGGTATGGTATTTACTATGACCATTTCGGCCAAGGCATTACGAACAGTTTTGATCGCAATGGATCATTCGGGCTGAGCACAAGTATTTCGAATCCGGCGGGCACACAGGACGTGGATACATCAGCACGCTTTACTGACCTTTTCACTATCCCGACCACCAGCCAGCAAACCACCAGCGATTGCCCGGTGGCTCCTTGCTCAATCATCAACCCGGCACCAAGCGGGAGCTTTCCGGTAACGCCGCCCACGACTGCATTTTCAATCACATGGGGGCTCGACGACAAGCTCAAGACCCCCTATTCACACGTGTTTGATTTCTCTATCACACGTGAGCTGCCGAGTGGCTTCGTATTCGAAGCGGCCTATGTAGGCCGCCTCGGGCGGCGCTTGCTCCAGGAAGATGATTTGGCTATGCCTCTTGATATCCGTGATCCGAAATCGGGCACGGATTATTTTGCTGCTACGACGCAGCTAACCAAAGCGGCTAATGCCGGCGTGGATATCAACAGTCTGGCTCCTATTCCATATTGGGAGAATTTATTTCCGGCGGCGGCAGGTAATCTCGGATTCGGACCACCCGGAGGTACCCCGAGCAAGAATAATCTGGGCTGCGCACCTGGCGGTAATTTCAATTCAACCACATACACAGCAACCCAGGCCATGTACGACATGTACTCCTGTTTCCCGGGCAACGAGACAACGGGTCTGTTTGTGGCTGATCTACTCTGTCTCCCGGCATGTGCAACGCTTCCAGGTCAGGGTGCGCCCGCACCTTTCGCGTTCTTTGATCCCCAGTGGTCATCTCTGTACGCGTGGAGGAGCATCGGCAACGCCTCGTACCACGCTGCTCAGTTCATGCTCCGACACGCCACGTCACATGGCCTGTCTCTTGATTTCAATTATACGTTCTCGAAGTCGATCGACATCGGGTCCAATGCCGAGCGAATAAATCAATTCGAGGGCTTTGGGTTGGGAAGCCAAATTATCAACTCGTGGCAACCGAACGCCCTGCGTGCCGTTTCGGATTTTGATACTCACCACCAGATCACTACCAACTGGATATATGAGCTTCCAGTGGGCCGTGGGAAGGCCTTCGGTGGAGATCTGCATGGAGTACCGCAGGCCGTACTAGGGGGCTGGAACCTCTCCGGTTTGGCTAGGTGAAAATCGCGTGGAATTCACGTCCATGGCCACTTTAGCATTGGGCACAAACTTATCGCGCAGCACCGGAGATGTCTTAGCACTGGCCAGAGTGGGCGCCGATCCGCGAATCGGCATACTCAAAGTTGCTTGCTTTTGTGCTGCGGGGTTGCGTCGCAAATCGCCCGCAATGGGACTGTAGCCTACAGTCTCGCCGGCAGTCAGTTCGCCGGCGGTTTCAACATCCACGTAGTAGTCCTCGAATTTCAGGAGCGACGGATCAAGAAAGGCTGCGACTGCCAGCGAATCATGCATATGAGGATCAACAGCAAAGCCTTGCTGGCGATTGTGAGCGATCGCGTTGCGGGCGATCTTCGCCGCTGCCTGGCTGACGGCATTCTGGCCGGCTTCGAGCTGCCGCACGTGGGCCTCGGTCAGAGCAGTCTTGCGCGTAACGTCAAGACCGACCATGGTGATGGGAATGCCTGATTGGAACACAATGCGTGCTGCTTCCGGATCGACGTAAATGTTGAACTCCGCCGCAGGCGTGATGTTCCCCCCGGAGAGCGATCCCCCCATCATGACCAGGCTTTTGATCATACCGGCAAGTTCCGGGTCAGCATTCAACGCTGTTGCAACATTCGTCAGTGGCCCTATCGTGATCAACGTTACTTCATTCGGATACTTGCGAACGATATGACGAATAAATTCCGCAGCAGGCTCGGTGACGGGTTTGAGGTTCGGCTCCGGAAAAACTGCTCCTCCCAACCCGTTTTCGCCGTGCGCGTAAGCGGCACTCACCAAACGCCGCATCAACGGCGCCTTAGCGCCGGGGGCCACTGGAATGTCTGTCCGGCCGGCAATCTCTACCATCCGCAGCGCGTTCGGAAGCGTCAATTCCAGTGGTACATTTCCCGCAACTGGAGTGATTGCCTCGATCTTCAATTTTGGCGAGCGCATGGCGAGCAGGAGCGCCAGCGCGTCGTCCACGCCGGGATCGGTGTCGATGATCACTCGGAAGGGACCACCGGCTGGCTGTTCGGGGGCACCTACTCTGGCATGTGCTTGGTGGGCGAAAGCGCTTGCTGCCAATCCGGCGGCAGAGACGGTCACAAACTGGCGGCGTGTAATGGGAAAGGATTTACCATCAGAATTCATATAGTGGCCTTGGTCCAGCGGCTGATGACATATAAGTGCGGGAAAGAATACTTCGCGTTGTCAACTCATTAATCGCTCAGCTACGGTGCTTTCCGTGCTGGTTGTGTCATCAGTTTGACGTAAAGGTCATATAACTTAGGTGCGTCTACATCGAACTGAACTGTCGCCTTCCGCTCATACGCAGGAAGTGCCGTCCCCGGATTCCAGAACAACGTTTCACCGTAACTAGGCCCGTGGTCGATATCAATGTCCACGTAGAGTTCTTTCTCACCGGTAATTATGAATGGATCTACCATCGCTGCCGCGGAAAGTTCGTCCCACATAAAACTATCGACCGAATATTCGGTAAGATATCGCGCCACCGGCGTATCGGCTTTGGCTATGGCAGCTTTGATCTCCGGGCCCAGCTTGGTTTTGACTGAAATATCAATGGGCGTGATGGCGATCTTCTTCCATGGTGCGCGCATCACGATGCGCACCGCCTCCGGATCGAACCACCAGTTGAATTCGCGGCGGCCATCCACGCCGCTGATTCCGCCGTTGTCGGCATACATGCCGCTGCCCATCAGGACCAGTTCCTTCGCGAGCGTTGCCACCTGCGGATCAAGGCGCAGCGCCAACGCGATGTTCGTAAGCGGGCCTCCGGCCCACACTACTACTTCCCCGGGATACTTATGCACCATGCGAACAATGAAGTGGGCGGCGGTTTCGTCGAGTGGCTTGGTGTGTGGCGAACCCTCGACCAGCGGAGGGATTACATCAGGCTCGTGATACCCGGCCCGGAATGCAGGAGGCGTGCTCGCCGGCCGATCGGAAAAATCGCTCCAGCAGCCCTTATAGCGGAACTTGCCATAGAGAGCTTCCCAGCGTTCGCTTTCTTCTTTGGAGTTAAGCAGAGGAAACTCAGCGCCTTGGATAACCGGAACGTCGGTGCGCCCAGTAATTTCCAGCAGCCGGAGCGTGCGCGGCCGCGAATTGCGGATTGCAGCCGCAGTGACTAGAATTCGTTCCAGTGTGGGCTTAC
>WNGE01005152.1_pt1 | contig 22298 bp, 19 predicted proteins | sample 5400651 | NCBI WGS metagenome assembly WNGE01 (sample SAMN13153370, study PRJNA577476) | soil metagenome | isolation source: 60 cm soil or saprolite under grassland replicate 2 | place: USA:California | collected 2016-06-15 | reverse complement strand
TCGCGGCCTCCAACGTGTGGAAAGCAGGCGTCGTGAACCAGATGACGTCCGGCGTCGCAAGCCTCTTCAAGGCGAACGGAGTCGAATGGGTGAAGGGGGTGGGGCGGTTCCGAAACGCGAACACGATTGCGGTCGAGGGTGGGGAGGACATCTCGTTCAGCCACGCGATCGTCGCGACCGGCTCGTTCCCGCTGTGGCCGCCGATCGAGGGCATCGACTCGCCGCGCTGCGTCGATTCCGAACGCCTGCTGGCGCTCGAGCAGGTTCCTAGACGGCTCGTCATTCTCGGCGGCGGCATCATCGGCTGTGAGTTCGCGTCGATCTTCAGCCGCTTCGGCACCGAGGTCACGATCATCGAAATGCTGGACGCGCTCATCCCGCAGGAGGATGCTGAAGCGGCGAAGGAGCTCGCAAAGCAGTTCGGCAAGCGCGGCATCGCGCTCCAGCTCGGGAAGCAGTGCACGAAGGTCGACGACGACGGCTCGCAGCTCACGGTGCACTTCGGCGAGGGCGAGACCGTGCAGGCTGACCTGATGCTCGTCTCCGTCGGCCGCGGCCCGGTCGTCGAAGGTCTCGGTCTCGAGGAGCTCGGCGTCCAGTTCGACAAGCGCAAGGGCATCGTCGCCGACGACCATCGCCGCACGACGGTGCAGCACGTCTACGCCGTCGGCGACTGCGCCGGCTACTGGCAGCTTGCGCACACGGCGTTCCGCGAGGGCGAGGTCGCGGCGGAGAACGCGTGCGGTCACGACGCGATCGTCGACAACCGCGCCGTGCCGCGTCCGATCTACACCGACCCGGAGATCGCCGCGGTCGGCCTCACAGAGGCCGAGGCGCGCGAGGAGTACGGCGACGACGTCGCAGTCGGCCGGTTCCCGTGGGTCGCGAATGCGCGCGCGGTGATGCAGGACGAGACGGTGGGCTGGGTCAAATCGATCCACGAGACCCGGTACGGCGAGCTGCTCGGCATGGTGATGGTCGGCCCGCATGTGACCGACATGATCGAGGCGGCGGTCGTCGCGATCGACGCGGAATCCACCGTCGAGACCGTCGCCGACGGCATGGCGCCGCATCCGACGCTCTCCGAGGCGATCAAGGAGGCCGGCCTCGTCGCGCTCGGGCGGGCGATCCATGTCCCGAACCGCAAGCCGCGGGCCCCGGCCGCGGCGTAGGACCGGGAATACGGGAGTATCCGCGGCGTCCATGGGCGCGTTGAGCCCATAGATCATGTCTTCGACACTCGTCGACGACTCGAGGGACCGCGCCTTCGAGCGCCTCTACGAGCGCTACGTCCGTGACGTCCACCGGTACGTCCTCACCCTGGTCCGGAACCCCGCAGAGGCCGAGGACGTCACGCAGACGACGTTCCTGAACGCGTACCGCGCGCTTAAGGCCGGAGAGGAGCCGTTGCGGCCTCAGAACTGGCTCATCGCGATCGCCCACAACGCGTGCCGCTCTCGGGCCCGCCGGTCGATGCGCCGCCCGAGGGAGGTGCCTCTCGACGACGTCGTCTCGCAGCTCGCCGTCCCCGAGCCGGAGCGTCCGAACATTCGCGAGCTGCTCCGTGCGCTCGGCCGGCTTCCCTTCAACCAACGGACGGCGCTCACGATGCGCGAGCTCGAGGGGCGCTCGTATCCGGAGATCGCGGAGACGCTCGGCGTGAGCGTGGGCGCAGTCGAGGCGCTGATCGCGCGGGCGCGTCGCACCCTCCGCCTGCAGGCCTCGACGCTGCGCGGGCTCACGGTGCTCCAGCTCCCGCGGTCGCTTCGGACGCTCTTCGAGACCGGAGAGGCGGCGGTTGGAGCCGGGGCGCTCGCGAAGGTGGCGGCCGTGCTGGTGGCAGGCGCCGTCGCAGGCGGGATCGGCGGAGCAATCGTCGAGGCGCGGCCGCCGGCGGCGCCGAGGACTCCAAGCGTTCAGTCGTGGCAGCACGTTCTCGCGTCGCCGGCAGGGACATTTCGGGCGCCGGTCGAGACCGCCGGGCGGGTGCGCGCGTCCGCTGTCCGCGCCCGCTCCGCCACGCCTGCGCATACCGGGACGATTCCCGGACCCGACGCGGTCGCGTCTGCCGCGAGCGCCGCGTCCGGGCAGGCGGGACCGCAAGCGCAGCCGCAGGCAGAGCCGCAGCAGCATCAGGTCGTCGCGACGGTGCAGCAGACCGCAAGCGACGCCGTCCAGACGGTGACGGCGACAGCGACGACATTGCCCCTTTCCCAGCCGGCCGTCCCGCCGGTGCCGACGCCTCCGGTCGACGTGCCGACCGTCGCGGTGCCCACGGTCCCGGAGCCGCCGGCGCTGACGCCGCCGCCCGCACTGCCGCCGCCGCCCGAGCTGCCGCCACTTCCGCCGCTGCCGTAATTCGCCCTGCAAGTTTCCCGGCGCCGCGGCATCTCAACTACCGGACGTGCCCTCGTCCCTATCCCTCCGGGGCCATGCCGCCCGCAGGCCCCGGAGGGGTCTTCGTTTCTTCTTCTCCTCCGAGGAGCGTCGTCTCGATACCGGGCGGCTCTCTCGTTCGGTAGCGTCCCCGGACGGACCGAAAGGAGAGGACATGGGGATTCTCAACAAGCGGAACGCGGTCGTCGGCTGGCTCACCGTCAAGGTGGGGAAGCGGGTCGTGAAGCGCAAGGCTGCCGAGGCGGTGCCGAGCGCGCGCAAGGGCGGAGCTGCGGCGGGCGCGCTCGCGGCGCTCGGCGGCGTTCTGTTCTTCTGGCGCCGTAAACGCGGCGGCGAGGAGTGAGCCCGGAGCTCTTCAGGCGGGCGATCGACGGGCTCGTCCCGTACGAACCCGGCAAGCCGGTCGAAGAGGTGCAGCGCGAGCTCGGTCTCGACCGGGTCGTGAAGCTCGCGTCGAACGAGGGCTCGTTCCCGCCGTTTCCGGCAGCGCTCGAGGCGATCGAGCGTACGGCGCGCGATCTGAACCGGTATCCCGACGGCGGCGCGTGGGCGCTCCGCGCGGCGCTCGCCGAACGGCACGACGTCGCGTTCGAGGAGGTGATCGTCGCCCCGGGCGCGGACGCCGTGATCGACTGGCTGTCGCAGGCCGCGCTCGAGGCCGGCGACGAGATCGTCTGTGGCTGGCCGTCTTTTCCGAGCTACGTGCTCGACGCGGCGAAGCTCGGCGCGGTCGCTGTCAAGGTGCCGTTACGAGATCACACGTACGACCTCGAGGCGCTGCTCGCAGCAGTCGAGCCGCGTACGAAGCTCGTCTACGTGTGTCATCCGAACAACCCGACGGGTACGGCGAACGGGCGAGAAGAGCTTGCGTCATTCCTCGAGCGCGTGCCCGATCACGTGCTCGTCGTGCTCGACCAGGCGTACTTCGAGTACATCGACGACCCGGACCACACCGACGGGATCGTGGATCTTTTCAAGGCAGGGCGGCGCGTCGTCGTGCTGCGCACGTTCTCGAAGATCTACGGACTTGCGGGCCTGCGAGTCGGCTACGCGGTCGCGCCAGCCGACGTCGTCGTCGCGACGAGCAAGGTGCGACGTGCCTTCGAGGTGACGGCCACCGCGCAGGCGGCGGCGCTCGCAAGCATCGGCGACGATGCGGAGATCAAGCGCCGGCGCGCGGCCAACGCGGAGGGCCGAGCACAGCTCGAGCAGGTGCTGCGGGCACACGGGTTCGAGCCGGCGGGCCCGGTGCTCGGCAACTTCGTCTACGCCGAGGTAGGCGACGGCCGCGCGCTCTTTGAGCAGCTGATGCGCCAGGGTGTGATCGTCCGCCCGTTGAGCGGTTTCGGCGCACCCGAAGCGATCCGGATCTCGGTTGGCACGGCCGAAGAGAACGCCGTGTTCGGCGAGGCTCTCGGACACGTGCTCTCGGGTGTGTCGTCCTGAGCGAATGAGGCTGTTACCCTGGCGCGCGGTGCGCCCTCCCGCCGCGCGGCAACTGGCTCCGCTCGGGGTCGCCGGCTTCCGGCTGCTCTTCCTGGCGACGCTCGGCTCGAGCATCGGCACGCTGCTGGCAGCGGTCGCGCTCGCGATCGACGTCAAGGACCGGACGAACTCGGGCCTCTGGGTCGGCGGCGTTCTGATCGTCGAGTTCCTGCCGACGATCGTCGTCGGCCTCGTGCTTGGACCGCTGCTCGACCGGCTCGAGCGGCGGCGGCTGATGGTGATCGCCGATCTGGTCCGCGCAGGCGTCTTCGCTGCGCTGCCGTTCGCGACGAGCGCCGGGCAGATTGTCGCGCTCGCGCTCGTCGCGGGGCTCGCGACCGGCTTCTTCCGGCCCGCGGTCTACGCCGGCGTCCCCAACCTCGTCTCGGACATCCAGCTCGGCGCGGCGAACGCGCTCCTTCAGACGGTCGAAAACGTGAGCTGGGCCGTCGGTCCCGTCCTCGGCGGACTCCTGTCGGCTGCGTGGGGGCCTCACACGGCCTACTGGGTCAACGCGGCGTCGTTCCTCGTCTCGGCAGTGCTCGTCGCGCGTATCCCCGCGCGTCTGCTGCAGAGCTCGACTGCCCTGACGCGCGGCCACTGGACGGATCTCAAGGAGGGCTTCCGCGCCGTGCTCACGTCGCGGCCGCTGCTGGCGGTGCTGCTCGGATGGGGGATCGCGTCGCTCGGCACCGGCGCGATCAGCGTCAGCGAGGTCTTCATGGCCAAGAACACGCTCGATGCCGGCGACTTCGGCTACGGGCTGATCTACGGCGGCATCGGCGCCGGGCTCGTACTCGGAAGCATCTGGAGCAGCACGATCGTCGATCGCATCGGGATCGCGCGCGCATACAGCGGCGCGCTCTTTGTGATCGCGCTCGGCTTCGGCGTCGGCGCCGCAAGCCCGAACATCTGGGTCGCCGCCGCATGCTGTGTCGTGGGCGGCGTCGGCAACGGCATCGCCGTCGTCTGCAACGCATTGCTCGTCCAGAGGGCGACTCGCGACGAGGTGCGCGGTCGTGCACTGACGTTCGTGATGAGCGCCACCTACACGGCGATGGGCATCGGGATCGTCCTCGCCGGTGGGCTCATGCCTCCAGACGGTGCCCGTTGGGTGTGGCTCGCCGGTGCGATCTCGTGCGTCGTCGCCTCGGCGGTCGCATACGGATTCACACGCACCGAGCAAGGCCCCGCCGGACAACCCGAACCTGCCGCCAACTAGAGTTGGCCGGACGCCGCGACTGGACAAGGGAGACCCTCGCCGCCGCCGTGCGCAGCGGCGACCGGCGGGCGCTCGCGCGCGCGATCACGCTCGTCGAGAACGGCGACCCGCTCGCGTACGACCTCGTCCGCGAGATCTACCCCGAGACCGGCAACGCGTACACGGTCGGGCTGACCGGACCTCCCGGCGTCGGCAAATCGAGCCTCATCTCTGCCTTGCTACGCCACGTCCGCGAACGCGATACCCAGGTTGGCGTCGTCTCGGTCGACCCCTCGAGCCCGTTCACCCAGGGCGCGCTCCTCGGCGACCGCATCCGGCTCGCGGACCACTTCCTCGATCCTGGCGTCTTCATCCGCTCGATGGCGACGCGCGGGCACCTCGGCGGGCTCGCGGAGGCGACGCTGCAGGCCGTCCTCGTGCTCGACGCGGCCGGCAAGGAGCTGATCCTCCTCGAGACGGTCGGCACCGGCCAGAGCGAGGTCGAAGTGATCGGCCTCGCCGACACGGTGCTGCTCGTGCTCATGCCCGGCTCCGGGGACTCGGTGCAGGCGCTGAAGGCGGGGATCATGGAGATTCCCGACGTGATCGCGATCAACAAGGCGGATCACCCCGCGGCGAAGACGATGCTGAACGAGGTGCGCTCGATCCTCGGCCTCGATCCGGACCGCGAGTGGCGGCCCCCGATCGTCCTCACCGAGGCGACGCGCGGAGAGAACGTGCCCGAGCTCTGGGAGAAGATCGAGGAGCACCGCGCGTTCCTCGAGCAGTCGGGGCGGCTCGAGGAACGCCGCCGGAAGAACCTCGCTTCGGAGGTCTTTGCCGTCGCCTCCGCGCGCGCGAAGCAGCACCTCGAGCATGCTGTAGCCGACGATCCGGAGCTTCGGCGCCTGCTCGACGAGGTGCAGCGCCGCGAACTCGACCCGCTCACTGCGGTGCGTGAGATCCTGGAGAAGGTGTTCCGAATTGGCCGTGACGGAGACAGCGCCAGGACTTCCTGACATCGAGGCCGCGCGTGCGCGCCTCGAGGGTGTGGCGCGCGTCACGCCCGTGTACCGCTCTGACACGCTCTCGCGTCTCGTCGGTCGCGAGGTGCATCTGAAGGCCGAGAATCTCCAGCGCACGGGCTCGTTCAAGATCCGCGGTGCGTACAACCGCATCTCGACCCTCGCGGCCGACGAGGTGGTCGCGGCGAGTGCGGGTAACCACGGTCAGGCGGTCGCCTGGGCCGCGCGCGAGATCGGCGCGCGTGCCCGGATCTTCATGCCTCAGAACGCTCCGATGGCGAAGGTCGACGCGACACGTCACTACGGCGCCGAGGTCGAGTTGGCGGGCACAGCGCTCGAAGACGCACTCGACGCTGCGAAGGCGTACGTGGGAGAGCACGGCGCGACGTTCGTACATCCCTTCGAGGATCCGGTCGTGATCGCGGGCCAGGGGACGATCGGCCTGGAGCTCGCCGAGCAGGTGCCGGAGATCGAAACCGCGATCATCCCGATCGGCGGCGGCGGGCTCGCGTCCGGCATCGCGCTCGCGCTGCGCGCGGTGAAGCCCGGCGTGCGCATCGTCGGCGTTCAGGCCGCAGGCACGCTGCCCGACGGCCCCGGCTTCACGATCGCCGACGGCATCGCCGTGAAGAAGCCCGGCGAGCTCACGATGAGCATCCTCGAGCGAGTGCTCGACGACATGGTCGCCGTCACGGACGAGGAGATCAGCGAGGCGATCGTGTACCTGCTCGAACGCACGAAGCTCGTCGTGGAGGGCGCCGGCGCGGTCGGAATCGCAGCACTCATGACGGGCAAAGTCGGCGGCAGCGGCACCGTCGTGCCGCTGCTCTCGGGCGGCAATATCGACGCGACGCTCCTTCTGGCGGTGATGCGGCACGGCCTCGCCGTCGCCGGCCGCTACCTCGTGCTGCGCACACGCGTGCCGGATCGTCCCGGCGAGCTCGCGAAGCTGCTGACGCTGCTCGGCGAGGCGCACGTGAACGTCGTCGAAGTCGAGCACCAGCGGGAGACCGCCGATCTGCCCGTCGGCGACACCGGCGTCGAGTTGACGCTGCTGACACGGGACCCGGCGCATTGCGACGAGATCGTCGCGCTGCTCGGACGCCTCGGCTATCCGGCCGAGCGATTGTCCTAGCGACCGAACGCGAGCAGCAAGCGGCGCCGGCGCGGCTGCGCGTTCGGCACCGGCGGCAGCTCGACGAGCGGCTGCGGCGGGTTCCGGTACGAGTCGCGGATCGCGTCGGCGTGCTTCTGCGCGGCGGAGAACTGATGGATCGCACTGTTCATGTCCACCACGACGTTCCCGGCGGCGTCTCGCCGCCCGTGGCCGCGTCCTCGGTCGCCCCGATAGTTGGACTATCGGGGCTCCCTGCGTCCTTGCCACGAACGCCGAGCCACTCGCCGGATAACCCACTGAACTTCCGGCCGGATGTACTAGCTCCCGCAGCGGCGGAACGTCGTCATCTCGCCGCCGCGGGCGCGCCAAAGCGTCAAGCCGCCGTCGAGCACGGGCCGTGCGTCGAGGCCGGCCGCGTAGAGCACGCTCGCTGCGATCGCCGCGCGGGAGCCCGTCTCGCAGATGGTGACGATCGGCCGCTCGCCGCAGAGCCCGTTCGCTGCCGCCTGTCGGGCGTTGCGGTATGGAAGGTGCGTGCTGCCGGGGATGAAGCCCTGGTCGCGCTCGTCGGCCTCGCGCACGTCGAGCAGCTCGATCTCGTCGGCAGCAAGTTGGCGCTCGAGCTCCTCGATCGTGACCGGTACGACCCGCTCGCCCCCGCCGCCTTCGCGCCAGCCCACGAGGTCGAAGAGGCCGACCGCGTGCAGCCCGCGCGCCGCATGCTGCGCCTCCTCCTCGCCGGCGGCGTCGAGCACGATCGCCCGCTCGGGGAGCACGAACGCCGCTTTCGTGCCGAACGACGAACCCGACACCGGCACGTTCACCGCGCCCGTGCGATGACCGTCGGCGAAGGCATGCGCTTCGCGCACGTCGAGCACCACCGCGTCGTGCGGCGCAACGTCGAGGTACGCGAGCGGCGGCTGAGCGGCGAGAAACGGCCCGCGGTTCAGCTCGACGATCGCCTCCATGTTCGGCGGGCGCGGCGGCTGCGGCCCGCTCGCCTTCGCCATGAAGTCGTCGTACGTCTCGGCGAGCGCGTGGTTGAAACGCCGCTCGAAGCCGATCGTCGTCGACGACTTCGAGCTCATCGCGGCGCCGCAGAGTGAGCCCGCGACGTGACCGGGGAAGACCTCGACACTGTCGCCGAGATCGACGAGCCGCCGCAGCGAGTGGAAGAGGCCTTCGGCCCCCTCGATCGACTCGACCGCGAGATCGGGACGTGCCGCGTCGCCGACGAACAGCGAGTCGCCGGTGAGCACGAGCCACGGCTCGTCGGCGCGTGAGCGGTCGGTCACTGCGAACGCGCAGTGCTCCGGCCGATGCCCCGGCGTGTGCAGCGTGCGGATGACGACCTCGCCGAGCTCGATCTCGGTGCCATCCTGCAGCGCCTCATGCGGGAACGTTGCGCCGGCTGCCGCGTGAACCCGTACCGGCAGCCCGTGCTCGAGCGCGAGCCGGCCGTGCCCCGAGACGTGGTCGGCGTGCGTATGTGTCTCGAGAACCTCCGTCAGCTCGATGCGGTGTCGCCTGCACTCATCCAGATACTGCTCGATCGCATAGGCAGGATCGACGACGACCGCAACGCCGGCCTGCTCGTCGCCGACGAGGTAGGAGGCACACCCGAGGTCGTCGTCGACGAACTGCTTGAACAGCACGACTCCGACGCTAGCAACGAATGCGGCTATATCTCCTGAAGTTTCGGTCACCGGCAAGGGGGTCGGCCTGGTTGAGCCAAGAACCCCTCACCAAATCCGGGTATGTACACCTCGTGGAGAACCGCCTAGGCTGTGAGGGATCCGAACCTCTCTGCGGCATTCCTCAGTGCGCGGCGCACGGCGCGTGGCGATTCTCGCCATCGCCATGTTGTCGTGCGCGGCTGCGAGCACCGGTGCTCCGGCTCCCGGCTCGGCTGCGACCGCGGCCGGCGATGCCGAGGCGCCGCTCGAGGCCGCGGTCATTGCGCAGATCAATGAGTTCCGTGCCAGCCAGGGTCTTCAGCCGTTCGTCACTTCGCCCGTGCTGAGTGCGTTCGCGGCCCGGCATGCGCAGGACATGTTGGCGAAGGGCTATTTCGGTCATGACGAGCCGGGCGGGCAGACGGCGCTGGAGCGCCTGACCGCGTTTTACGGGCCGCAGGGCTACGACCTGACGAACACGGGCGAGAACATCTCGGCAAGCGTCGGACCGGGCGATGCGGCCGCCTTCGTCCAGGACTGGGTCGCCGACCCGGAACACCGTGACATTCTCTTGGGGACCGGCCGGGGGCCGCTGTACACGTCGGCCGGGGTGTCGGTCGTCACCGCCGACTCAGCCCCCGGCGTCTACGCGGGGCTTGGGCAGGTGACGGTCCTCACCGCCGAGTTCGGGCCGCCTCAACCCGTCTACGGCCAATCCGTGCTCGTCGCGCCGGTGAGCGGCGTCGTGCGGGTCAAGCTACCGGGCGCCAAGACCTTCACGACGCTGAACGCGACCGGCGTCTTCGATTCGGGAACCCAGGTCGATACGACGAAGGGCCGCATCCGGCTGACCAGCGTCGCCGACGAGTCCGCCAACGTCCAGACCGCCGACTTCTACCGCGGCCAGTTCACCGTCAGCTACACGCCCGACTTCCCCGAGACCACTCCGGGCGGCACGCCCAGCCTGCTGACCAACCTGCAGTTGACGGGGCCGCTGACCGGCTGCCGACGTGTCGCAGCCACGCGGCGGCTCGCCGGGCAGAACGCGACCCCACCCAAGCGGCGGCCGAAGCCGAAGGGGCCGACGACTCGGAGCCTCTGGGGCGACGGCACCGGGCACTTCCGTACCCAGGGCGCCTACGCCTCCGCGACCGTTCGCGGCACCTACTGGCTGACCCAGGACACCTGCAAGGGCACGCGCGTGCAGGTTCTGACCGGCCTTGTCGATGTCTTCAACATCAAAGGGAACATCCACACACCCGTGGCGGCGGGCCACAGCTTGATCGTGCCGAAGCCGAAGTGAGCGGCACCGGATGCCGCTCTTCGCCGGTCCGTTGAAGAAACCAACGGAGGGCTGATTCCGAAGAGAGGGCTGAGAGGCCCTCGTTTCATGAGCGGTCGAGCGCGTTCGAGGGGCTATATCTCCTGAAGTGAAGAAGCGGATTCTCGTCCTCGCCCTGCTCCTGGCGCTCGCCGGACCGGGCTCGGCGTCGGCACATGCCACCGTCGTACGAACCGAGCCCGCGAGCGGGGCCGTGCTCGACCGGTCGCCGGCCCAGGTTCGGGTCGTCTTCGACGACGTGGTGCGGGTCGGGCCGGACATCGAGGCGATCCGAAACGGCGGCGGAACGGTGCTTGCCGGCCACGCGCGTGTCGAGGGCGGGCGGACGCTCGTCATCCCGCTGAAGCCGGGCCTGGCCGACGGTGACTACTCCGCTCGCTGGGCGATCGTCTCCGACGACGGGCACCTCGACTCCGGCGTGATCGCGTTCGGGGTCGGAGCGGGGCGGCCTGCGCCGACGCCCGCGCTCGCAGCCGGGGCGAACGGGCCGTCCTCCGGAAGTGTCGCCACGCGGTGGCTCTTCTTCGCCGGGCTGCTCGGCGCGGCCGGCATCGCCCTCTTCGCGCTCTTCGCCCGCCCGCGCGACGAGGAGCGGATCGCCCTGATCCTGTCGTCCTCGGCCGTCATTGCTGCGTTCGGAGCAGCCGAGGAGGCGCATCGCGCCGGCCTCGGCACGCGCGCCGGTACCGCGCTCGGCGCAGGGTTCGTCGCCGCGGTCGTCGTCGCCTCGCTCGCCGGAGCCGCGACGCTCGAGCGGTCCGTCCTCCGGTCGGCGCTCCTGCTTGCAGTCGGTCTCGTCGCGGTGCCCTCGTTCGCGGGCCACGCGCTCGATCGCGGGCTGAACCGCGTCAACGTCGTCGCCGACATCCTGCATGTCGCCGGAGCGGCGGCCTGGGTCGGGGCGCTGCTCGGCCTTGTGCTGTTCCGGGACGTGCAGCAGCGGCGCGCGATCCAGCTCGCGGCGGGCGGGGTCTTCCTGGTCGGCGTGACGGGCGTGCTCCGCGCGTGCTTCGAGATCGTCCGGTTCTCGCAGCTCTGGGACACGTCGTACGGACAGGCGCTGCTCGTGAAGACGGCGATCGCGCTGGCGGCGCTCGCAGGCGGCTGGCTGTTTCGGGCGCGCATACGGCGGCGGGGCGGAGCCGAGCTGCTGCTCGTCGCCGGGCTCGTCGTCGCCGTCTCTGTGCTCGTGCAGCTGCGGCCAGGGCGGAATGTCGAGGCGGCGCTCGTGCAGCGCGTCAAGGCGACGGAGCCCTCGGCGCCGCCGCCTCTGCCCTCGCCTGGGGCGGTCGTCCTCGCCCGGCAGCTGGGGCCGCTCGGTCTCGCGCTCCAACTGGAGCCGAAGCGGACGACGGCGGTCGTGCTCTCGCCGGCCGGCGGCGGGCTCAGCGGGCTCGCGGTCCGCATCGGCGGCGAGGCCGCGCGCGCGTGCGGGGCCGGCTGCTATCGCGTCGACGCGGTGTTCCGAGGATCTGTCGATGTGGACGTGCAGGGGTTCGGACCGACGCTGTCGACGTCGTTCGACCGGCCGCGCGAGCCGCGCGCAGCGGACGCCCTCGTGCGCCGCGCCGCGGCGCGCTATCGCTCGCTCCGGAGCGTCTTCTACGTCGAGCGCCTCGCGTCGAGCCCAGCGCGCACGCTCACGTCGCTGTGGCGGCTCGAGCGACCCGACCGGGTCTCCTATGCCATCCCGGGCGGTGCGCAGGGGATCGTGATCGGCGACCGGCGCTGGGATCGAGACACGCCGGACGCGAGCTGGAAGGAATCGGGCCAGACACCACTCGTGCAACCGGCCACGGCCTGGTCCGGGGCCGTGAAGAATGCGCACCTGATTGCCGAAACCGGGGAGACGAAGACCGTGACGTTCGTCGACCCGGTGGCACCCGCCTACTTCGAGGTGACGTTCGACTCGCGCACGCTCCTCCCGCGCATCGTCCGCATGACCGCGTCCGCGCACTTCATGACGGATCGTTACGTGCGGTTCAACGCACCGCGGGCGATCTTCCGGCCTCGCTGACGTCCTCGTCGTCGAGCAGCCGCCACACGTACCACCCGATAGCGAGCAGGAAGACGAGCGTCTGCTCGCCGTTCATCAGGATGCCGCCGAGGTTCTGGTCGCGCACCGGTGAGAGTCCCCAGAGGCGCGGCGTGTGCTCGTAGTACGAGTAGAACGGCCGGCTCGAGAAGATGAGCGCGAGCCCGAGGAACGATGAGGCGACGAAGCCAGCCCCGAGATATGCGAGTGCGGGCGGCGGCGACAGCCTTCCCGACACGAGCGGCCACCAGAAGAGGAAGCCGCCGAGGATGAGCAACGCGTGCTCGATGTTGAGCGCCCACCCGCTCCGCAGGGCGAAGTCGTAGAACCCGGCGATGTGCGTGCCGTACCACGCCGCGAGCCACGCCGGCAGGGCATAACGGGCGCGCAGCCGGCGGGCCCCGTGCGCGTCCAGCGAGGCGCGCATCGCCGGTGTGAGGCCGAGCAGGACGAGCGGCGGCGCAATGTCGGCGATGAGGGCGTTCTGGAGCAGGTGGACGAGCAGGAGCCGCTTGGACGCGATCGTCTCGAGCGGCGAATTGAGCGAGGCGGCGATCAGGAAGATGCCGATGCCGAACACGGCGATCCGCCACCGTGCGGGGCGATCGGTGCGCGCCGCCCAGACGTACGCCGCCGCCGCGGCAGCGGCCAGCACGAGGAACGCGGGCTCGAAGCTGAAGCTCGTTGCGCTCAAACCGTCGCGAGGCGCGCATGGCGCAGGCGCGGGCGCAGCAACAGGAACACGAGCGTTCCGAGCGTTACGAGCTGCTCAACCATCATCACGACTCCGGCGAGCTGCTGGTCTGTGTGGGCCGAGAGGCCGTCGGCGCCGCCGTACGTCGGATAGAGCGGGTGGAAGCTGAAGACGAGCACGTCGGTTAGCACCTGCCCGCACGCGAACATCCCCACGGCGAGCGCCACGCGGCCGCCGACCCGTAGCCGGCCGTGCGAGCCGGGGTCGAGAAGCAGCGTCCACACGAGCATCCCTGCCAGGACCCAGCACGCGTGCTCGAAGTCGTGCAGCAGCGGATGCGTGAGCACCGAGTCGTAGAGCGACGGGATGTGCCAGATGGCGAGGTTCGCCGCCCAGAGGCCGAATGCGATCCGCGGCCGCAGCAGCGTGGAGAGCAGGGCTCGCACGGGGCTGCGGGCCACCGCCGAGAGCACCGGCGCGGGGAGGAGGAAGACGAGCAGCGGTCCGCGCACCCCGGCGATCATCAACGCTGGGCCGAGGTCGCCGATCAGCACGTGCTGGAGCATGTGCATCGAGAGCAGGTCGTCCTCGCCGATCGAGTCGATGGGGGTGACGAGCGCGGCGAGCGAGACGGCGAGCCCGAGCGCGAAGAGCACGGCCCGGCCCCACGAGGCGAGGTCAGCGCGTCCGCGGCGCCGCAGCCGAAGCCAACCCTGCACGAACAGCACGACCGCAGCCGCCGCGGCGGCCAGCACGGGCGCCGGAGCAGACCAGGTGCTGTGGGCCAGAAGCATCTACAGCCCGAGCAGCTTCGCGATCACCATGCGCTGCACCTCGTTCGTGCCTTCGCCGATCTCGAGGATCTTCTGGTCACGGTACAGGCGCGAGATCGCGTACTCCTCCATGAAGCCGTAGCCGCCGTGGATCTGGAGCGCCGCGTTCGCCGCACGGTTCGACAGCAGACCCGTGTAGAGCTTCGCCTGCGCGGCGGCGAGGCCGAAGTCCTTCCCCTGGTCCTTGAGCCAGGCGGCGCGGTAGACGAGCTGCCGCCCGGCCTCGATCTCGGTCGCCATGTCGGCGAGCGCGAACTGCACCGCCTGGAACTTCGAGATCGGCCGCCCGAACTGTTCGCGTTCCCTCGCGTACGCAATCGCCAAGTCGTACGCGCCCTGCGCGAGGCCGACGCCCATCGCAGCGACGGAGATGCGGCCGCCGTCGAGGATCTCCATGAACTGGCTGAAGCCGCGGCCGCGCGGGCCGAGCAGGTTCCCTTCCGGAACGGCGGCGTCCTTGAACGAGAGCTCCCGCGTGTCGGAGGCGCGCCAGCCCAGCTTGTGCATCGGCGCCGAAATCTCGTAGCCGAGCGTCCCGTTCGGGACGATGATGTTCGAGATCTCGTCGTTGCCGGTACGCGCGGTGATCGTCACGCAGGCGGTGATCTCGGTGCCTGCGTTCGTGATGAACATCTTCGAGCCGTTGACGATCCACTGTCCGTCGCGGAGCTCTGCGCGCGTGCTCGTGTTGCCCGCGTCGGAGCCCGCGTTCGGCTCGGTCAGGCCGAAGGCGGCGAGGCTCTCGCCGGAAGCGAGCTGCGGCACCCATTGCCGCTTCTGCTCCTCGTTCCCGAAGAGATAGATCGGCATCGTTCCGAGCGACGTGTGCGCGGCGACGGTGATCGCGACCGACGAGTCGACGCGCGTCAGCTCCTCGATCGCGATCGCGTACGAGACGGTGTCGGCCCCGGCCCCGCCGTACTCCTCGCTGATCGGGATCCCCATCAGGCCGAGGTCGGCCATCTCCCCGACGAGCTCGTAGGGGAAGCGTTGCTCGCGGTCGAGCGCCTCCGCGACCGGCGCGACGCGGCCGTCCGCGAAGTCGCGCACGGTGCGCCGCAACAGCTGCTGTTCCTCGGTCAGCTCGTAGTTCATACGAGCCCTCGGGCGAGCTCTGCGATCAGACGGACGCCGTATCCCGTGCCGCCCGGGACGCGGTAGTAGTCGCCGCGCGAGCGCTCGAGAAAGGCGGGGCCTGCCATGTCGACGTGCGCCCATGGCCCCTCGCCCGCGAACTCCTCGAGGAACTTCGCCGCGAGGACGGGAGAGCCCTGACGGAGCGTCGAGCCGTTCTTCATGTCGGCGAACGTCGAGTCGACGTAGCGCCGGTAGCGCTCGTGCATGGGGAACGGCCAGAGGAGATCGCCGCTGCGCTCGCCGGCCGCGGCGACGCGGTCGCGCCACTCGTCGTCGTTCGCGAAGAAGCCGGCATAGAGGTCGCCGAGCGCGAGCTCCATCGCACCGGTGAGCGTCGCGAGGTCGAGCACATGTGTCGCGCCCTCGCGTCGCGCATACCAGAGCGCATCCGCGAGCACGAGCCGTCCTTCGGCGTCCGTGTTGATGATCTCGATCGTCTTGCCGTTCGCGGCGCGCAGGATGTCGCCGGGCCGGAACGCATCTCCGCCGGGGAGGTTCTCGGCGGCCGCAAGCACGGCGATCGCCCGCACCGGGAGCTGTAGCGCTGCGATCGCTCCGATCCCGTGCAGCGTTCCTGCGCCGCCTGCCATGTCGCCCTTCATGTCCTCCATGCGGCCGGCCGGCTTGAGCGAGATTCCGCCCGCGTCGAACGTGATCGCCTTGCCGACGAGCCCGAGCACGAGCTCGCTGCCGGTCGCCTGCGGCGGCTCGTAGCGCAGCACGATGAGTCTCGGCTCGTTCCGGCTGCCGCGTCCGACCGCCGCGAGTGCGCCCATGCCGAGCTCGTCCATCTCCGCCGGGCCGAGGATCTCGGCGGTGAGATGCTCGTGCTCGTCCGCGAGCGCCTGCGCGTGCTCGGCGAGCGTCGACGGATTCAGCTCGTTCGGGGGCATGTTCGCGAGGTCGCGCGCGCGGTTCGTGCGCTCGGCGAGAAGCGCGGCCTGGTCGGCGGCCTCGCGCAGCTCCTGCGTGTCGAAGTGGCCGAGCACGATCCGCTCGATCGCGCGGGGCTGCTTGTCGGCGTCCTGCGTCTTCCAGCGACCGGGGGAGTAGCCGCCGATGATCGTCCCCTCGACGAGGGCCCGCGCCTGCTCGGGGAGCGACACCGGCAGGCTCTCGTCGAGCAGCCAGCCGAGCGTGCCGCCGACGCGGCTGAGCGCCTGGGCTGCAGCGGCCCCGGCTGTGCGCAGCGCGTCGGCGTCGACGTGCTCGCGCTTCCCGAGACCGACGGCGACGAGTCGCGGCGCGTCGAGGTCGCCGTTCGAGTGCAGGAGCAGCGCCTCGCCGCGATCGCCCCGCAGCTCGCCGCTCTCGGCGAGCTTCGCCAGCCGGCCACCGAGCTTCTCGTCGACGATGCGGGCGCCTTCGCCGCCGAGCGGCTGCGCGACGGGAACGGCAAGCGCATCGACCTTCGTCTGCCCCGGCAGGGCGATCTCGATGGGTACCGCCACGGCGCGGGCGATGGTATCTAGAGTGCGCTGCTGATCCGACCTCAAGGAGCTGAGATGACCCAGACTGTCCAGGAGTTCTTCCAGAATCTCGAGTCGCGCGCCGACTCCTCGAAGACCGCCGGCATGACCAACTCATACGTCTTCGAGATCGAGGGCGCGGGCGAGTGGAAGGTCGACGTCGATGACGGCAAGGTCACCGTCACCGAGGGCGGCGGCGACGCCGACGCGGTCATCCAGGCCTCGGAGGAGACCTTCCAGAAGATCGTCGCGGGCGAGCAGAACCCGACGAGCGCCTACATGACGGGCAAGCTCAAGATCAAGGGCGACATGGGCGCCGCGATGAAGCTCCAGAAGTTGTTCTAAACGAGGGGTTCAGATCCGGACGGCGTGCGCCGATGACCAGATCGTGCTCCGCCGCCGCCCCAGGGGAACGCATCGCTCAGTGCCGCTGAAGACGCTGCGCCGCTACTCCTCGAGCTCGACGATTGCCGCCCCGCCGGCGACGCGGTCGCCCTCGGTGACGTGCACCGCGCGCACCGTCGCGTCATAGGGCGAGACGAGCGGCGTCTCCATCTTCATCGCCTCGAGTACGACAAGCGGCTGACGGGCCGACACGGTGGCGCCGGCCTCCACGAGCACCTTGATCACGGTCCCCGGCATCGGCGCCGTGATCGTCGACTGCTCGACGGCGGGGCCGCGCTCGCGCGCCGTCTCGTCGACGTCCGGCGCGGGACGGGGCGCAGGAGCGGGCAGGTTCAGCCGCCACGCGCCGCTCCACGCCGGATCGGGCGCGCGCGGCGGTGGCTCCGACAGCGGTGGGTTCTCGTCCAGGAACGCGGTCGTCGTCCGGCCGGCACGGACGAGCGGGTGCGCGACGAGCCAGCGCAGGAACGGAAGGTTCGTCGTGACGCCGCCGACATCGGTCTCGCGCAAGGCTGCGGCGAGCTTGTCGTAGGCCTGAGGGCGCGTCTCTGCGTAGGCGATGAGCTTCGCGATCAGCGGGTCGTAGGACGTCCCGATCTCGTCACCCTCCTCGACGCCCGCGTCGATGCGGATCCCGGCCGGAAGGCGCAACCGCTCGAGCCGTCCCGCTTGCGGCAGGAAGGTGCGCGGGTCCTCTGCATAGAGGCGGACCTCCACGGCGTGTCCGAGCAAGTTGCAACTTGCAACTAGTGGGGAGCCGTCGGCGATCCGCAGTTGCTCGCGGACGAGGTCGATGCCCGTGACGAGCTCCGTCACGGGATGCTCCACCTGGATGCGCGCGTTCAACTCGAGGAAGTAGAAGTCACGTGCGTCGAGCACGAACTCGGCAGTGCCTGCGCTCTCGTAGCCGATCGCGCGCGCGAACGCGACGGCGGCGTCGCTCATCTGCGTGCGAAGCCCGGGGTCGACTGCGGTCGAGGGCGACTCCTCGAGCACCTTCTGGTGTCGGCGCTGCACGGAGCACTCGCGCTCGCCGAGCGCGAGCACCGCGCCGTGGCGGTCCGCGAGCAGCTGGATCTCCACGTGGCGCGGCCGCTCGAGGTAGCGCTCGAAGAAGACCCTGTCGTCGCCGAACGCGCCGGCTGCTTCGCGCCGCGCCGCCTCGACCGCTTCCTCGAGATCGTCCGGTGTTTTCACGATGCGCATGCCGCGGCCGCCGCCGCCGGCCGCTGCCTTGACGAGCAGCGGGAAGCCGATCTCCTCCGGAGTGCCGGTAGGTAGCACCGGGACGCCGGCCGCCCGGGCCGTCTCCTTCGCCGCGAGCTTGTCCCCGCCCGCCCGCAGCGCCGCCGGCGGCGGGCCGACCCACGTCAGGCCCGCGTCGATCACCGCCCCCGCGAGCTCGGCGCTCTCGGCGAGAAAGCCGTAGCCGGGATGCACGGCGTCGGCGCGGCTCTCAGCCGCGGCGCGCACGTGCTCTGCTGCGTCGAGATACGACGCAATCTCGACGGTCCGGTCGGCGGAGCGGGCGTGGAGCGAGCCGCGGTCGTCCGGGGCGACGACCGCCACCGTTTCGATTCCTTCTCCCGCACAGGCCCTGAAGATTCGCAGCGCGATCTCGCCACGGTTCGCTACCAGTAGCCGCTGCATCGCCGGGACTCTAGTCTCGCCTCGATGGAAGCCTTCATGGGTTCCGCAACCAGGTTTCAACCTGCCTGAAGTCAGCTTGCGGGCCTAACGACGACACCGACGTACGGTCGGACCCGCAGCTCGCAGGCGGTGCCTCGATGGACGTAGGCTGCCACTTCGTCGGCGGCGCACGTCTACGCTCGGACAGGCGAGAACGATCGACGCCCTCTACCGGTCGGCCGCGGCCGGTGGGGAAGTGCAGCAACATGCAGCAATTGCGCGCTACCCTGCCCGGTCTTTGTGAGGTTCCGGAGGGTGACAGCTGCGGTGGTCTGCGCACTGCTCGGTGCGTCGCCCGCGTCTGCCGGAACGAAGCTCGTCATTACCGGCAAGGGCTGGGGCCACGGTGTCGGCATGAGCCAGTGGGGCGCCTACGGTTACGCGAGGCACGGCTGGAGCTGGCAGAGGATCCTCGCGCACTACTACCCGGGCACCCGCGTCGGCGCCGCACCGGTGTCGCAGGTGCGCGTCCTGCTCGCGGCGAGGCGGCCTCGGGTCCAGATCGCGTGCGCGGGCGGCATCCGGGTCAGCGACCGCACCGGTCGGGGCTACGCGCTGCCCGCAGGTGAGTACGGCTTCGGCCCCGGACTGAACCTTCCGGTCGCGCACAAGCGCGTCACGGTGCGGGAAGGACGTCGCCATCGCGAGTCGTTCGCGGTCGTGCCTGCAAAGCGCGCGCTGCGCTCCCCGCTCGTCTTCGACTGTCCAACGGCGCCGCTCGCGTGGCACGGACGGGCCTATCACGGCCTGCTCGTCGTCCGCCGAAGCGGTAACCGGCTTGCGATCGTCAACTCGCTGCCGCTCGACCAGTACGTGCGCGGTGTCGTCGCGGGGGAGATGCCGCACAGGTGGAGCATCGCCGCGCTCGAGGCCCAGGCGGTTGCTGCGCGCTCGTATGCGCTTGCGACGCTCAAGCCCGGCAAGCACTTCGACCTCTTCTCGGACACGCGCAGCCAGGTGTACGGCGGCATCGCGTACGAGACGCCACGCACGAACGCCGCCGTCGACCGCACTGCGAACGAGGTGCTGACCTGGAACGGGCGAGTTGCGACGACGTACTTCTTCTCGACTTCCGGAGGCCGAACCGCCGACGTCGAAGAGGTGTGGCCGTCGGCGGGCAAGGTGCCGTACCTGCGCTCGGTCGACGATCCGTACGACGTCGACTCGCCGCACCACGTCTGGGGACCGGTCACGCTCGACGTGAGACGCGTAGCGCGGCGCCTCGGCGTGCGAGCCGGTGAGGTGCGAGTCGTGCACTCTGCGTCGGGTCGCGTCGCCGCGGTGGATGTCGGCTCGAGGCGGATCGACGGCGACGAGTTCCGAACCAAGCTCGGGCTTGCGTCGACCTGGTTCGACCTCGCCGAACTCTCGCTCTCCGGGAGTCGCGCTCAGCTCGCGTACGGCGGCAGGCTCACGCTCAGCACGCGGGTGAACGGCCTTCCTCGCGCCGCGCTGCAGCGGCGCATCGGGGCCGGCGTCTGGAAGACGCTGAAGCTCGTGCAGGGCTCCGAGCGCGTGACGGTCGAGCCGCGGGCACAGACGCTCTATCGTCTGAGCGCCGGGCTGGTGCACGGACCGGTCGTCGGAGTCGCCGTCGCACCGCGCCTGGAATTGACGCCGGCCGGGAGCGAGCTGCTGACGGGGTCGGTCGCCCCGCGCTCCCGCGGCGCGATCACGGTCTGGCGGCGCGTCGCCGGCGGATGGAAGCTCGTCGCGCGACCGCAGCTCGATCCGCGCGGCGAGTTCCACGCGCAGCTTCGCCTCCGGTCAGGCGGCTACCGCGTCACCGTGGCCGGCGACGGCCGCTTCGCTGCCGCGACGACGAGCATGCAGGTGACACCCCGCCTGCTCGCATCGCTCGATCATTAGAGTCGCGCGCATGAGTCCGACATTCATGCTCGGCGGGGAGGTCGAGGTGCACCGCCTCGGCTTCGGCGCGATGCGCGTCGTGAAGGACCGGGAAGAAGGCGCGCGCGTCGTGCGGCGCGCCGTCGAGCTCGGCGCGACGCTGATCGACACCGCCGACATCTACGGCGCGGGAGTGAGCGAGGAGGTGGTCGCCGACGCGCTGCATCCGTACCGGGATGGCGTCGCGATCGCGACGAAAGGCGGGCTTGGCTACGGCCTCCAGGACCGGATCCGCGACGGGCGTCCGGAGCATCTACGAGAGGCGTGCGACGCGAGTCTGCGCCGGCTGCGGCTCGAGCGCATCGACCTGTACTACCTTCACCGCCACGATCCGGAGGTGCCGGTCGAGGAGTCGGTCGGCGCACTCGAGCAGCTCAGGCAAGAGGGCAAGATCCGCCTGATCGGGGTCTCGAACTTCTCGCTCTCGCAGCTGCGCCAGGCGCAGTCGGTGGCAAAGATCGCCGCCGTCCAGAACCAGTACAACCGTGGGTTCCTCGTCTCGGAGGAGGTGCTCGACGCATGCGAGGCGGACGGCATCGGCTTCGTTCCGTGGAACCCGCTCGGCGAGAGCCTGCGCGAGTCCGCCTACGAGCTGCGGTGGTTGCTCGATCGCTCGCCGGTCATGCTTCCGATCCCAGGCACTTCGAGCATCGCGCACCTCGAGGAGAACATGCAGGCCGTCGCCTAGTCCCGGTTGCGGCGGCGGGCTTACAGCCAGTCGTACGGGTGGCCGAAGATCGCTCGCTCGACCAGAACACGGAGCGCCTCGAGACGGGTTGCGACGCCAAGTTTGTCGTACGCGTGATGAAGGTGGAACTTCACCGTCCCCTTGCCGATCGACAGTTCCCGTGCAATCTCTGCATTGCTGAGTCCGCGGCCCATTGCAAGCAGCACCGCCTCCTCGCGCGGGGTCAAGCCGAGTGCCTCTGCCGCGCGCGGCGCGGCCTGCGGGCCGGGGCGCGGGCTTTCCCCACGGATCGCCGCCCGCAGCGCCGGTGCGAGGGCGTCGGGCTCGGCGCTCTTCAGAATGACCCCCTTTGCGCCACGTTCGAGTGCCGCGGTCGTCAGGTCCGGGTCGGGCGCCTCGGCCAGGAGCACCACCGCGACCGCGGGATGCGCGGCGCGTAGACGATCGAGGAAGGCGAGGCCGTCCATCCCGGGCATCTGGTGGTCGAGCAGCAAGAGATCCGGCTCGAGTTCGGCGACGAGCGCGAGGATCCGGTCGGCCTCGTAGGTCACGCCGACGACCTCGATGTCTGCGTCCGGCTCGAGCAGCGCCCGCGCTGCCTCGAGCAGCAGCCTGTGGTCGTCGGCGATGACGACGCGGAGGACGGCGGCAGGTTCGGATCGCCTCTTTCGGGCCATGGCTCTGATCGTGCCCTTCAAAACAGGCTTCGTACTGCTCGTAACGGGAGAAACGCGCCCGCTGTTCGGCTAGTACATCCGGCCGCACCCGACTGCTCGAACGGCTGGGGCTGACGAGCTCTACTCGCCGATGTGCCACGAAGCGCGCCGCCTCTCGAGGAACGCCTTCAAGCCCTCCTGCCCCTCGTCGCTCGCTCTGCGCTCCGCGATCCAGCGCGCGGTCTCGGGACCTTCCGGGCGCTCGCGGATCAGCCGCTTCGCCCAACGGGCCGCCAGTGGGCCCGCAGAGAGCAGCTCGCCGACGACGCGATCGACGGCAGCGTCGAGATCCGCGGCGATCTCGCTCACGAGGCCGATGCGCAGCGCGGTATGCGCGTCGAAGCGCTCGCCGGTGGCGAAGTAGCGGCGCGCATGGCCGGCGCCGACCTTCGCGAGCGCGAACGGCGAGATGACGGCGGGGATGATCCCGAGCTTGACCTCCGAGAACGCGAAGACGGCGTCCGGCGAGGCGATCGGGATG